>Ga0078894_10002887_pt1 | contig 13015 bp, 10 predicted proteins | sample LauGreSu1BDMLBSD_2_FD_67506 | JGI IMG/M metagenome (GOLD analysis project Ga0078894, IMG submission 67506) | Freshwater lake microbial communities from Lake Michigan, USA - Su13.BD.MLB.SD (version 4) (version 4) | ecosystem: Environmental > Aquatic > Freshwater > Lake | place: Lake Michigan...
TAGAATATTCTGTAGTGATGAGGAATAGAATATTCTGTAGTGATGAGGAATAGAATATTCTGTAGTGATGAGGAATAGAATATTCTGTAGTGATGAGGAATAGAATATTCTGTAGTGATGGTTATAAATATTTTTTACTTGATACGAAAAATATTTAATTTGTTTCTGTTTCTGTAATAGGTTCTGCAACCGCGACATCAGGTTCCTTATCCAAATACTCAAGAGGTAGCCCACGCTGTTCGTCACCAAATTTGATTTCGAGAGGTTGAGATAAAATCGAAGCGGCCAGACGACCATGATTTTCCGCAACACTAGCAATTTTCCGAATATCCAGTGTTTCACCGGCTTGATGCGCCAAAATGCGGTTGTACTTCTCGATGTCTTCTTTTCTGAAAATGGGCATCAATGGATTGTCGATGAAGGGCAGCAGGAAAAACGGATTGATTTTTTCTTGCAAGGTCAATAAATTTGCTGTAGCCCAAAGCGGCGAATCCAGTGGGGTTCCAAGTGCCGCAATAGTAAATATTTGACACACAAAAACGGTTCCGAATAGGATTAACGATGCAAATGGGTTTTTGATTGAGGACCGGTGGACAAATGCGAATATTTCGTAAATGGTAGTTGCCAGGTTTTCCGCTCGCTGTCTTTTCGGCAGGGTTGGGTTGAAATCGAACATTCCTGCCGCATTGTCTTCGTATAATTGTGACACGATTTTAAAATAAAACAAGAATGCATATTTTTCGCGCATATCGGGGTCGGGTTTCGAAAAAAACGAGCCAACCCGAGTTGTAACCGAAGCCAGTGCTTTTTTAAATTCGACATTTCTGATTTCCCCTCCTTTTAAACACGCGGTTTTACGAGGAGTATACCTACCAAACAGCTGGGATATCGCATTTCCGAATGCGACGGCGGTGGTTCCTAATCCGTAGCCAATGGATTGCATTGTCTTGGCTGTACCGTCGATTGCATTCCACATGCGGAGCTTGGTTTCGATGACCTTTCCTTTGGTTTGTTCTGTTTCGGTGGGAAACGCCACATTTTTTGCATATTCATTTTTGAGCACTTTAAAAAATGCCTTGGCTTCGGGGGTTTTAACTGCATAGTTCTTGTTTATTTTTGCGACAAACGCTTGGAATTCGGGGTCTTTTGACCCGGACGAAGTCAATAAGTTCACGTACTTGTCATCCAACATCGAAATCATGTCTTCCAAGAAGACGACCAACCGGATTTTAAGGGATACTTGTTTTAACAATTCGCCACTTAACGCGGGAACTTTGTCGGGGAGGGTTGGAAACGCAACACTACATTCTGTTTCTTGACAGGTCTTTAAAAACTCGGACGCATTGGACGTTGGGTCTTTCACTGTCCCATCCTCCGCGTTGGGTTCAAACAGAGCTTGAAAATTCTTGCGCCGTTTTTCATCCATCACACTTTCGTTGAATATGTCTTTGTCGCCGAAAAACCGGTTGAGAACCCCTACATGTTGATTACGTATGTTCTCGAGCAATTTTACCACTTCATTGATTTCTTCTGGATACAAGCGTTTTTTGTTATTGGCCCCCGCCACATAATTTTTGTAGAGAAACACACACATAACCATCAATATCAAATGCAGCTGTTCTTTGCCGGATTCTGCCAACAACGCATCTTCTGGAGAAAGCCGTTTCTTCCCGCCATAATTTCGACAAGAACGTCTTAGACGCCGTTTTTTAGTCCGTTTCCGGGTAGCCATAACAATCTGCCGCAATTTTCATATATATACTGCATATTAGTACGCCGGATTGAGAGGCCGCATAGCATACGGATTCGATTTGAGAGAGCTGAGTACATAAGACTCATTGCGGTCGATACCCGTCGTAGCGTACAATTGTTGCGCTCCCGTGACACGCCCCATTTTCGACGCATCCGGAGTGGCATAAGGCATCGATGCGTTGGCCGACCTCCTCGACAACAAATCATTGTCAAGGGTTTTGTTGCGCATATTGATGTCGCCCTGCATCAAGGACATATTGCCTGGAACCATGCGGCCATCAATCGTCGACGACTTGATATCATTGTTGCGCTGTCTGTATTCCGCATCATAAGTGCGCGATTGTTTGGCCAAGGTGGTTCCCATGGCGCCGCTATAAGAGGCGGTTGCATCCCGGCGATTTGTGTACTTATCCATTGGCTGAGTAATAGTGTAAGCATTCGAATCCTGCGTTCCATTGACAAACAAATGTCCATTGCCCGATTCCGTCATTTCTCGGATAGTGGTTGCGGGTCTATCTCCCGGGTTCATCAGGTAAGAATTCTTCACAGTCGATTCTGGATTCTGGTAAGGACGCATGGTTCCGATGGCGTTTTGTCTCTTGGATGGACGCAAGACGTCGAGAAGAGGGGCGACGACGGCTCCTAAAGCGCCACCAATAGCCCCGAAATAGTCGTCGACATTGGCCGTGGACCGATTGTTGTTGTATGTTTTGAAGGACTTCACACCATAATCCGCTTCGTTGGCTCCGTAATGTCCGACACCATCTGCCGGACCGATGGGATAAGCGCCCAGGTCCTTGTGATGAGAAGGCATGTATTCTCCATCCACGTAGGCTCCGTCGCCATTGCCGGCCGCACCAACATAACTCATGGTTGCTGTGGCGCGGTTTTCGTCGGGGCGGTCAACGGGAACTCCATACATGGGGGCGGCGGCGCCTCCGGCGCCTAAAGTGGCAAAATACCGGCTCTCGTCGAATTCGGCAATGCGGTCGGGGCGGTTCTTTTGCACGGGTGCTTGGTATCCGCGATTCTGGATATGACTGCCGGCGGGACCTTCGTGGCCAAACATGGAATATCCACCCGGCTTCGGGTTATTGGTGGCGCGCATTTGGTCGACGTTTTTCGGCAACCAGGATTCACGGGCCATCATACCCGAGTTATATCCGAGACTGTCGACCCCATTGTCGCTTTTCCCTAAACCAGGTCGGACACGGATTTCTTCAAACGGTTTTACATTCGACATTTTGTTGCTCACATTCATACGAGATTGCATGAAATCGGACGAACTCGGTGTTCCATGTGCCCATTGCAAATTATCGTGTGGCGAGAAGAGAGGCGCTCTTTCGGTTTTGGACATGTATTGGGAACCGCCGCCGGTCATCGAGTCCATGAGCCCCTCATTGGAATTCTCGTTGATGATACGCGTACGGAGTGTGCTGCCGAAAAAGGGGACCATGTTGTTGTGTTGGAAATAATCGCCGCCCACTTTGTCGCCCGTCATCGACGTAAAGGAGGAGCTTGTACTGCCGCCGTTGAAATTACTCGCGGCTTGGTTCATTTTGGCGATTTGCACCGGGTCGAAATATTTATCTGTGTAGACTTTCGGCGTATCGTATTTGTTGACCGTTCCTAATTCAGAGGTTATGTCGGTTTCGGCATTGACCACGTCGTTTTCACGGTCGTCAAAGAAATTGACGTCCGGAACATCGGTATTCGGCAAAATGCCTTCGTAGTTTTCTTTTGGTTTTTCTTTGGAAGATACTAAATAAAGACCACCGAGGGCCAGCAATGGTATGGCCAATTCCATTTTGCTATTTGCTGTTGTTATATTATTGCTAGAGAAACTCAACATCCTACGCGTCGCTTGATGGGTTATTCGCATCATGTCCAACTCAAAATGTTTTGGACATTAGGCCTTTCTCCTCTTTCTACAGTGATTGTTCTTGGTTCCCCGAACCTGTCCTTTCTTGCAAGCCAATATGCATTTGCGAGAGGCGGGTTTGCGATGTCTCGGCTTCTCGCATTTATTCCTGCAACGACGCGTTTTTCTAGAAAGCGTTCTTCCCGTACGGCGACATTTTGTGTAAGTAGCCATAGTTGGTCAAAAAATTCTTTATATTAGCTCGACAGAATATTCTTTATTATCTGGAAGGTCCGCCCCTTACGTACTGGTCTTTGGCGACAATCCGTGTCTGAATGGGTTCATCGAATGGTCGAATCGCATGAGCCTGTGGATTGATAATCGGCGCTTCCCAACGGGCATGTTCCAAATCGCGGAATATCCAAGCCGGATGAGAGGCACGGGATTCTTCTGTATGGACATCACTCGACGCGTATTGTTTGGGAGCTCCGGAGCACAATCGGGACTCTTGGTAAGTCTGGACGTCGTGATTGAGAGGTCTCCCTAAACCTCGAAATTCGCTTTCCAAATTAGTGGAATCGGACCACATATTGGCACCCCACTTCCCAAGTCGGATTTGCGAATCTTCGAAATAAGGCATCTGTTGCCCGGGGCCAGGCGCATTGATAAAATAATCACAGGCAAATGTGCTTTGTTGAACTCCTTTTAGAATGCGCGCAGGGTCATCATGGTAGCGAGTAAACGACATTTTGTATTATCCGCATATTTTCTCACTGTCCAAAGTTGTAAAAATTGAAACGCGCTAGGATTTTCAATTAAGAACTCCACGGTCTCTCTTACTATTTTGCATCGAAAATGTCGCCCATATACACGGTTGAATTATATGTGGACAAGAATCCAGTGGTTCTGGAGTTTGAGATTTTGGACCGCCGCCATAGAATCAATCATCCATCAAATATGACAGCGGACCAACATATTGCATGGAACTCCATGTTTATCAATGAGTTTCCACTGCAGGTCCACAGTATAGATGGCGAGCCGATTGAAGACGGATATGCATTCGCCTATACGTTGAAAACCGGATACTGTGGAACGGTGCTAACCGGTATCCGTTTGAACAACGTCTCTTACAAAAGCGACGTCTACAATGAATATTGGTTTCCTGGAACGGAGAAGCCGGAAGAACTCGACGACGGATGTGTCGAAATCCATCTCGTTAGCAAGGAAATCATTTATGCGAACCCCTCTGCAAAACCGCCGTTCATGGATTTATCCGGCAAATTCATCGAGGAATACGAAGTAGTTTACACACAACCGCTAAACAGCCATTTCGACGCCTCCATTCAGATAATCAACGAAGAATTCTGCAGAATTCTGAGTCGCTCTGGGGAAAACGAGGTTTTTGGGAATCTGAACATCCATTATTGCGTTCGGTACAATCAAATTCCAATAACATCCAACGCGTATTTATGACCCCAAATTACGTAATTTAGTATTACATAAATAGATGATTTGTTCTTTTACACAAACGTATTCAAATAATAGAAGCGAATTATTCTATTATCACAACAAAGACAAAAGTGATATTTATTTTAGAAATAAACTAGACAAAAATTACTATGTGTTTCATAATTCCAGCACGGAATACAAAGTCGAAACTATTAATAATAATTCGTATTTTGACGAGGTAAAAAACATGGAAATCATTTCATACGACAATATTAGCTATACTCACAGTTTTTACAATACGTTAATGAAAATCAAACAAGATGGGTTTAAATACATTTTTTTTCTACAGGACGATGTGTTTTCATTAGTAAACGAGAGCCGGATGAATGAATTGTTAGATTTTGTGAAGAATCACACATTCGATATGTTGAATATTGAATCCATCAATGCAAATACAAACGCAGATATTCTGTATTCAAGCGACGATGTAAAGATTTATGATACGACCAGCGACGATTTTAAAAACAACGGTTGGTGGGCATTTGACGACGGTCCATACGTAGCAAATGTGGATTATTTACTGAGCCATGTCTACGACATGACCTTTTTTTTGCAAAATGACATATGGACGGCGGAACGGTATCTAAATGAAAAAATCGGCCATAATAAAATTCAAAGATTGACTGCGAATATTAGTTTTTTTCGAAGAATCGGAATCGTTGGGCCAAATGCATGGACTCGGGCAGATGAACTGACGAATTTGAATAAAATGTTTATGTGAACCCCCCCAAAAAGAATATAAACCTCTCAAATTGCGAATCTCATATTCCACGGAAAATGCAAATAGAGTTCGATGTGGTCCCTCCCAAAAAAAACACGAAGCTATGTCTAAATATGATTGTTAAAAACGAGAGCCGTGTCATCATGCGTCTTCTCGAATCCGTCGCCGACATTATCGATTCGTATTGTATTTGCGACACCGGTAGTACGGATGACACGATAACCATAATCGAAAACTTTTTCGCAAATCGCGGCATACCGGGAAAGATACCGCGCGAACCTTTCCGCGATTTCGGGTACAATCGGTCGTTCGCCTTAAAACAGTGCGAGTCGATGAATGCGGATTATATTCTGTTGCTCGACGCCGACATGATATTCCGGCTAGGCGACGGCGTTTCGCCAGACGAGTTCAAGAATGGCCTGTCCCACGATGTTTACCATATGTACCAAGGAACCGACACGTTTTATTACAAGAATGCCCGGATTGCCAAGAACCGGGCCAATATCAGTTATTGGGGCGTCACACATGAATATGTCAAGAGTCCGGAAGGCGCTTCTTACGGTTTAATCGAGAAGACGCGCGCGTTCATCAATGATATCGGCGATGGAGGGTGTAAAGCGGACAAGTTTGAGCGTGATATCCGGCTGTTAACCAAGGGTCTAGAGGAGAACCCGAACAATGACCGCTACACATTCTATTTGGCGAATAGTTATAAAGACCACGGGGACAATGACCAGGCCATCGAGTTCTACAAAAAGCGCATTGAATTGGGGGGTTGGTTCGAAGAGGTCTGGCATAGTTATTACAGTATTGGCAAGTGTTACCGGTCGAAGGGGGATATGCAGTCGGCCATTCATTGGTGGATGGAGGGCTACCAGTTTTTCCCGAAACGCGTGGAAAATTTGTACGAAATCATAACACATTACCGTCAGAATGGGAAGAACCAGCTGGCCTATATGTTTTACAATATGGCGTTAAAGCAGACGCTGTTGAACCCGAACCCGGATTATCTGTTTTTGCAGCGCGACATTTATGATTACAAGCTCGATTACGAGTTTTCCATTTTCGGGTATTATTGCAATGTGGACAATTTCGATTTGACCCGGATTTGCATGAAAGTGCTCAGTTGCAAAACCGTGGAGCAGAATATTGCGCGCAATGTGTTGAGCAACTACAAATTCTATGCGAAGAAACTGGCGGATAAGAAGGATTTCTTCCCGGATGCGGGGTTGGCAGCGCTTAAAGACATTGGCCGGGATTTAGTCGCCTTGGAATCCGATGGCGCATTATTTGTGTCGAGCACTCCTTCTCTAGTCATGGATGGTCAAAATCTGATGGTCAATGTGCGATATGTGAATTACCGGATTAATGACCGGGGCGGATACGAGAATCGCGAACATATTAGCACGAAGAATGTATTGTGTAAAATCGACACGCAAACATGGACCAAGGGACCGGAGGAGTTTATGTCTTATGATGCCACACTGGATAATTTGTATGTGGGTCTAGAGGATGTTCGCTTGTTTTATTCGCCTAAGCAAAATAGAGTGTTGTATAATTGCAATCGTGGATTAGGCGCACATCATTTGGCTGTGGAGCATGGAATCGTACACGAGCCAAATACGAGGTCGGGCATCATAAAGATGGAAGGACAACGAGAGGTGGAGAAGAACTGGGTTCTATTCGAGGATGTAAATGGGAACTTGAAGTGTATTTACAATTGGCATGATTTGGTGATTGGTGATATTGTGGACAAGAATCTTGCCGAAGCGGTAAGCAACGCGGAAAGCGAAGCGGTAAGCGAACCAGATTCCGATGATGAAGTGGAAATACCTATAAACAAGAGCCCCGATTACGAGTTTGTCAAGACCCACACCATTGAAACGCCTCTCATCTTCAAGTATTTCCGAGGTTCAACAAATGGCTTAAGGATTGGCAATGAAATCTGGTTCATGTGTCACGTGGTGTCTTACGAGGACCGTCGGTATTATTACCACGTGTTCATAACACTGGATGCGGAAACGTATGAAGTGCGCCGGTGGACGCCGTTTTTGACTTTTGAGGGGGAGAAGGTGGAATACACACTTGGATTTGTGTATCGCCGAGAGGGCAATCAGTTTTTAATCGGATATAGCAAGATGGATAACTCCACACATTATTTGGCTGTGAAGAAATCCGTCATCGAGGGGATGATGTAGAGCGATTCATATTCTACGAAAAGAATATGAATTACATATAATGACTAACAAAATTGTGCTATATTTTTTATACATTCTGCATGTGTCCATTTCATTGTTTATTCTAGTGGGGCCATTTGTGATTTCAAATACGAATGTATTACTATCTATTATCATAATCAACTTGATTATCGTTACTGGTTGGCATTTACATGGGTATTGTTTTTTTACGGATATAGAGAACATGGTTAATGCGGATATGGAAGACATGACAGACCAAACCAAATCGCTTATGGCTAGATTTTCTGAGAATTATTTGCCCTTTATTGACAAACAATTAATGAACTACACATTTAGTTTAGTACCATTAATGTCTACAATCATGTGTTGCCGGACTCTACACTACGCACTTTCCATAGAATCCCACAGAGCATTCATCTCGTAGGCCAATTTGGCCTCTTTGCCCGTCCAACCAGAGAGGATGGCACCGCGATACAAAATATCCGGCAGAATCGAATTGTCATATCCGGCCACTTGCACGGAGAACAGATTCGTCTTCGGATTATTGTGTTTGCGGTAGATTTCCACTAGACGCAGCACATCCACGTGGGTTTCCGAGCCTTGAATCGCAGCGCCCATTTGGTTCAGCTTGGCCTTATTTTCGCTGTCGACATACAAGCCTCCGGTTCCCGCTTGCATATCGGAGTAGATGAATACCGTGTCGAGCGGTTTCTTCTCGGCGATGCACTTCTCCCAGAAGAGCCAGACGCCGGTTTCGGTTCCACCACCCACTGTCTCGCCCAACTCATTCACCTCTTCCAACTGCTCCATAATCGACTTCGCGGTCGAAACGGGGTATTCGACCAAACGGTCGCCGAAAATCCAGACGCTGCCTCCTTCCGTGGAACGATAAGCGGTCAGAATCGACGACAAATTCGCGATTTCATTGACCTTGACAGTTCCATATTCGGAAGTCAGCGCTCCTCTGGATGACCCAGAATTGTCTGTTAAGCAATCGACGCGGCCCGTCAATGCCGGAACGCAATCGACACTTTCCAATACGCATCTGTCGAGACCATCCAATGCGATTTTGACCATCAATGCGTTCAGAGGAATCGGGGTCTCTTCCTCTGCTTCGGACTTCTTGTGCTTGCGGGAATTTCCACCATCCTTTAGCGCTTTATACGCACTAAAGTACCGGAAAGGGAACTGTTTCCCACCCCGGACACCAGCAACCAGTCTTTCCGTCAATTCTCGGATTTCTTCTGTGGCTTGGTCCAAATCCTGTCTAGCAGAATACTCGCCAAGAATGCCGCGCAAATTTCGCAACAGAGCCATGTGGGGAAGGCGAATCTGGGCATTGATTTCATACCAGGTTTTCTTTGCCGAACGCAACTTCTCCCATGTCTGCTCATCGTCCGCAACAGAAACATTGCCGGTTTGTACCAGTTCAGTTAGAACGGGGGAAGGCTTCGGATGCGTTATGCGAATCAAGTCCACCAGATTTGCCTTCGCCTTTAACGAAACCGCCTCGGTAGGTCCGTCTTCCTCAACCTCAGGGTTTTGAGTCTTGGTGCTCGAAGTCTTGGTTTGAGTCTTGGCGCTCGACGTTGAAGTCTTGGCGCTCGACGTTGAAGTCTTGGCGCTCGACGTTGAAGTCTTGGCGCTCGACGTTGAAGTCTTGGACCCATGCAAATACTTGGCGGCATGGTAAGCAGACATCTGATGCAGCTTGTCCGCAATCGCACGCTTCCAAATAGTGGGAATAGGTTTGCCCGATTCCTTTAACAATTTGTACTGTGTGGTCCAGTCCGTGGGCAGACATCCGACTTTCTCAATGGCCGCCTTGAAAACCGTCGGATGGGTCTTGTTGAACTCGACGCGTTTCGCATGATGTGTCGCCTTGGCCAACAGATAATTACTGTTGAGACGCATGTAAAACTCGTTGCGGAGTTTGTCGACAAATTGGAGACATGCCTCGTAGTCATAATCCAGAGCATCGCTGACGATTTTGTCGAAATAATCGTCGGACGTCTCTTCGGAATAAAACTCCTCAAACAAGAAATGCTCCGCAAAACGCGTTGTTTCTGCCTTCTTGGACGGACGGTAATACTGGGATTCTCCACAAATCATCGATGTGCAGACGATTTGGAGGGATTGTAGAGGATTGAGCCGGTAGCTCTTTCCTCCCATGTAATTGACGGTGGTTTTGGTTTCGACGGATGACATGGCTTCGGGTAGAGAGTTATTATATCCACAAATCAACTCTTTATATTTTTTTACAAAAATATTTGTATTTATCTACCCACGTGAAATGGGTGGATAAACGAAAGGATTTATCCGAAACGCAAAGGATAATTATTTCTGGCAATGGTGGTTATCCTTATGAATAACCTTAAAAAGTTTTTGGAGTAAGCCAGAAACCCGCTTTTGCGAAAGGGCGAAGTTTTGTCTGTTTCGACTGTTGGATGCGTTATAGAAGTAAGCCGAAACACCGCTTTCGCCGGTAAACAATATTTTTTTCAATAAGAAGTAAGCCGACCCGCCGCTTTTCTTTACGCTCCGCTTCGCTTGCGTAGAAAGAATAATCGCATCGACAGTTATGGCAAAGATTCGTCTGTTCCGACAGTGGTTTTTGATAAAAAGTAAGTCGAAACACCGCGTTTGCCAATAAGGAGTGTGAAGTTTGATTATGGTTGGCCGATTTTGGGGGTTCCTTCAGGAATTTTTTGAAGTAAGCCAACCATCCGCTTTCACCTCCCCACAATATCTACAAAGATATTCTTTAAGTCGTTTAATTTGCAATACTTATTGTTTAACTGCTACGTCGACTAAAGTGGCCGCCATTCCGACTAACGTCTTATCCACAGGTTGCGTCCACTAAAGTGGCCGTCTTACCAAGGGCTACATCGACTAACGTCGATGTTTTGCCGCAGGTTGCGTCCACTAAAGTGGCCGTCTTACAAGGGCCATAGCTTCTCCGATGCCAGCAGGTTATCCCCCGTTCCTTGATACCCCGCATATGTTCCGCCGTTCCATACCCCTTATTCTTATCAATCCCATACCACTCTTTTAGCACAGGATGTTTCAAACACAACTCCCCAATCCAGTCATCGCGAGCCACTTTCGCCAGAATCGACGCCGCCGCTATACAAGTATACTGATTGTCGCCCCCCTCCACAGTATGACTTTCCACTCCCACTAAAGTTTCTGTTGTCGGGTCGAACATTGTATAAGGAGGAAAATCATTACCATCAATGAGAAGACGATAGGATGCAGGACTGCGGTTTGTTTTGTCGATAATATCACGACAACATTCGCGCATGGTTCTTAACACAGCTTGCCGAATATTGATTTCGTCGATTACATCCGATTCCGCATATTGGACCGTCCACGCCACAGCGTGTTGTTTGATATATTCCGCCACCTCTCGAATCTTCTTCTCAGAAGAGAAGCGTTTACTGTCTTTCATTAAATCGTGTTTACAGTCTTTAGGTAGAACCACGCCGGCGACATACAGCCGACCGAAAAGCGGTCCCCTGCCCGCCTCATCCACACCAATCTCGATTTTATTCTCCTCCGATTCCGCCTCCTCCTCCTCTCGAAAACATTTCCGGAGAGGACCCGTTTTGTTCCTTGGTTGTTTTGTTTCCATTTTTTAAAAATAACGCGCCTAGATATTTATGTTGTTTGACGGCACCCGTGGAAGCAGAATATTCGTGCTATACAATATAAAGAATCCGGAATTTTGTTATGAGCGCAATAAAAGCGGTAATGAAAACGGGCGGACCATTATTTTTATTTATTTCGCTGATATTAACGTTGGCCATTTCCGCATATTTTGGGAATAGCATGTCGAGCAACAATGGTGTGTGGAACGGAACGAAGCAGGTGGAAGGCTACGATAATTTGCGGGGAAATGGAACCGGGAGCCGCATATTTATGCGAAATTACTCGAATGATGACGACGATTTTGATTTCGATGACGATTTTAACCGCAATCGTAGGAACTACAACTATAGAGACGACAGACGTCGCGATTACAGATACGATTACAGACGCACCGATAAACGAGAGGAAGATGTAAACCCGGTTTCCGATTATTACAAATGGCTCTCTTTCTGGAACGTCGTGGCGAATACAAATGACCCACAAGCGGTTTTCAAAGCGAGCAACTACGCACCCAAGTCTTCGATTGTTCCACCAGTTTGTCCCATGTGTCCATCTTGCCGTCAAGGTGCGTGTGGAGGTGTTTGTACTAACTGTGGCGGATACGGCGGGTCAGGAACACAAGGCGCCACTGGCTACCGCTTCTCGGACTACAATAATTCCGGGGGTAGACAAGGAGGTCGTGGAAATTTAGGAGATGACGGGGAGACTGGTGCCGGGGATGTCGCCGAAACCGCGTTAAACAATACCGCATTGGTCGCTGGTGGAACGGTTGTTGCTGCAACGGGTCTTGCTGCCGGCGCTGGATACGGAGCCTACAAATTGGCAAATAGTGCCGGAGGTGCAGTCGAGCGCGGAGTTTCAGGAGCTGCCGGGATGGCCAAGGATACGGTTGTAGGAGGCGTGGACCTCGCAAAAGACACCGTAGGTGGTGCGGTAGATTTGACCAGAGAAGCCGTTGGCGGAACTGTGGATTTGGCTAAAGACGCCGGGAGAGGTGTTGCGGGGTTGTTGACTGCCCGCCCTACACAAGTGTCAAGTATTAATGGTCAAGTTCAAGGCCAAGGCCAGGCCCTTGGTCAAGGTCAAGGCGGAGTCCCGGGCGCCCAACCTCTCAGCGGTCAAGGAATGATTGACCCTTATTCTTACAATGGCGCTTTGGCTAATAAGGGTTCTAGCAATTATATGCCGATTACCACAGACTTCAGTGCCTTTGGCAAGTGAAACAGCCTTTGGCAAGTGAAACAGCCTTTGGCAAGTGAAACAGCCTTTGGCAAGTGAAACAGCCTTTGGCAAGTGAAACAGCCTTTGGCAAGTGAAACAGCC
>Ga0078894_10002891_pt1 | contig 13012 bp, 11 predicted proteins | sample LauGreSu1BDMLBSD_2_FD_67506 | JGI IMG/M metagenome (GOLD analysis project Ga0078894, IMG submission 67506) | Freshwater lake microbial communities from Lake Michigan, USA - Su13.BD.MLB.SD (version 4) (version 4) | ecosystem: Environmental > Aquatic > Freshwater > Lake | place: Lake Michigan...
AACCAGACTGAACACAGAGCAGTGCCTCATGTGAAGCGGCATCGGCGTGATGCGTATAGTGCAAATCATTTGTTGCGAGTAACGGCAATCCAAGTTCTTTGCCAAGTTTCAGTAAATCTGCCTTGACCCTCGTTTCAATATCAATACCGTGGTCCATTACTTCAAGAAAAAAATTCTCGGCACCAAAAATATCTCGGAACTCACTTGCAGCAGCTATCGCTTCCTTGTATGCCCCCATACGTAATCGAGTTTGGATTTCGCCACCTGGGCAACCTGTTGTAGCAATTAGGCCACTTGCATACTTTGAAAGTAAGTCGCGATCTATTCTTGGTTTGTAGTAATAGCCTTCAAGGGAGGCGAGCGATGAGAGTTTAAAAAGATTAGAGAGCCCGACGTTATTCTCCGCAAGAATTGTCATATGGGTATATGCGCCACCGCCCGACACATCATCTTCCCCGCCATCAGCCCACTTAACGCGCTTCTTTTCAAATCTAGATTCCGGAGCTACATACGCTTCTATGCCAATAATTGGTTTAACACCCGCAGCATTAGCCTTCTTATTAAAATCATATGCACCGAAAACATTTCCGTGATCTGTGATCGCAATTGCTGGCATTCCCTCTTTAGCAACTTGCGAAACCAATTCTTCAACCCGAGCAGCACCATCGAGCATTGAATACTCGGTATGAACGTGTAGGTGGACGAAGCCTGGCTCTGCGGACATTTAGGTGAGATTACTACTGAGCTTCAGGGAGTTGGCCCTTGGCCAATATTTCTAGGCAGCGTGTCAGGTCTTGCGGATATTCAGAGAAGAATGCAATCTCAGAGCCCGAGGATGGGTGGATGAATTTTAACTCCCGGGCATGAAGCCACGGGCGAACAATTTGTAATCGTTCAGCGATTGTGTGGTCTGCTCCGTAAGTCAGGTCACCAACAAGCGGATGGCGAAGCGCCGAAAAGTGAACCCGAATCTGATGTGTGCGACCAGTCTCTAACTCAATCTCTAATAAAGATACTGCTGGGAAAAATTCGAGCGCTTTGTAATGGGTGATGCTCGGTTTTCCATCTGCAACAACTGCAAATCGGTAGTCTTCTTTAGGATGTCTATCAATAGGTGCATCAATTGTTCCTTCAGTTGGATCCATATGACCTTGGACCAATGCGTGATAAACCTTAGTAACGGTTCGATCCCGGAATTGTTGCTTTAAATTACTATATGAATTTTCATTCTTTGCAATAACCATTAGGCCCGTAGTCCCAACGTCTAATCGATGAACAACTCCTTGGCGTTCAGCAGCGCCACTTGTAGAAACTTGATATCCAGCTGCAACTACACCACCAATAACCGTTGCACCGCGCCAACCTGGACTTGGATGGGCCGCTACTCCAGCTGGTTTATCGATAACGATTACATCTGAATCATCATAAACAACTTTAAAATTCTCGATCGGTGTCGCAGTTAATACTGGCTCTCCAAGAATTGCCGGCATTTTGATTTCCAGATAATCATCTGTGTTTACCCGATCGGATTTTGTAAGTGGCTTGCCTTTACGAGTCACTTCATCATTTTCAATCAGGGTAACTATTGTCGATCTTGAGAGACCTAACAGTCTAGAAAGCGCAGCATCTACTCGTTCCTGGTGCAAGCCTTCGGGTATCGAAACAAATCGCACTTCACGCTCGTTCTTATTTTCACTCATTTGGTCACCGATCTCGAAGGAATCTTGGCCCAAGTAAGCCAGACGATTGTTGCGGCGCCAATAACAATGGAACTATCAGCAATATTAAAAGTTGGCCAATATGGCAACGAAATCCAATCAACTACTGGACCTTGAAGCCCACCAGGGCTTCTAAATATCCGATCCGAAAGATTTCCCAAAATTCCACCTAAAACTAGACCGAGACCGAGTGCCCATTTATTTGAATCAATTCGAGTAGTGAAGTAAAGAATGCCCGCAGCAACCGTCATTCCGAAAACGGATAAGAAGATTGTCTGACTTGTTGCCAAGCTAAATGCCGCACCAGTGTTGAAGACCAATTCAAATTTGATGAAATCACCAATGATTTTGATTGGCCCATCTGTTAGAAGTTCAACTGCCGCAAATTTTGTTAAGTAATCTGCAAGGAAAACTAGGAAAGCTGTCACTGCCAACTTTCGCCGGACAACTACATTCAGCGTCGTTCCTCTTTTTGCTTACATGACATACAAAGGGTGGCACGTGGAAATACTTGAAGCCGAGCTTTACCAATTGAATTCTCGCACTCTTCACACCGACCATAAGTCTTATTGTCGATTCGTTCTAGAGCACGTTCGGTTTGAACAACCATGTCTCTAGCGTTATAGACAAGTGACATCTCGTGTTCACGTTCAAAAGTTTTTGTTCCAGCATCGGCTTGATCATCGCCAGCTCCCATACCTTCGGCATTGATCAAATCCTCCATTCCACTTTCAACCTCTGCCAGTTCAGCACGGAGTCTGATTAAATCCTTTGAAAGTTCACTGCGCATTGATTTTAATTCTGTGGCAGTCCAATTTTCGATTCCGTCGGAAATTATTAGTGGCGCCGGTGCGCTCTTAATTGGCTTAAGGCCAACTCCTTTTTTGATTGTTTTATTTGGACGTGGTGGAGGCAGCATCGTTAGGCGACGCTCTTCAACCAAAACCTCCGCTACTGCAACTTCGTTAGGAGTTACGGTAATTGTTGTCGAGTTTCCTTTAGTTGTGCTCTGAAGTTTTGCTGGAAACGGCTTACCGACAACCTTCTTTGCACTCTTTGCGAGTGAAGGTTTTACGATATTTGGCGAACGCTTTGCTGGTGCTGCTTTCTTCGCAGGAACTTTTTTGGCAGGAACTTTCTTGGCGACAGCTTTTTTGGCGGGCGCTTTCTTGGCTACCTTTTTAACAGGCTTCTTTGCTGGCGCCTTCTTGGTTGCCTTGCTAGCCACTTTTTTTGCTGCTGTTTTCTTTGGCACCGTTCCACCAGTCTGTTGTAAATCAATTGAATTTGCGAGATTTTGACACGCAAGGCGGACAGATTAGAACCTTAGGTGCTTAAACACCAACTTCGCCGCGCTAGAATTCCCCCTGACTCTGCAACAGGGCGTAGATGAGGCCATCACCTCGGAGCCTGCAAGAAGAGCCGAATATAGAAGTAGCAATATTCGGGGTAGAACTAGCGCTGAGTTGTATTTCAAAAAGTGGTGCGATTATTTCGCACAAGGCGGGTGGTACCGCGGTGGAATTCGCACCGTCCCTCCAAGTTAACCAGCGGACAAGTGTTTGCTGGAATTAATTTGAGAGGCGCTATTTAAATGTCAACGATTAAGTCACTGGCACCGCAGATTGATCTGCCTGCAGTTGAACATCAGATCCTCTCATTCTGGGAAACCCAAGAGATTTTTAAGAAAACTATTAGTGCGCGCGATGGTCAACCAAACTGGACTTTCTACGAAGGCCCACCAACCGCAAATGGAAAACCAGGAACTCACCATATTGAAGCTCGAGTATTTAAGGATTTATTTCCGCGCTACCAAACTATGAAAGGTAATCAAGTAATCCGCAAAGCTGGATGGGATTGTCACGGTCTGCCCGTTGAGATCGCTGTTGAGAAGCAACTTGGTTTTAACGGAAAGGGCGATATCGAAAAATATGGCATTGCCAAATTCAATGAGCAGTGCCGAGTTTCAGTTCAAGAACATGTTGGTGAATTTACATCGATGACTCGTCGGATGGGGTTCTGGGTTGATTTTGATGAAGCTTATTGGACGATGTCTAGTGAATATGTAGAGAGCGTTTGGTGGTCGCTGCAACAAATTTGGAAGAAGGGTTTGCTGGTTCAAGATTACCGAGTTGCGCCATATTGCCCCCGTTGCGGAACCGGGCTTTCGGATCACGAACTTTCTCAAGGTTACGAAACCATCAAAGACCAATCTGTCTATGTTCGCTTTCCGGCAACTTCTGGGAAATTAGCCGAACTTAAGGCGAACCTTCTAGTTTGGACTACAACTCCTTGGACACTAGTTTCAAATACTGCGGTTGCCGTAAATCCAAAGATTGAATACCAAGTAATTGAAATAACTACTGATGAAAAGATTGAAAGATTGGTCGTTGCTAGCAATCTGGCAGCAGTCCTTGGCGAAGAGCGCAAAGTTATCGCAACCTTTAGCGGTGCCGAATTGGAACATACAAAGTATGCGGCTCCTTTGGATCTAGTTGAAATTGCTGATGCGCATTACATTGTCTTGGCTGATTATGTAACAGTTGAGGATGGAACCGGCCTGGTCCATCAATCCCCCGCATTCGGTGCTGATGACTTCGCGGTTTGTCGCAAATATGGTCTTCCAGTTACAAATCCAATTTCTGCCGATGGACACTTCTTGCCCGATTTAAAAATAGTTGGCGGAGTATTTTTTAAAGATGCAGATAAGTTATTAATTAAGGAGCTTAAATCCAAGGGGCTGCTATTTAAGCAGCAGCAATATGAGCACTCTTATCCCCATTGTTGGCGCTGTCATACGGCATTGATGTATTACGCACAACCTTCTTGGTATATCCGCACAACTGAAATTAAGGATGCGCTGCTTAGAGAGAACGCGAATACCGATTGGCATCCTGAAACTATTAAAACAGGTCGTTATGGCGATTGGTTAAACAACAATATTGACTGGGCAATTTCTAGAAATCGCTATTGGGGAACCCCGCTTCCAATCTGGCGCTGCGAAAATAAACATGAAATTTGTATCGGCTCTCTTGCCGAACTAGGAAAATTGGCAGGAACTGATCTATCAAAGTCCGATCCGCATCGTCCTTTCGTAGATGACATTACTTTTGATTGTGCAGAGTGTGATTTGAAGATGAATCGCACTCCTGAAGTTATCGACTGCTGGTTTGATTCTGGGGCCATGCCATTTGCACAATGGGGCTACCCACACAAAGCGGGATCGCTCGAGAAATTTCAGGCCTCTTACCCAGCAGATTTCATCTGCGAAGCTATCGATCAAACCAGAGGTTGGTTCTATACCCTGATGACAATCGGAACCTTGGTTTTCGATAAAAGTTCATACAAAACTGTTTTATGTCTAGGCCATATCTTGGATAAAGATGGTCGAAAAATGAGTAAACACTTGGGCAATGTTTTAGAGCCGATGCCACTAATGGATCAGCACGGAGCCGACGCGGTTCGTTGGTACATGTTGGCCGCAGGATCACCATGGAGTGCGCGCCGAGTTGGGCACGAGGCAATTACGGATGTTGTCAGGAAAACGCTCCTTACCTACTGGAACACCGTCTCATTCTTTACCTTGTATGCCAAAGCATCTGATTTCAAATTAACTGGACTTTCGCAGACATCTTCAACTATGGATAGATGGATTCTTTCAGAGCTCAATCACCTAATCGCTAAGGTTGATGAGGCCTACGAGAATTATGATTCGCAAGCCGCCGGAATGATTATCGGACAGTTCATTGATGATTTATCAAATTGGTATGTCCGCAGATCTCGCCGCAAATTCTGGGATGGCGAGAGCGAAGCGCTCAACACTCTTTATCACTGCCTAAAAGAACTCACGAAACTTATGGCACCAATGGTTCCGTTTATCACCGAACATGTTTGGCAGGAGATGATTCGTAATTTAGAGCCAAGTGAATTCGAATCTGTTCACCTAACTAATTTTCCAGTAAGTGATGCTTCAAAGATTGATGAGATGCTTTCGAAGTCAGTTCGACTATCTCGCAGACTTGTTGAATTAGGCCGTGCTGCACGTGCCGAATCCAAGGTGAAAATTCGCCAGCCACTTGCCCGAGCCCTTGTCGCAGCAAATGGCTGGAATGAGATGGACGACGAAATTCGCTCCCACATTTCTGATGAACTAAATGTGCAGAGCTTGGATGAAATCTCTTCTGCTGGCGCAGATTTGGTCAGCATTTCGGTTAAAGCAAATTTTCGGACAATCGGTGCAAAATTTGGTGGCGATGTTCAAGCAATTGCTAAAGCAATTACTGCTCTTGATCATGGCTTGCTCGTCGCTGAAATTCGCAAATCCAGTTTCTTCGAAATTGAATTCGGTGGTTCAAGCACTGCTCGTATTGATATTGAAGACCTAGTAATCACTGAAACCCCAAAGGCTGGCTGGTCTGTAGCAAGCCACAACGGCGAGAGCGTCGCACTTGATCTGACGCTAACACCAGAATTGATTGAAGCTGGAATCGTTCGTGAAGTGATTAGAGCAATTCAAGAAGAGCGCAAACAATCTGGTTTTGAAATCAGTGACCGAATCTCCGTGAACTGGAGTGCAAATCCAGAAGTCACGGCTGCCATCGCGAAAAATCTTGCAGAAATTGGTGAAGAGACTTTAGCTACCAAATTTGAAAATGTTTCAGCAAAGAACGAAACAGATAATGAATTGGGGCTTTGGCTAGAACTAATTAAGAATTAAAGGCTAGCTGCGATACTTGAAAGCACACCTGATAAAAGTTGGGCTCCAAGGAAGATAACGATGAAAGATAAATCTAGTGAGACCGGACCTAAGCGCAGCGGTGGAACAAAGCGACGAACAAAATTCACTGCTGGATCGGTTATTGAAAAGATGAATTCTGCAAGAGCTAACAAGATTCCTTTTGGGCGCCAATTAGGTGCAAAAATTCTTGCGTAATCTAAAATCAATCTACCCACCAATGCCAAAATAAAAATATTTAGCGCAGTGTCAAGTATGCTAAAAAGCAGACTCACTTAAAAATCAACTCTGATTGAAAAAACTAGCCTGTGCGGCTGCAGTTTTATCTTCGTTACTGACTTTTACATTTGGTGGAGTTAAAAGGAAGACCTTTGAAGTAACTCTTTCAATACTTCCGTAATGTCCAAAGACTAAACCTGATGCAAAGTCAATCATGCGTTTGCGCTCTGACTCTTCCATGTCACTTAGGTTCATGATTACTGGTTGACCAACACGATAGTGCTCGCCAATCGCACGAACATCGCTATACATACGTGGGTGCAAAGTAACTATGTGATCAACAACCACATTCGGTTGAGCAACTGGAGTGGCCGCACGAGTCGGTGCGCTACGAAGATATGTTGGGCTCTGCTCTTCGGCCGGAACTGCACTACGCAGTGGTCGACTAAAACGTGATTCACTCTGGGTTGCTACTGGAGTTGATTGATCAAGTTCTTCATCATCAACTAGTCCAAGAAAGTTCGCTGCTTTTCTAAATGCATTAGCCATGGGATAAGCCTAAGTTAAGGACTAACGAACCCCGAGTATTTGGCTACCAATTCGGATATGTGTCGCACCCTGAGAAATTGCTGCCTCAAAATCATTGCTCATTCCAGCCGATATCTCTCTGGCTTCTGGGTGCTCTTTAACGACCCGGTCCGAGAGCTCTTTCAAACGTAGAAATGCTCGAACTGGTTCCTCGTCAAGCGGGGCGACGGCCATTAATCCACGGACATTTAGATTTGAAAAGGCTGAGACTTCATCCAAAAATTCTGGAATTAATTCGGGCAATACTCCCCCACGATTTGGCAGATTATCGAGTGAAACTTGAATGAAAATATCCTTTTTTGAATCTGGGGAAACTAAGGAATCCAATTTTCTTGAATGCGCCAGATCGTCAATGGAATGCAGAACATCGGCCCAATTAGCAATAGATTTCAATTTGTTGCTCTGAATTTGTCCCTGAAAATGCCATGTGCAATCTTCTGGTAGTTCCGCTGATTTGGCCGATGCCTCTTGATCGCGGTTCTCTCCAAAATCCCGAACTCCAAGTTCATAAAGAATTTTCACATCGCTTGCTGGAAAAGTCTTGGTTACAACAATCAGTGTAATTTCACTCGAATCCCTACCCGAGCCTTGAGCCGCGATATCAATCCGAGCTCTGATGGAATCTAGATTCCCAAGCAATTCTTCGCTGCGGGTTTTCATAGGACTATAACCCCAGCATTTCTGCCAGTGATTCCATCGCGACGATAGGAGAAATATTTCAAGTCATGCGCTGTGCAGATTCCAACATCAAATACCTTGATATTTTGAATCTTCAATTGTTCGGTAGCTGCCCTTTTCAGATCAAGACTATGCGAATCAGGATTTGTAGCCAAGCTTGGTTCTCGGTCTATGGCATCTAGATACATCTCGAGATCTACCTCGTAACATTTTTCACAAATTGCTGGACCGATCGTTGCAACGTATTCACCATCACTTATCGAACGAACTTTTTCAATTACCTTGCCAATAATCCCATTCAAAATTCCTTTGCGGCCAGCATGAATTGCAGCCACAATATTTTCACCCTTAATTAATATGGGTAAACAGTCCGCACTCAGAACTACGAGTGGAACTCCTTTGCTGCGTGTAACTAGCGCATCAGCAGTAACTGGCGAAGTTGAATCTTCATCAACTTCTACAACTTCATTCCCATGAACCTGATTCATGAATTTGAGCTTTGGCTGACTTATCAAACCCTGCAGAACCTGGCGGTTATCTTCCACACTCTTTGAAGCATCACCAACATGATCGCCTAAGTTGAAGGAATCGAAAGGGCCAACTGATGTGCCACCCGGTCGCGCAGTAAATAAAATTTGCGCCATATTTCAGTCTTTGAAGATTGTGGAGTTACTTCATGAAATCTGGGATGTCGATATCGTCTTCTGATACCAAATCCTCAAATGTAATCCGCTTCCGTGGACTGTTTGCCGTTGAAATCGCAACTGTCGGAACATCTAGAGCTACCGCCAACGGATCATTTGAAGCGATTGGATCGGCATTGCCGGATAGTGAGGCTGCATCAATTACTGGAACTGATACTCGCTTTGGTAATCCGCCATCAAAACCAGCAGCAATAACAGTGACTCGAACTTCATCCCCTAAGGCATCGTCGATTACGGTTCCAAAAATAATATTGGCATCTGGATGCGCAGATTGTGCAACTAGTTCTGCAGCTTCACTTAGTTCAAACAATCCAATATCAGAACCGCCGGCGATAGATAAAAGAACTCCGTGTGCGCCATCAATTGAAGCCTCAAGAAGCGGGCTTGAAATTGCAAGTTCAGCCGCGCGAGTAGCACGTGCTTCGCCTCTTGCAGATCCGATACCCATAAGGGCCGAACCTGCACCAGACATCACGCTCTTCACATCTGCGAAGTCCAAATTGATAAGTCCCGGAGTGGTAATCAAATCTGTTATTCCTTGAACACCGGATAGCAAAACTTGATCAGCACTTCTAAATGCTTCTAGTTGGCTAATTGAGCGATCTGAAATTGCTAATAAACGATCATTAGGAATCACAATTAAAGTATCAACTTCTTCGCGCAACAGCGCGATACCTTCATCAGCTTGAGCAGTGCGTCGCTTTCCTTCAAAGGTAAATGGTTTAGTAACTACACCAACAGTTAGCGCACCTAAATCTTTTGCAATCTTTGCAACTATCGGCGCACCTCCTGTTCCAGTGCCACCACCTTCACCAGCGGTTACGAAAACCATATCGGCGCCACGTAACATCTCTTCGATTTCTTCGGTGTGATCGACTGCAGCTTGTCTTCCAATTTCAGGAGCAGCACCTGCGCCAAGACCGCGAGTTAATTTTCTACCAATATCTAATTTCACATGAGCATCACTCATTATTAATTGTTGTGAATCGGTATTGATTGCAATGAACTCAACACCTTTTAATCCGGCTTCAATCATTCGATTGATTGCATTAACACCGCCGCCACCAACACCGACAACTTTGATGACTGCTAAATAATTCTGTGGTGTAGCCACAATCCGCCTCTTTCTAAACCCTAAATCTCTACTTGAGATTTATGTGATGCTTACTAAGTGGTAAAACTATGGGTGTTGGCACTCGCAAGCAACGACCGACACGAAGAAAAAAAGTTTAAATCTAAGAGAAAATTTCTAAGCTTTTATTTAACTACTGGCGAATTAGCAACAGTTAAATCAACATAAGTAATTTTCTTATTCTCTGGAAGGTCCAATAAGTCCTTTAATACATTGCTTTTAACGGTGATTTCTTCTGGTGAATTCGAACTACCCCAGTTGATTCGCAGGGTCGGTTTTCGCAATTTCGTGACCATCAGGACTTCGTCCTTATTTGTGATCTCTAAGTTCTCTAAACCCGGGATTAAATCGGTCGGAAGACTAGCCACAAAACCCGCGATGATTCTCCGTTGCCCAACTAGATTCTGTCCGTTATTGATTAATGAAATTGTTGCCAAATTCGTGAAAACTTGGGGGCTAGAGAAATCACTACCATCGCTCGCTAAATAACGTGGCTTGGTTTCAGAGGTTCCTGCGACCTTGAAAATTGCAATTGGTATTTTAGGTGTAACCAAGACCTGGACTTCTCGTGTCCACCAGTTCCTTGAAACCTCTGCAGCCTTAATCCATTCTAAATCTGTAATCAGATTCTCTTCGTGTTTTGGATTCATTCTTGCTAGTGGTTCACCCAAAACTAAATTTGAAGCCCCTGCTGAAAGCTGAGCCGAGATCAAATCAACTTGATTGGTTCCTTTGATCTCTACTGCCTGGATTGCGATGAGCGATGACCATCCCAGAACATAAACCAAGCCACCAAGAATTGATGTTACGAAAAAAGTTATGCCAATTCGATTAAATCTACGGTGCAATTTTTTCCTCTAGCGTCTGCAGAATAAGTGGAACCAATAAGTTCACATCGCCAGCGCCTAAGGTGATTATTAGATCCCCGGACTTTGCCTCGTTTACTGCCGCTGAGACCACATCAATCATTGATGGCTCGAATGTCACCTTCGCTGAGTCCATTGAATTTGCAATCAGAATCGATGAAACACCTGGCATCGGTGATTCGCTCGCGGCGTAAATCTCTAGGAGATAAACCAGATCGGCAATTGCCAGAACCTCGGCAAATTCTTCAACAAACATTGCAGTTCGGGAATAGCGGTGTGGTTGAAAGATTGCTATTACCCGACCTGATTGTGCAAAGCGTTTTGCGGTTTCTAAAGTAACTCGGACTTCAGTTGGATGATGGCCGTAATCGTCAATTACGGTGACGCCATTTACGCTGCCACGATTTTCGAATCTGCGCTTTGCTCCACTGAATTTATTCAATCCTGCCAGCAATTCCGCCACTGGCGCCCCTAATTTCAAGCCCACAGCCAATGCAGCTGTTGCATTTTCAATATTGTGGTTGCCCGGAATCGTTAGTGAAAGTTCTCCTAGAACTTTGCCCAACTTAGTAATTCGGGCATGACTTTGGGTTGGTTGGAGTGAGATGTGCGAAATAGAGAAGTCCGCGCTATTGCCATACGTAATCATCTCAATGTCGCTTCTATTGATCTGAGAGAGCAGATTAACTACTCCTGGGCTATCGATTCCTGCAACAAGGAATCCGCCTGGTTGGATTGACTTTACAAAGTCTAGAAAGATTTGATTTACCGATTCAATGTCCGGGAAATTATCAACATGATCCAATTCAATATTTGTGATTATTGCGCCATATGGCTTGTAGGCGAGAAAGGAACCATCTGATTCGTCAGCTTCAGCTATGAAGATTTCACCCGATCCTAAATGTGCATTTGTTCCACCGCGATTAATCATTCCGCCGATTGCGAAGGAGGGATCCAATCCAGCTTGCTGTAACGCAACGGTCAGCATTGAAGTTGTCGTGGTTTTGCCATGAGTGCCTGCAACGGCTACTGATTTCGATTCAGACATCAGCAAAGCCAAGGCCTGCGCTCGTGTCAAAATAGTTAAACCTTTAGATTTCGCTGCGCTTATTTCTGGATTTGCTTCATCGATTGCACTGGAAACCACCAAAACTTCTGCATCACCGATGTTACTTGCCTGATGTCCTACAAATACTTGTGCTCCTAAAGTTTTTAACGCTGAAAGCACCGTCGAATCTTTAGCGTCAGAGCCGGAAACGCTTGCACCTTGAGCCAGAGCAATTCTCGCAATTCCACTCATCCCGGCGCCACCAAGTCCGATGAAGTGAATACGGCTAGCAATAAACTCAGTGAGATTCATTTTCTACTTTCCAGATACTTTCTTAAGAATTCTACTTCCAATTAATTCTGCTGCCCGCGGCTTAACACCTTGAACTCTCTTGATATTCCAGTTATCTGCGGCAAGTGCTAAAGATTCGATATTTGAAAGAAGCCATTCGGCGGTAAATTCAGAATTTAAGCAAATCCTTGCCGCACCTTTATCCACTAAATCTTGAGCATTGGCGACTTGTTCACCATTTCCAATTGGCAGCGGAACTATCAGGGCATAAGAATTTGCAGCATCGAGTTCTGCGCAAGTTACAGCCCCTCCCCTCGAAATAACTAAATCACTGGCAATATACATATCTGCCATATCTGTAGTGTAAGAAAGTGGCGCATAGCCAGGAGCGGCTTTTGGCAATTGATTATTTTTGCCAACCGCATGGATAACGTTGAACCCAGCGCTCAAAAGTCCTGGAAGCGCCTTCGCTACTACGGCATTAATTGACTGCGCTCCAAGCGAGCCACCAAAGATAAAGATTGTTCGATTGCTTCGATCAAGTTCCAGTTTGCGATAAGTGGCATCCCACTTAGTCGAACGATCAGATTTACTTAAGCCAGAAATCGCAAAAATCTCTTCTCGGATTGGCATTCCGGCCAGAACAGCCGATTCCCACTTTCCGCCAAATTTAGAAGTGCTTGAAAATGCTGTAAAGGTAAGTTCTGCGAAGTTAATCCCTAATTTATTCGCCCAACCTGGAATTGCATTTGCCTCGTGAATAAATATTGGGACCCTGCTCAATTTTGCGGCGATATAACAAGGGGCACTCACATATCCCCCGAAACCGATAAGTAGATCTGCGCTTCGCACAATTTTTAGGGACTGGATGATAGAAACTATAAATTTATACGGCCAAATAAGTGAAGAGGGATTAAATTTTCTAGGAAGTGGCGCTTTTGTAACTAAATGCAGTTTCAGTCCAGCTGCAGGAACCAGCTCCATTTCGATACCACTCTTTGTCCCGACGAATTCACAGGAGATATCTTCACTG
>Ga0078894_10002892_pt1 | contig 13009 bp, 19 predicted proteins | sample LauGreSu1BDMLBSD_2_FD_67506 | JGI IMG/M metagenome (GOLD analysis project Ga0078894, IMG submission 67506) | Freshwater lake microbial communities from Lake Michigan, USA - Su13.BD.MLB.SD (version 4) (version 4) | ecosystem: Environmental > Aquatic > Freshwater > Lake | place: Lake Michigan...
ACAATATAGAATATTTATTTGTATCATTTTTTACATATATTTATATAAAAAAATCAGGGTCATAATTTAATCGTGTACTACTTTTATGATATTCTGTTTGACCACCATGTCCATAATCGCCAATAGCATCTTCAACTGCCATCATTGGATACATCAATGCACGGTTTCCTTGTTTTGTAATTGTCCAATCTGGACTAAAATGTGGCAACGAAGAATTTACTAATGTTTCATCCGCATAACCATTTCCAAATTTTTCTATTAAAAACTCAGCATGTTTTCTTGTTACCATGTACAAATGTGCACCCCAATGACCATGTTCAGTAGCTGGATAATTATGATATTTATATGGACGATTTTCAAAATGGCGTTTCAAATCATATCCTTGTATCCAATCTTCAATTGCATAATTAGTCATATGTCCTAATAATAAAAAATCTAAATTCATGGTTTCAAATTCGTTGATAATATTTGGCAAATGACTTGTAAAATCTTTACGCAAATAAATATCATCTTCGCAAAAAAATCCATATTTTTTATCAGTTTTTAAAAATAATTTTAACATATCAATATGTCCATATGTAATTGACCAAAGTCGTTTAATTCCTTCGCCAATTGGTTGGTTTTCAATTCTAGGGTCGGTTATTTCTACGCCTTCAAAAATGTTCAAATCCAACCCAACTTTTGCAAATCGTTCCTTCATATTTTTATACCGAACTGGATTTTTGTAACATAAACAATAAAATTCACACTGATTTATAATGGATTCCATATAATTGTATATGGTATATATTTTTTATATTCTTTGTTTTGTTATAACTTTTTCTCTAAAAAATTGAATTAAATATAATACTTAATAATTATACACCAAAGATACAAAGATGAGTTCAGAAGTAAATCGTAAAATAGCCAATCCGGAAGTATTTCGTGAGAATATACGCAATAAAATCGCTACTATTCTTCAAGATAATACAATGTCTATTAATCTTGAAAAAGGTATTTATAATTATACTATCAAAGAAGCAAATACACGTAAAATTGTGAAAAAATGGGAAAATCCAGCATTTTCGCAATTATATTTAGACCGATTACGTTCAATTTATATTAATTTGAAAAATGAAGAATTATTAAAACAAATCAAACAAAACGAAGTAACTCCGCAGAGTATTGCTTTTATGACTCACCAAGAATTAAATCCAAGCCACTGGCGGGTATTTATTGAACGCAAAATAAAACGCGATGCTTCTAAATATACTTCCAATATTGAAGCATCTACTGATATGTTCACTTGTAAAAAATGCAAATCGAAAAGGTGTACTTATTATGAATTACAAACACGTAGTGCGGATGAACCTGCGACAATATTTGTAACTTGTCTAGATTGTGGAAAACATTGGAAATCATAATTATTACTTATAATGAAAATAAAAAACAAAAGTAAAAAATTGATAAATGTTCATATTTTTCTTTTATATATCAATCAAAAGTACTACTATGGGAAACTCTACATCATTAGAATCAAAATACCAAAATAATATTTGTGCAATTTGTAATAAAAATATTGAAATTAAAGATTTAGTAATGTGTGTTCGATGTAATATATCATTACATGAATCATGTTATGATATTGCGACAAAGTTAAATAAAACTTATATAAAATGTCCACATTGCAATCGTATTGGCTCTGTTAGTAAATTTCCATGTGCCAATTCAAAATTATAAAATTGATTATAAATTTATAATTTTGTAAGAAAAATAGAAATAAAAATGGGACAATTTGAAACAGATGCTTTGAATTATGTATTAAGTACATGCAAAAAACACATTCTATATAGTTTTGATACAAATGATAAACGAAATAAAAAAATAAATTTTGTTAACGAAATATTTGAAATTACAGTTTATAAAGAACATTTTAGTAATACGTGTTTTGAACAATTTCGTGTTTATTTCGCTGGAATATTCCATAATAAAATTCTTACATCTTCATTTTATTTGGAATGGAAAGATAATATAATCGGCAGCGAATTGTTACCAGCAAATACACATTGGGACCCAAAAACAAATACATTTAGTAATCGTAGTATAAAAATAAGATATGTAGAACGTGTATAAAAATTCATACAAATGATTTCGATATTAAATCATATATACATAACATATGGTGAACGGTTTCGCTATTTAACTCATTAAATATATACATATCAAACCCATTGTTCATTATTTTTTTTATATAGGAATCTTCAATTACTCCATTATAATTATTTGCAATATATATCATATTATTCGGCTTATTTATTATGTAAGTATTTTTTTCATTTTTTTCAAATATTTCATATATTAAAATATCGTAATAACTATCAATATCGTTTATATTTGCATATATATCATAATCACATATTATATTTGTATATTTACTAAATAAATTTTGTATTTTTTCACACTTTTCGACACTATTATAAACTAATAATATTTTTATAAAGTCCATATATATTCTTCAATATATTATTTTGTATTTTCAAAATAAATATAAATATTTATTAATTTTTTTTATATAATGCAGTAGCCCAACACCTGTCTTGGATACACAAAAAACATTGATGATGATTGTGCATGTATAATTTTGTAATTTCTATACAACAATCACAATATTTATGTTGTTTACATATGTGTTTTAGTTCTTTTTTTTCTTCTAGACAAATGGGACATATCATTATATAATGCGCATATCTTTTATTTTTCCTAAATATTTTAATTATTGGCTGCATTTGTAATCACAAAATTATTTTTGTGATTACAAAAAAATTATTCTTACAGTGGAATAATTATATTATTCTTACAGTGGAATATTCTATTCTTTTAATGACATCAAATTTACTAATTTAATAAATATGTTAATAATATCCAAATAATAATCCATAGATGCTGTTATAAAATCCCCATAATAATCTTTTTGTAAAATTTGGTTTGTATCATATACAATGAATACCGAGAACAATGCCAATCCGAATACTAGAAACCCTTTTACAAAATTTGAATAATTTCCCATAAACATGGTTACTATTTTTACAATAATATACAATAATAGTATTAGTAATAACCATCCACCAAATCGAGACGTTAATTCCACTCCCATTAAAATCATTGCCAATCCAAATAAAAACATACTACCAAAAATACTCATTGTTCCAAATATAGCAGTTTTTATGATTGCTGGGTCAACACTATTTCGTAAAAATGATAATAAATACCCAAACATAGATGATATACAAGTAAATATGATTGTTTTTAACCATAATGGTAAGTCCAGTGATATTATAAATATCAATGCAAATAATCCAATTGCTAATAATATCCATAGTTTTATATCCAATTTTTCTTTTTCATTTTTTGAATTTTCCATGACATAATATGTTATTCCCAATTGAACTATCAAGTTCAAAAAAACAGTCATTAAAAATCCTTTTTTTTCATCCAATAGTTTGAAAAAATTTTTGTTTTTTCCAAAAGATACTAAATTACCTCCTTTTTGATTCTTACCGAACAACGTATTATACAGATTTGTATTTACCATCTATATAATATAATTATACATATTCTTCTTCCATTAGTTCACTGGTACAATCTAAATAATTTTCTGTAACAACAGTTTCGATTGGTTTTAAATCAAAAATACTTTTGATAGCACTTGTTTTTTTTGATTTGGGAGTAGGTTTAGTAACACGTTTTGATTTTTTTGGAATTTCTTCTTCACTATCGTCATCCACATCGTCGTCATCATCATCATCTTCATCTTCATCATCATCAACTACAAATCCATCTTTAACATATCCTGTTTTTGTTCTAGGAACATCATCATCACTATCATCGTCGTCATCATCTTCTGAATCTTCGTCCCCTAAATCTTCAAATCCACCATATAATGTTTCATATATAGTATTCCAATTTGATTCGGTTAAATCAACCACTTTATCTGGATTAGATTCCATTTTTTTTACAACGACACAATTACCAAAAAATAATGTATTATCAATCGGTGGAGGAAATTCGTATTTATTTTCTTGGTTTGCTTTTCCAGTAGTCTTACCATATACGCTTATTGTGTATTTTTTAGAATCCATATCGATTGTCCATGAAGTATGACATTTGAACCCTTCTGCGGATTTGAAACCGGCTTTTTTGTATAATTCATTTTCATCATAATTTTTAAAATTTACTTCTTTAATTGAACCTAATTTTTCAACAATTATAATAGACGGCATTCTTTCTTCTCTAAAATATTTAGGAAATTCTGTTTAAGTATTTTCCAAAAATATTTTTTTGACTTCTACGTAATTATTAATCATATCAAATCTATCTAAAAACATATAGATATTTGAGAACATAAATAATCAATGTTATGGCTTTTTCAAAATATCATTATATCCATTACTATTATTATTCTTATCCATTATTTATTCAATTATTTAAAAGATACATATTCAACCAAGAAAACAAAAGATTTAGTAAAAACTCAAACTGAGAAATATAAAATAATTTTAGACGAAATGATGAATAATAAAAATGAAATGGATGAGAACATGTTTATTTTTAATAGCGAAAATATGCAATCTGAGCTGGATTCATATTTGGATAAAGAATTGTCTTTATAATATATATAGTAATCACATGCCAAGAATACCATCCAGTAACAGTTCAAAATCAAAGAGTAGTAGTTCCAAATCAAATAGTAGTCGCAAATCAAACAGAAGTAAAAAAACAAGAAAAACCGTTAGAAAAACAGTTAAACGTGAACTTAAAGGTAAAAAAATTCCAGTATCTCAAATTGATAGAATTATTGCATTTCAAAAGAAATCGGATGCAACAATTCCACCTTTTCAACCTAGACCAGATGAACATTATGAAAGAGTGAGAGAAGTTCTGTCTAAATTACGTTTTGATAGAGATGAAAATTTAGCACAAATTACAACATATTTAACTGCAATAAGTAAAGCAACCGATGCATCAAAACGCGAGGTTGGATTGATGGAATAAAACATTTATTAAATAGATATAAAAACATTTTTACGTATATTTAATAAAGTAAAATGGAACTCAATGCTATTCAATGTCAAAATCTTATGAAACGTTTTCCACCATTTGAACTTTCCTATGAAACAATTTCACATAAGAAAGTTTCTCTTAATTATAATATTACTTTGGCTATTCCTGCGGGAAAGAAATTTTTCGCATGGTTTACCTTTTATAAAAATATGGATGTGTGTTATTTAATGGAATTAAATCGTGATAAAAAAGTAAGTAAAATAACTAGAATCAATACGATTTTTCAGCCATGTCTATCATTAGGAACTGTATTATATGGAACTATTTTAGAAAATACAGACCCCGCCGATGAAAAAAAATTCTTTGTAATTGAAGACATTTTTTATTACAAAGGAATTTCGATTGGGTCTTTCTTATTTAGCGAAAAATTAGGATATTTACATGATTTCATGAAAAATCAAGTAGTTCAACGATTTACATGCAAAAATGGTTTAGTATTTACATTACCATCATTATGGTACAATAAACAAACATGTGATTTTGAATGCAACATCAACATTCCTGAAAAAATTAGCAAAGAGATTGGCTATACCATTCATCATTTACAATATCGTATGTTATCTTGTATTGCTCCTTATTTGAATATTTCTTTGACAAAAAAAATTAATACACCAATCGCAGATGTCTCAAAACCATCCACTGTATTTTATAAACCAGTTATTGATTTTACTAAACCCCAATATAAATATCCAACTACATTCCATGTAATAGCAGACATACAATTTGATATATATCATCTGTTTGCATTTGGTAAAAACAAATCGTTGGTATATTATAATGTTGCATGTATTCCGGATTATAAAACAAGTATTTTCATGAATGGATTGTTCCGAAACATTCGTGAAAATAAAAATCTGGATTATATTGAAGAGAGTGATGATGAAGATGATTTTGAAAATGTTGCCGAAGATAGGTATGTAGATGTTAATAAAACATTATTAATAGAATGTATATTTAGTCCTAAATTTAAAAAATGGATTCCAAAACGCGTTATGCCAAATGGGTCCATGGTAGTTCACATCAATAAATTGGCAAATACATTTAACCAATAGATTTACATACTTTCATACATAAGTCTAACTAAACCATTCAATACTTTATCATATTCTAATATCAATTCCAATTTATCATTTTCAGAACAGGTTTTTATAAATTCTTTTTCTTCATTTGTTAATTGCAACATATTTCTTATATTGTGAATTATTTGTCTTAATGGCGGTTTATTTTCTATAATAATATTATTTTCCATATATATAGAAACTTATAAAAATGAAACCAAAAACTCAACGAAAATGGTCGTTAAAATACAAAAGAAGTATTAACTGCAAAAAACCAAAAGGATTTTCACAACGCCAACATTGTAAATATGGCAAACGACCAAAAACGTTAAAGAGAAGTTACAAATAGATTTCTATTTTAGCATATATTCATATTTATCGTGAATATTATCTCGGTATAATGATTCCATATGATGCACTGTAATATCTGCATATATTACTTCCAATTTAGGTAAAGATAATTGTTTTATTATACGAATTTGAGTTTCTTCTAAATTTTCCATATTTATTTCTATTTTGGATGCTTCAATTGAATTCTGTAACTTTTGTTTTAGTTTTGACATGTTTACTTAGGTATTTATTTATTTTTCATTTTTGTATAAAAAATAAAATCAATTTTTTAGCGTCGGTTCAATATTTTTCAACCTATTCTGTAATAACAAATTTTCATATACTATCTTTTCCATTTCCATCCTGCGTTTATGAAGAATCATTTGACGTTTGAAATCTTGTACTTCTTTCATGCGTCTATCTGTGCGATTATCGATACATGATTGTTGGCTTATTAAACGATTTGCGAATTTTATATTGGATGTGTTTATAATATCTATTTTACGATTGTATTCATTTTCCCATTTTTTGGAAAAAGGTAAATGTTTAGGTTCTCCATTATCGATTGTTGGTTTTGCGTTTTGTAGGCGTTCTAAATGTTGTTCATATAATTTTTTGGAATACCCTTTTCTATATTGGATGTCTAACATGATATTCTATATAATACTCATATTTTTATATACTTATACTATATAATGGGAGGTGTATCTGTAAACGAATCTACTATTGGCGTTCTACCTAGCGCACTTGTTACTGGATTAAGCGGCTCTACTTATAAATATGAATCTACTGGTGGAACAAAATCCAAGAAATCCAAGAAATCCGCTAAGAAATCAAGAAAATCTGCAAAGAAATCCGCTAAAAAATCAAAGAAAACATGCAAGAAATGGTTTCCTATGCTTGGATTCTAATTTTCTAAATTATCCAATTGAATCAAACATTTACGAATCGGCGCGTCTTCTAAACATTTAGGGGTTTCTTCGTTGATTTTTTTCGGTTCAAAAACATGCGTCCAAGTTTTGTCGGTTTTCCAATCCAAACTCATATTCGTATATTTACGGCTATCTATTTGACGAATACGATAATTTGACTTTTTATAAAACGCACGGCGCTGCTTCCACTGGTTTTGAAACAAATCATGAGAATCCACTATATCCACTATAATCGGATTCTCATGTTTTACACGTAATATACGACCGACAGATTGTGTTATATCCGTTTTAGGTGTTACCATTACCAATGATGATAATGTTTTTATATCCAAAGCTTCGGCCGCCATTGCATATGTAGCCAATACAATTTGTTTTCCTTCGGTTTCTTGTAAATCGCATTGTTTCATTCCACCTACATAATATCCTACTGATGCAATTTTCTTATGTTCTATTGCATCATGTAAGTATGTCAATAAAGACCGATTATGGCATAATATCATTATTTGATTGTCAGGATTTTCCTGGATTAAATCGCCTATAACACGAACTATGAAATCGCTACGAGGTCCGAACTCGCACAATTTTGAAATCATGGTACTGTATTTTGGACTTCCTCGAAAATCATATTCAACTTCATTGAATTCATTATCAGTAGAAACATAGTTTATTGCACGGACGCATACATCATCGTCTGAATTACGTTTTTCAGTATATATTTTTTCACCAATAAACATATATAATACTTTTGTCAATTGGTCTTTTCTATCTACTGTTGCAGATATACCCAACATATATGGCGTAATTGTTTTTAATAAAGTTCTTGAAAATTGTTCACTACCGATACGATGTACCTCATCTACCACTGTGAGTCCAAAAGATGAAAATGCATCCAAAGGATATTCTTTATCATAAATTGTTTGTATCATACCAATTACAATATCTTTTCCATCAATATCAAAGATAGGTCCTTGTATTTTTCCAACCCGCGCGGTTGGCAAGAATTCTCCTATACGTTCTATCCATTGGTTCATCAAGAATTCTTTGTGCACGATAATGAGAGTCTTTTTTTTCAATAATGATATTATTTTTAGCCCCATCACAGTTTTGCCTCGTCCACATGGAACTTCTAAAATTCCACCACTGCATTTATGCTGCGAATTTACACATATAGGTTTATCTACATATTTCATATATGTATCAATAATATGATCTTGATAATCACGCAAAGGTTTTGCAAATGGAACGTCAATATCATCACCGCAGCTGATTTCACTTTTTGAAGGTAATCCATATCGTTCTATTCCATAAAATCGTGGTATGTATATTTTGTTCGTATTTTCACGATACACCGCAAATTCGGTTTCTGGTGCAGCCGCACCGGGACCAAATACAACCGGTTTTACCGTCAAATCTTTGTATAAGAAAGCCAAATCATCTTCTTTCAATGCTTGTTTTGGTATAGTATATCCTTTTTTTCCTAAATATGCGGAATTGCAAATAGTATTTTTGTATTCTTCATTCAATGAAACAATCGGTGTAGGATTTTCAGGTTTAGCCGATTTCGGTTTTTTAGCATAAAATTTTCTATAATTCATTTTTGAATAACGGAACTATTTTGAATTATAATAAACTTCTATATTTGTTTTGTTGATGTTTCGAATTTTAGGAATATACAATCAATTTTTGGGAAACGAGAAAATATATGACAAAAAAATATAAATCTACATTATATAATGAAACTATCTTTACCAGCATCGTTGAAATCATTCAGTATCTATGAAATAGTATTCCTTTTTGTCTTTATCATATACATTGTATTTCCAATTGAAGCCCCTTTTGAAATTGCACAATATCTTGATTCTGCATTAGGAATGGCCGTTATCTTTTGTATTACTGTTTACTTATTCTTATACACAAATCCCGTTTTAGGTATTTTGTTTATTTTTGTTGCATATGAAATGTTACGTCGCAGTTCCGCTGTTACTGGACGTGTTGCTATTATGCAATATACTCCATCTGAACCTAAACGACAAGCAGAAATGAAGGCAATGAATCCACCAGAGCAAAGAACTTTGGAAGAAGAAGTTGTTTCAATGCGTGCACCAATTGGTCATAGTGAACCAAGTATTTTCACTGAAAGTAGTTTCAAACCAGTTGCTGATAACGTTGGAGGAGCTTCTTTGGTTTAATATATAAATTATTTTACAATATAAACAGTTTGTGTTATATAACTATATAAATGAGTGATTTATATAGTAATAATTTTTACAATACTTATTCTAAAAACGTTTATTCTCAAAATGGAGAAGACGGAATAGTAGAAGAGTTACTAAAACGATTAAATATAAATAATGGATGGGTATGTGAATTTGGAGCATGGGATGGTATTTATTTATCAAATACTTTTAATTTAGTTAAAAATGGATTCAATGCAGTATTTATTGAAGGAGACGTAGATAAATACAAAGATTTATTGAATACAGTGAAACAATATAATAATATAATTCCGTTAAATGCATTTGTAGACCATAATGATAGTGAAAATACTTTGGACAATTTATTAAGTAAAACAAATATACCAATAGATTTTGATATATTATCAATAGACATTGATAGTTATGACTATCATGTTTGGAAAAGTTTAAAAATATATCGTCCCAAAATAGTTATAATTGAAATAAATTCTTCTGTTAATACTGATAATAATTATTATATTCATGAACCTGGAAAATATTGCGGGACAGGGTTCAAGCCTACATATGACTTGGGAATTGAAAAAGGTTATACATTTGTTTTACATACAGGTAATATGTTTTTTATTAGAAATGATTTATTTGATAAATTAAATATTCACTATGACAATCCTCTTGAAAACTTTATAACTAGTTGGGGTGGTCGATAAATATATAAAAATACGTGCATTTTTATATATTATAATTAGGATGATGTAATATATCCTACAAAAGGAGCGACTAAAAATATTCCATATCCAAACCCAAAGATGCTAAGCATGGCATATACATAATCTCTATATGCTTTAAATCTAGGGTCTGTTCGGTCTGGTACTTTTTTACCTAGTAGATTTTTTCTATATTTTTGTTTATTTTTAGCCCCTGTATATTTTGTAACAAGTGGAAATAATATTATTGTTACGAATACTGAAATTGTTCCTATTATAGCTCCGTATATATACTTTGAAGAAATTTGATTTGTATAAAGGTCGTTTAAATATGATATGAAAAAATTAAAACCATCATTTAAAAACATTTTTAAATCAAAACCCAATTCATATCCATCTATATCTAATGTACCACGCATAAAATAAATAGATATGCTTGATATTACAGATAGAATTAAAAAGAATATACCAGCGACTCCTAATGATGTATCCTTCGTAATAAAAAGACCACCCATTGCCATTAACAATGCCCACAATAAATAGAAAATGAGAAACATCACAGTATATGTTAAGGTTGTATCTTCTAGTTTATCAACAAAAATATATTTATATGTAGAGGGAGCACCAAAAATCGCAATAAAAAATATAATTAAAAACATTATCATTGCAAATAGTATATTAATCGTTTTATTTTGCGAATCAGTACCACTATTCAAACCTACAATTGCAGTATCTTGTATAAGTGAATTGCCTTTTACATCAATTGGATAACAATCCATTTCGCCTGAACTAATATTACTTGCAATGGTTGATGCACCTATTGGTGTACCCATTGGAGCAACTCTTGGTACAACTCTTGGGGCAACTGTTGGCTTAACTGATTTTTTTTTATTTCTCGCACCTTCAACAAACTCTTCTGTAAAATTTTGAAATCCTTCATTTCCAGAAACATTTTGTAAAATATTGTAATTTTCGTTATATGATGAGAACAATTCACATGGAATATATCTGTCAAAACTATTTGCAACCTTGATTGGTTCAGTAAATACAACTACAATATCATCACCGTTTTTATAAAATATATATTTTTGTAATTTATTAAATATTTTATTCAAATTCACAGTCATTTTTAATTCGTCTGTTATAAGTTGTTCTGAATTATCAATAATTTTGTCCAATTGATTTGCAGATGTACTCTTAGAAGTTATTAATGGAAAACATGTATATATCTTATTAGTTCCGTTTGTAATACGTTTGTTCTCTATTATTAACTCTCCGTCATATTTTACTCCATTTATATTATGTGTTTTTTTGAAAATATATAATTTATTTGACATATAATTTACAGTAGGTTCTCCTGACATTAAAATAGCATTTGGTTTAACAATATTTTCAGGTGTGAAATATGGGATTTTTATATATCCGCCATTATTAGGAGTTCTTTCATATTGACTCAAATATATAGAACAATCATAATAATCACATAATACTTTTTTATCCTTCGTAATTCTAGAAGAATCACTTATATCAAAACTCATTATATAATATATAATTATTATATAATTATTTATAAAAATCGTAAATACTACAATGCTATTTCTTTCCTAAATATATGGAATATATGAAAATGTACTGTTCTCGTAAATCGTAGCTACAAAAGTATCTTTATATCCTTCAACATATACTGTATCATTATTATGTATTTCATCACATCCATATTCTCCTGTACAACTTTTACCATTCAGACTTACAGGTAATTTAGTATTCATATTACCAGTATTTGACATAGTATAATATTGCCATTTATCACGGCCATTCATTGCTTTACGACCCATTAATGGTAGAATCATTTCACCATCATGCGCATTACGAATATTTGGACGAGTCAGTATACCCATTTGAGTATAATCCATTCCTGCTCCGCGGGTTTTAATATTAATCGGTATACCACGAACATCGGCGGAATCACGAGGGAAATAATAACCATCATTTCTTAATGGTGGATTATATGGGTCGCTCATTGGGTCGGTACGTATTGTGTCGGTACGTATTGTGTCGGTACGCGTAGAAATTCCAACTAATCCGGGTGGTGGTGGATTGGGTGCAGATAATACAAGTATATTTGATTCATGTTTATTCGATTTTGTTATGTGAATATAATAAAGGTAAGCAACAATTATCAAAATAATAAATAACATAACTAATGTCATATTCTCAATACATATTACTCCTGGTAAACATTTTTTTGCCATTTATATATTTGGAATATATTATATTTTTATTTTTGGAAACTTTGGAATAGGTATTATTTTACACGAATAACATTGTTTTGTTGCACCTTCCCATGTACTTGCCATGTTTCTTCCAGCCACTGAATATATGAAACAATCAATTTGCTGGATTACATCCCATATCATTTTTTCAATGTTTTTTAAACCTAATACAAAGAATAAAAACCCAATTGGCGAGTATAATGTTTTTCCTAAAATATCTAGCGAATACCATTTAAAACATATTGGTAAAGTAACTATCATTTTAAATCCGCAAGTAATATAACTAAATATGGATTTGAATATGTTAAAAATAAAATCAAAAAATTGACCAATTGCTTTGAAAACATTACCAATTTTCTTAAAAAAATTACCTAATTCTTTCAATGGGTCTTTTGCCATATTTAATAAATAGTATCT
>Ga0078894_10002894_pt1 | contig 13000 bp, 11 predicted proteins | sample LauGreSu1BDMLBSD_2_FD_67506 | JGI IMG/M metagenome (GOLD analysis project Ga0078894, IMG submission 67506) | Freshwater lake microbial communities from Lake Michigan, USA - Su13.BD.MLB.SD (version 4) (version 4) | ecosystem: Environmental > Aquatic > Freshwater > Lake | place: Lake Michigan...
GTGGTCCCGTTTTTTATCAGCTCCCTGTTGCTTTTCGCCCTGGGTGTGGTGTTTTGCTATTTTGTGATGCTGCCTGTGGGCCTCAAATGGTTAGTGGGTTTTGGTGGTGATCAGGCTGATGCAATTATTACAGTCGGCGAATATGTGGACATGTTGATGTTCATGATTGTTGCCTTCGGTTTAGCTTTTCAGCTGCCGCTTATTGTCATCCTTCTGGAGAGGCTTGGCCTGGTACATGAGGCGACCCTCAAGAAGCATCGCGGCGGGATATTGGTCGGAATTCTGACTGCAGCTGCAGTCATTGCGCCATCGCCAGATCCATTGTCTCAGGTATCACTAGCCATCCCGATGTATCTAATGTTCGAGGGAGCTTTGGTAGTGATTGGGCGTATGAAACGCCGTGAAGCCTAAGAGGCCTATCTTTAACGGTCTGGCACAAAGCTTGAAGGCTCAAGAGCCAGGGAGACTATGCTGGTTTCCTGTGTGGCAAAAGGAGCTCATTTATGATGCCTGTCAGCGCAATTGGCAAAAATGTTGAGTTATTAAGAAAAGACGCCAACAAGATGATCGAGGATCTTGGTCGCCTACAAGCAAACTTAGTCGAGGAGGGGCGAGCCGTCACGGCGACGACGGCGCATCAGTTGGCGGAGGCAGCTCAGACCCGACTAGCTGAGACTAAACGGCAGCTACAGACAGTAGATGAAACCCTACATAAAAGGCCGTACAGCTACTATGCACTCGGAGGCGCGTTCACCCTCGGTGTATTGGGGGGCCTTATTCTGCCTTTGACGCGCCGAGTCCATTGAGGCTAATGGAGCCCAAGTTTAACGTCGACCTGCTTTGAAAGAGAACGGATTGTGGCAGCTGCCACAATCCTCAAAACCTGCCAATGAATGGTTAGGGAAGCTAACCGATTGCGCATCTTTAGCGTGGCAGCTCTGACAATCATATGGTGTGCCCTCGTAGACGCCTCGTTTATGGCAAGCATTACAGCTTGCGCTGCGATGCGCTCCAGTCAACGGAAACTGGGTCATCGAGTGAGAAAACGTAACCATTTGCCAATTTTGCTGTGAATGGCACTGTGCGCATTCTGGTAAGCCGCCATTATGATGGTCGTCCTTTTTGTGGCAAAAGACACAACGCTCGCTAGTGCCGGTTAGGCGACGATGGTTATCGGGCCCGTGACATTGCTCGCAGCTCAATAGATTATGCGTTCCGACCAAAAGATAATTCTTATGGAAGTCATCGATGGACGACCATCCGTGGTATTCCGAGTGACAGTTGACACACCGGCTGCCGAGTTTGCCTTTATGTGGGTCTTGATGGCATGTAGCGCAGTTGCGCGCGGCGAGATCTGGAAACATGTACTGGCTCTTCACGCGGGGCGAAGGCGCGGGGAATCTGGTCTGAGTTAGCTTATGGCACTCCTGGCATGGCAGGTTAGCGTGTTTGCCGACGATCGCGTAGCCAGTGCTCGCATGATCGAATGGCAAGCGAGTCAGAAAGGTGTCCGTAGTATGGCATTGCGAACAGGTCTGATCACTGAATTTTTTGTGAAACTGGCCCAGATGGACGTTGCTATGGCACTCAGTGCAGTAGCCCTTCTCTTGATTCGCGAAGATATATTTTCCAGCGAACTTGCGTGGTTTTTCGTTGAGCAGCTTGGTAGTTTGCGTGTGACATTTATTGCACTGATTTTTGATTCGTAAGTGATCCCCTGTCAGCCGAAAATGAGTCTGAGTGTCATGATTAAATGGCTTAAGCTTTGCGAAGCTTACCGTATCATGGCAGGTCAAACATGACTCGCTCTGGTAGTCAGAGCGAAATTGTTCGGTGTGTATATTCTTATGACAGCTGACACAGAAGCCGCTGTAGGCGCTTTGAAATTTATAAACATCTCGTCCATCGCGAAGATGGCAGTCTGAGCAGGCAATTTCCTTGTGCCTGCCGGTAAGTTCAAAGCGAGTAAGGTTACTGTGATCAAATCCTTTCTCTAATTGAGGAAGCTTGGTCCAGCTGCTCGTAATGTGGCAGTCCGTACATTTTTTACTTATCAATGTCGGCGGGAATTTGCCGATATGTGGGCTCTTGTGGCAGCTTTCGCAAGTTTTTTGGTCAAGATCCGGCCACGAGTATTTTCTGGGTGCATCCTCGGATGTAACGCTAGGATCAATTTTTGTGTGACACTCGTTACAACCAACCGTTAGATGTTTGCCGTCAACTTTATATTTAGTCTCTACATTGTGGTAAAACCGCGGAGGTGTCGGGAGTTTATTTGGCTTCAAGCTGTCGTAGATACCAGCGATTTTCCATTTATCGTCGCGGTGACATTGGCCACAGTCCGTGCTTTGGAATTTGCCAGTAAACTGGTGTGGATCGTCTTTTTTGTGGCAGCTCGTACAATTAGGGGTCGGACCAAAGTATCGAATATCGCTTGGTCGCAGTGCTTTGTCCTGCCTCCTCTTTTGATGGCACTCTTGGCATTCAAGTTTCAGATGCGGCTTTGAAAGAGGGAAACCAGTCCTGCTATGGTCGAAACTATGCTCATCCACAGTGGCTGAGTCGTATTCCCTCCCCTTGTGCTCACTGTGGCAGCTGAGGCAAGGCTGATTGGTCAATTTATGGAACGATTTTGACTGTTCCATCGAAAGTCGAACGTCTTTGTGGCAATCAAGACACCTCTTGTCGGGAACGCCTTTGCCCGCAGCATGACAACTAAGGCAACTAGCATGCTCTAGATCTTTGTGTGGCTCCGAAAGTGGGCCTGGAGCCAAAAGCTTATTTAATATTCCCTGGCTGTTTTTTGTAGGAGGCTGATTAGATGCTGAAAACGCCGCCTGCGAAAATAAGCTAAGAAGGCAAATCGCCTGAATAATTCGTATTAAATGCATTTAGTACCTCGCGTTCGGTGGCGCGACATCGCGCAGAGGAGTGAATTCCCGCGTGCCGAATCGATAGCCGATAGTGAGGATGCCGCTAGCAATTCTATTATTTTCATCTGCGGCAAATTCACCCCCAGCCGTGGCTAGGATCTGTTTCGCTAGATAAACGCCCAAATTAGCATTAGCGACAACTTGATTAAGTGTGATGCCGTTGTATCGATTTTGGCGAGTTAATTGAAGGGAGATATCACTCATCCAGCGGGTTGCGAAGTAGCTAAAAGTAGATGTCGCAAATTGGTCGCGACTGATGAAACCTCTCCTAACTCCGAGATGCCCGCTTAATTGAGCATGCTCAGAGGCAAAACGTGTGATTGTCGCACCAAGCTTCAGCTCCTGTTTGTCTAGTTTGTCGATCGCACGGCGACCCATGATAAGAGTGCCTTCAATCCTGGATCTATCATCGACACGATACTGGACCAATGAACGTGCCTGAGAATATGAGCTGGCTGGTAGAGGTTCAAGTATATCCCTTTGGTGCCTATATGCACGCAGATCTAATTGCGAAGCACTAAGCCGTGCAGAAATTTTTGCATTAAATCGTTCGTCCCACTCTAGGCGTCCCTCTTCAAGATGGGGTGTATTTTGCCCCGATACGTTTAGATAGGAGCTCGCCCTGTGACTGGGTCCAAAATGCAGCAAGCTCTGGTTTATCCAAGTATTTGTGATGATTGCCTCATCGCTTGCAAACTGAGGGCCAGAGATAAGAAAGTTGGCAATGTATTTGCCCTCATCCCACGTCTGCCCCTCGAGCTCATAGATGTGATAGACCCCCGCTTGATATAGATCCGATCCAAGGTCAGCGACCGGTTCATCGTTGATCCTTGGTTTATACCCAGCAAAGGTACCTAGACGGTGGTTGGGATTAATTCGGATGCCAAATTCAGCCCCATCGTTGAAAAGCACGTTATTAGCGCCTGGGGGAAAGCGCCCGACGGTCCAGAAGTACCTGTGGGTATTACCCGGATCTCCTAGCTTTAGTTGTCTGATGCGCAGTGAATTGCGACCAGTTAACTCCAGGCGTTCGGCGTCAACCTTGTCAAAGAAATCGTGATTGTCACGGATATCAACAAACAGCTGATATTGTGAGCTAGCGATCTTGGTCACGTCCAAGGTAAGACGAGCTGAGGCGATCGCGCGATCGTTGTTAGTTACGCCCGCTGTTTCGGTAGTGAATTCCTCACGGGCAATGTAGCCACCGCCCAATAGGTAGCCGTGGTATTCATAAGCTAAGAGCTCTGTCGTCCAGAGAGCCACTCCCATGAGAGTGGCCATTAATTTGATGGTGGTCCGATACGGCATCAAGTCTCGGACCTCCAATTGGGAAACTTATGGCAGGTGACGCAGTCATCCGACTGAGTGTGAGGTGGTGCCGGACGCATAGACCCATGGCAGAAGTTGCAGCTTTTTGGCGCTGGAGAGTGAGAGAACTGTAGATATGAGCCCCAATTCTTTTCTGTCGTATAGCGATGGCATGAGACGCAATCTAGACCATTACCATGTGGTGTCTGGTAGACAGGTGCAGGGCGGTCATCTTCATGGCAAGTAGCGCAGGAGTCGCTGAATCGAGCATGGTCAAAGCGCGGTGAATTCCACTCTGGATTGCTGACCTTAGGTTTGCCAAATCCACACCCAATGACACCAGTGAAGGTGATCAGTAAGTGCATTAAGTGCCAGTTTATCCGCGTCCAATGAGTCATAGATGACTCTTTGGACGGTTGAGGGGCTCCCCGAACTTTTTATCGACTAAAATACCGAGCTGATTGAAGAATTTAGTTTGCAGCTCGGCGCCGATAAAGATGAATAGAAAATCATTCTTTAGAATTTGTCTCTGGCCTCCGACCAAAATGTCCAAATATCCAGGGTGGATCGCCTCAACTTTAGTTTCAAAGTAAAGGTTCACGCGGCCTTCAGCCGCAGCGGTGCGGACTTTGGCTTCATTGGTGGAGTTGCATCTGTCAAACCCTGCCGTAACAGCAAGCAATGAGACGGTATTGCCCAGACCCTTTTTGCACAACATATCCACAGCTTCTGCCGCTGAATTTCCACTGCCCACCACCGCAACATGCTGAGAGTGGTACTGTTCTGGCTCGATGAGGTTGTAAGTCACTTTAGGTAACGATTCGCCAGCTACACCAAGTTTCCGCGGGCTACCGCGGACCCCGGTCGCAAGAACGACACGCCTAGAGGTTATTTTGCCGGCAGATGTTTCCAGTTCAAAAATTTGATCATTTTTAATCAAATTTAGAAATTTGGTGTGTTCTCTGACGACTAGCTTCTGCTCAGAACGGATTTCCTCCCACCTAGCAATTAGCTCCTCCTTACTCACTTTGTGACGCGGAAACTTCATTTGCCCAACTATTGGTAGCTCGGCTGGCTGTGACATTATGATTTTTTGACGTGGGAAATTCGCGATAGTCCCACCATATTGGTCCTGCTCTAAACAGACGTAATTAAGACCTCGATCTTTAGCAGCTAGTGCTGCAGCAATACCCGCTGGTCCGGCACCAACGATCACCATGTCATAGTCGGCAGAAACTGAGCTCGGAGCTCGTTGAAGCTGCGCTGCAGCATGCTCAACGGCCTTTCTGCCCTGACGAACAGCGTTGCGGATAAGCCCCATGCCGCCCAGCTCTCCAGCGATATAAAGGCCAGAAATGTTGGATTCATAGTGACTGGTGATGCGTGGAATTTCTTTGCCTCGAGTCTTGGTGCCAAAAACAAGTGTGATGGCGTCAAAAGGGCAAGCTGCCTCACATTCGCCGTGGCCTACGCATTTCGTAGGTGAAACAAGGGCCGCACGATTATTTACTAAGCGAAGAATTTCGCCCTCAGGGCAGGCGCTGACGCAAGCGCCACAGCCAGCGCAGAGATTAGGATCAATCTTGGGGTGTAGGGAGAATGGCTCAGCAAGATTTTTTGCTCGGGCATCATCAAGGGTTGCTCTTGCTTGGGACTGTTTAGATTTCGTGTGGCGATATGCGGTGATCATCATCAAGATCAAGATAGAGGTCATGATGATGCTTGAGTAATCAGATATTAGATAAGACCACGTCGTTAAGTCCAAATTTTGCAGCTCTCCGTCATGTCCAAGGGCGTTTTTTGGGCATTTTTTATGTCACGCGAAACAGCAGCTCAGCGATGATGTGGATTACGGCAACAACATACATAAACACAGCAAACGGAACGTGAAAAGTGTGCCAGTAGCCCATCAGGCGCTTATAGGTGTCGAGTAGCAACAGCTTGCGTTGCATGATGCCGTACTGCTTAAACTTGCGATGAACGGCGCGAGAGGTCTCGGCAGGTACAGCAATTGGTTTCGTGTAAAATTGGATATCACCGAGAATCGAGTACGCCAGGACTATTAAGGGATTTTGTGGTACATCTTTCAGCTCATGACCACCAAAGGCCAATCGGACGGCCGAGTGTTTAGCGTGTGCTAGAGCAGCCGCCGTGTAAATTTTCGGTGCCATTGTGTGAAGCTTTTGAAAACCCTCATCGTAGCGCTTAAGATCCTTCTTCAGGCTCCCTCTCTGCTGGAGTAGCTGGGTATAAAAGTAGCGACCAACCACCCCGCTGGCCGCACTGATCATCATGCTCCAAAAACTGATGGCAACAAGCCCTCCAACTTTGAAGTTGGAGTGGAAAACGATCAAACTAGGCCCGATTAAGCCGCATAGAATATGGAAATCAAGCCAACCTGCGACGCGACCGACGTTTTTCAGTAGCGGCAAACGTTTTCGTAATAAGTAGAGATTGGTCATGCATATAATGGCAAAACCACCCCACCCTAGCCAGTAACGGAGTGAATCCCCCCAGGCTACATTAAGCCACCGCCAGCTGCCTGCGAGCAGGGCTAGCATGGTTAGCCAAATTGCAACAAAGGTACGACTATTCAAGTGATCACCCTTAGAGACCTACTTTTAGCCGATTATAGCATGCCTAGACAGTAAAAAATGTCAGTTAAATCGTCGTGATGGCGAATATTTTTAAAATCCTCAGGGCAGCCTCAATTTTTGTCACGAATCGTCCGAAAAGAGCTGCAGCTGGATGGCGTTCAGACGCTACTAGAGGCAACCACTAGAGTTATTTAAAGGAGTCTACACATGACGGTCAGAACTTCGGGTCTGTTTCTGCTGGCAGGTACCTTATTTGTAGGCTGCAGCTCGGCATCCACTTCCTCCCCTAGCCCGGCGCCGACCACTTCGCCAACCACCACCACATCGACCACTTTATCTGCTGCCTACGCTAGTAAATGTTCAGGGTGCCACGGAGCGACCGGCACCACCAAACAAGGCGGTTCCGCGCTCAAAGCTAGTACCACGGCCCAAGCTGACTGGGAGTCGGCAATACGCCAGGGCATTGGATCCATGAGCGCATTCCCTGCAACAGACTATCCCGACACAAGCATGAAGGCCGATTATAAAGTCCTGACTGGCAAGGCCTGGAAGTGATCAGAAGCTTGTTTCACATGCTCTTGCCTGCGCAAACGGCAGGTGGGCAGCTTTATTTTCGTGCCATTTGAAGTTCGGGTCCGTAACTGACCAGCTGATCCCTCCTGCGTACCCATCCTCAAACCAGCTACTCAGAAGGTCGTTAACAGTTATGCCTGTTAGACCGGTAAGGGGGAATTCCCCCATAACCACAGGTTTGCCGCTGATACCGAACTCCTGGGGAGATTTGTGGTATGGCCACTTCTGGTGCACCCAGTCGTAAATATGAAACTGGTAAAAGTCTAGATCGAGCCTGGACCAAGCATTCTTCCACTTGATGGCAGACCCACCGACGGTAATTAGGGCCTTACTATTTGCCTTCAGTGTGGTGGTTAGATCGGCGAGGAAGGTTTGCATCTCGTCGTGGCTCAAAGTCTCGACATCGGGTAGAGGTTCAAAATCGGCATCGCCATAGAGACTTGGTCCCTTCATGGCCCACTCTGGCTCATTGATGAGATCCCAGGCGATGAGTCGTTTGCGATTTGGGCTCGATTCGGCGGCTGCCGCCATCGGTGCGATCACATTTTTCATAAGTGCTTGCCGTTTTGCGCTGTCGATAGCTATGGGTTTGATGCCAGGGAACAGGCGATTTCCCACCATTTTCGATGGTCTGAAGGCATCAAAGGAAAAGACTGTCAGCATCAAGTAAAGGTCATGCTCAGCAGCGAGATCCAAGGCTTTACGCAGATCTTGGAGGAACGTACCCCCAAGTCCGACGGGGGTGCCGTTGGCATCTAATGTCATGCCGTCACCACGCAAATCAGCAAAGATCCACCATCGAATCACATTGCTGCCGTGTTTTTTCATGTCGGCAAGTTCGTTACTAACTTCCGGCATACCAGTAACTCCAGGCATGCCCCACTGCTGAATTCCTCCGAAATCGCTGCCAAAGCTGTGCCAAGCGTAGTTGACTCCATGCAGGAACCGCGTCTTGCATTGCCAGGTGATCCCCCCCGCAACTGGGCAGCTATCGACAACCTTGGTGCAGTCCTCATCCTGAGATCGTCTCTGCACATCCAACTTGGAGCTAGAACCGTGCTGATGCACTTCTTGCGTCAGTTCGGTACCATCCGTTGGGGAAGATTGTTTGTCAGCAGATTTAGCACTTGAGCCAGAGCAGCTCAGAAGCAAAATCATGGTGACTACGGGGGTAATCGCAAATGAAGTATAGTTGCGCACGACGACCTCCTCGCTACTATTGCAGGCCAAACTTCCTGGTTAGCTTCGGGGCAGTGTTTGCTTGATAGCAAAATTTTATACGGTCGAATTCTCTAAATGTATCATAACAAGCTGTTCAATGGAAATAGTGACATCAAATTTGCCATGACGAGGTCAGTCCATGAAATTTCGGCTCATACCTTTGCTAGTCGTGCCGCTAGTGCTGATAAGTTGCCGCACCTTGAACAAGGATGCGGCGAATCTTAAGATTGTGGGCGGCCAGCCCGTAGTAGAGACCGATGAAATTGTTGGTCACACGGTTGGTTTAATCTGGGATGAGCAGAATAATCGCACCAATGGCTGTAGTGGTGTTTTGGTCGGTCAGCGTTGGGTGCTCACTGCGGCTCACTGTTTTAAGGCTGCAGGAAAAGTTGAAGGCCTAAAAGTTACTTTCGGTACTCGTCGAGACCGTGATCCGCGCCTGGTTATATCTGCGCAGCTATTTGCCCTGTTTGAACGGATTTCGTCGCCGGCACCGGCGGATATGGCTGCTTTCCAACCACAGCCTGAAGATGACATTGCGCTAGTTAAACTGGAATCTGATGCACCAACGGAGAGCGCGCCGGCACCCATTGCGGGTGAAGATACAGATTTAAATCCGGAGGATTTGATCGTGATCGCTGGGTTTGGTAGCACCCAAGCGGACAATCCTGACGCGGGAACGCTACGCAAGGCAGTGCTGCCACTTAGTGTGGTGGATAAGGAATCGCTACAGCTCAGATTCACCGAACATGCAAGGTCGGTCGAATTTAAGGGATCTTGCTTCGGCGATTCTGGTGGACCAGCATTTGTGTTGAAAGACGGAAAGTTGCGCGTAGTCGGAGTCGCGAGCGGGGGAGACTACCGCTGCCGTGAACGCAGTGTGTATACTGATGTCCGGTCTTATAAATCATGGATTTTATCTTTGATATCAGATATTTGAGCCTATATCGATGGCTGTTTTTATCACCTATAGGTTGGTTAAATAGGTGGGGCTCATTAAGAAGTAGCTAATTGGTGCCGATATCCCTAGTTGCGAGGTTGCGGTTTTTCTAGCCACGTTATCTGGGGAGCAACCATTGAGCGATAAGCGGTACATCGAACTTCACAAGGAAGCTATACGGAACATTATCAGTCCGTTGCGGCGTCAAATTTCTTTGAGTGAAATGATACACGATGCTGAGATCAGTGAGAGTATGCGCTCACCACAGCCAGCGTTGGTGATAAGCAAGGCGTCGAAGGTGGCCAGTGGTCAGCTGGAGTTCGGAGCGTCTGGATATGTACTACACGTCAAAGCCAGTAAGTTGTCAGTGACCAATAATCAATCTTTGATCGTGGTCTTTAAGAACGAAAAACGAGAGTATTTTGTTCAGGCGCGCACTAAAGAGGTTTATGCTGATCGCATTAACCTAGCTCCAATCAATCCGCGTTTTTATCATCGAATTGGTCTTAAAAGCACTGCGACGGTGACCTTCTTTGAGAAGAAGGGAGTCGACCGGATCACTTCTGGAGAGCTCACGATCAGGCGCTGCGAATTGTCCTACGATGAAAAACGTAAGATTCATTATTTTGCCCGAGACAGTGTTAAAGGTAGTGCGGGCGTACATGACCTAAAAGGCTCCATTGGTGGTAACGTGATGGAGGCTACCATGGTTGACCTGTCGCGAGGTGGGTGCGCGCTCACGGGTGCTCAAGTAGCTGAGCCAGCAGCCGCCATAGGTATGGTGGGCTATCTAGAGACCTCTGTAAAATGGGGCAAAAAAATTGGTAACTATTCGTGCCTAATCGTCATCAAATCGGCGGAGTTCGACATTGACGGAGCACGGTTACGCTGCTCGTTCCTGGAGCCATTGACATTTTTACCAAATGCTCTAGTGGACGCAGCTCGCGAATTTAAACTCGAAGCTTCTGGCGCAAGGGAAATCATTGTAAACGGATCCGCCCACCCGGGCGATGGCGTCATTCAAAAGCGACTTCCAATGGGTACGGCGGTAGTTGATGTGGTTTCTAATGATGGACGGTTTGTTCGTCAATTTATCGAGATCAACGAGAAGAGCGACCAGGGCGTCATAGTTGGTGCCGATGACGAAGTGAAATCTGCTTAGAAGTAATTCTATCGGCATACCTGTAAATCGCTCGATGTAGCGAAAGTTTATGGAGGAGGACTTATGGTGCAAGTTGACATAGTCTGGTCCTATGCTTTCGGAGCGTCATTTGCTGCAGCCTCTGCAAGAACGTTAGAAAAAACTAACGATGCTTTTCAGAATCGTGTTTACACTCGTCTACTGCTTTTTCTGTCAATTTTATTTGCTCCATCGGGTATCTGGCTACTATCCGCATTTCCTCGATGGGAAACCATGCAGGTAGCCGATCAGATTGCTGACATCCCACCTTGGTTGATGACCTTGTTTGCCTTAACAAACGTGACTCAAGGAGTCCTGGGTTACTATGTGGGCTATCGATTGGCTCGCAAGGGCAAATACTATGCAGCTCACGTAAATACAGCAGCCTCGTGGATTTTGTTTTGGTTCATACTTGTCTGCGGCTGGGACACCACTGGATGGCAGCGATTTCTCTACGATCCAATGATGAACAACAATATTCCCTGGGCACCGGGTATGTATCAGGGCCCCATTTTTTTTGTTAGCCCGATATTTTTAACTCTTCTTTTGATGGGTATTTTTTTTGTTCCCTCGTTGTTTCGTAACTTGGTGCGAGCGAATTACGAGGATCTTGCGAACGACAATCGGATCGCTCCTGAGAGTGTGCCTCGGCTTTTTGCAATCATGCATCGCACCATAGGAACGATGTTTACGATCTATCTACTGCTAGCTATTGCTGCATATTTTGTTGTGCGTGTAAGTGTAGCAATTACCGGATCCATGCTGCTTGGCTATCTTATTGGATTGCCGATCGCGGTCATATCTGGGTGGCAATTGCTATTTAGACATGGCAGGCCAATGCATCGTTGGCTGAGAAAGCTCTACGTAAGTGAGCCTAATAAATGAAATGCTAAATCTTATCAATAAGATGGGCGAACAGCTTAGAGTCCTCCGGGCTTTGATGGCACAGCATTTGTTGAAGTAGGTCAGAGGGATCAGACGATCTTATCAGTAAGCTATTGTGAGTCGGGGTTAAAAAGCCCTCGACCAAGCCATGGTCCACCATGTGGAAGAGTGGGTCGTAGTAATTAGCAACGTTAAGAATCGCGCAAGGTTTCTTGTGTAGTCCAAGCTGGGCCCAGGTGAGTACTTCAATGATTTCCTCCCAGGTCCCAAATCCACCAGGTAGAGCCACAAAGCCGTCCGCCAGCTCCGACATTAGTGCTTTGCGTTCATGCATCGAAGAGACAGTATGCAGCTTAGTTAGACCATGATGAGCTACTTCACGGTCTTGGAGGTCCTTGGGTATGACACCAATGACCTCTCCACCATAATGAAGCACAGTGTCTGCGATTGCTCCCATGAGGCCTATGCGGGCTCCGCCGTAAACTAGTCCGATCCCCTGCTTTGCTAAGTTCTTACCTAGAGTCTTGGCGGCCTCTAGGTAAACGGGCTTCGTGCCGCTCGATGAGCCACAAAATACGCAAATCGTCTTCAAAAATTCTCCCGCCTCTTAGAAAGTGGCGATACTACACGATGACTCTGACTTCATGATAGTGTGTAGTGTCTGCCCAACTCAAAACAAGATGTTAGGTTAATAGGGGAAATACCGTGCAAGTACCTCGCCGCCTAATCGCGGTAATTATCTTAGCATCACTTCTGTCAGCTTGTTTTGTAAATAGGCTGATCTATAAGCACGTGGATTGGATTATTCAGTATCAAATTGATAGGTACTTTGATCTCGACAGTGCTCAAGAGCAAACCGTCGAAAGTGCAATAAAAGAAAGTGTGCAATGGTTTAAGCGCGAGAGAATGGCCGCTGTAATAGAGCTATTGGATGCCGAGCTTAAAGACGCCCGGGCGAGGCGCCTTGATGCAAATTCGACTGGGCGCTGGTTTAAGCTACTAGATGAGGAGAGGCGACTAATAATCTCGCGCCTTCTACCTGTAATGGTGCAGGTCGGACTAAATTTGAGTGCAGAGCAAATAGCTCATTTTTCCAAGATGATGGATCGAGGCAACAGGAATCTCAGGCAAGCCGCTCAGGCGGATGAGAAGCATTTCGACGATCATCTCGAGGATTTTGCTGAGTCAACGTTTGATCGTTTTGAGTATTTGATCGGAGATCTCAGCAAAGAGCAGAGAGAAATTATTGTTCGTGGCATGCTTTGGAGCCAATCGGGATTAGTAGCGGAGCTCAAGGTGCGTGAAAGGTCGAGAGATTTTTGGGTTGAAGTACTGCAAAAGCACGACCAGACTTCATTAGATT
>Ga0078894_10002896_pt1 | contig 12993 bp, 26 predicted proteins | sample LauGreSu1BDMLBSD_2_FD_67506 | JGI IMG/M metagenome (GOLD analysis project Ga0078894, IMG submission 67506) | Freshwater lake microbial communities from Lake Michigan, USA - Su13.BD.MLB.SD (version 4) (version 4) | ecosystem: Environmental > Aquatic > Freshwater > Lake | place: Lake Michigan...
GTGGAGATGCTCTGCTACGCGGTCGCGCATTCCGGCATAACGTCTAAGGAAATGAGAGAGAAAGTGGAAGAAACGATAAAATGGTTCAAGGAATGCAGATGATAAAAGAAGCTCTGGACGATTATCTCGAGTTCGACTCCGCAGAGCTGTTCTCGGGAAAGTTAATCTTTCCTGGAACTTCGATGATGGGATATCCAAGGCAGAAGCCGATGGTCAGGATCTTCGGAGGAGCCATACGCGACATCGTTGCAGGCCAGCCGATAAGAGACGTGGACATACTGGTAGGCGCCATCGCAGCCAAGACGGTCGCCAGCATATTGCAAAATAAAGGATACGCGCTGATAGAAGGCCAGTGGGGAAAAGAAATAGGCGCGATGTATTCGGAAATACACGTAATAAGCGAGCCATGGACCTTCATGAAAGAGAAGAAGATCGTCCAGCTGATAAGGCCGGCGATAAGCATAAAAGACAAATCTATGCCTGCTGACAGGATATACGAGAAGGAATTCGTCAACCTGATACAGAACGTAGACATCAGCTGCTGCGGAGTGAGCTGGGACGGCAAGACGCTATACGAGAACTATCCGAACGCGATAAGCCACTGCATCAACCTCTGCTTCGACACCAACCGCGGTGCCAAGATGTATTCGAGGAAGAGGGCCGACATGCGAAAGCACAAGCTGATCGAAAGAGGCTGGAATGAGATCGAGACCAGCGACGCCATCGCAAGAGATCAGAGAATAGACGCGCTCTTGTCGGAGAAGCCGCCGATAGAATACAAAAGCGAGCTGCCTGAAGGAATATACGGAGGGTCCTGGGCGAAAGAAACAGGAATCGAAGACGACCTTTGGGACCTGTTCTCTGATCTCTGAAATATAAAACAGATATGATAATCAAAAAAGAAGACTATATGAAATTTGAGATAAAGATGTTCGAATACAAAGGAATACCGGTATATTTCAGGCTTTGGTTCCTGCTGCTGTTCGCCTGGATGCCGCCGGTCACGGTCGTTTCACTTTTCTTCGCCGTTCTCTTCCATGAGATTGGCCATGCTTGGGCGGCAGACAGGCTCGGATACAGGACAAGGGCTATAGCCATAGACCTGTTCTTCGGCTCTGCCGAGGTAGATATGGATCACTGCCCGCCTTCTGACTCCATAAGGATAGTGGCGGCAGGGCCTCTTGTCAACCTGATCTTGTTCTTCGCGTCAATGGCGCTGGCGGGGATCTTCCCAGGAACCTTCTTGGTAACGCTGGCCGCAGTCAACCTGATCCTTTTCCTATTCAACATCTTGCCGATATTTCCATTGGACGGAGGAAGGATGACGAAAGACTTTCTGGTGATGAAGATGCGAGACAGGCTGGCCGCGAAGAAGACGGCTGGATGGATATCGCTAGTAACTACATCCGCGCTTCTCGTTTTCGCGGTCGCAGGAGGAAACTTCATATTGGCGCTGTTCTGCCTTCTGTTCGGATACTTCGCGCTGAAAGAAATAGGATTGGTGAAATGAAAAGGCTATACAGATTTTCCAGCCGCATGACGGAGGATCAGGTGGAGGAAATAATAGAAGGACTGGGTTGGGCGACGCAGCAGATGCTGACCGACTTCACGGAAAGGATAGACTATGTAGAGTTCATAGACGACAGAGGATTCGAGGCTAGCATATGCTCTCTCAGCGAGGTGGAGCTAGACGAAACCAAGAAGATTATGGATTCTATATACGGAAAGGACCGATATTCGTATGAAGACGTGACAGAAGAGATAATTCTCGAGAGGCACGAGCTTAGATGTCCTGAAGACGCGACCAGGAAAGTGCTGGAAAACATGATAGAAAGGCATCTGGACAGATACTTGACGAAAGACGACATTCTAGACAAGATATCGGCGCTGGGAATGCAGTCGCTGAGAAAGAGAGACTATAAGATATTAGAATCATGACATCTGCTATAATAACCATATTGCTGTTCGGCCTGTTCTACGCGGGCCTGCAGTGGGGAGACTCTTCGACGAAATGGACTCCTCTATTCTTCATAGGAGGATTCGCATTCATAATATTGATGGTCTTCTGGATGATGAAGCTGCTTTATTGGATAGCGGCCAGATAATATATACTCTATGTGCGACCACAAGAGACTACATATAGAAGACCTTATAGAAGGAGTGGACTTCAACTGGGAAGTCATAGAAGGCGTGAAGCTTAGAGTATTCACGAAAGAATACCTGAAGGCGATACGTCCCGCATGCTGCAAAAGCGGCTGCCGAAACTGTCCATGGGACTATATCGCCAATAGAAAGAGCTAGAAATTAGGCTTGTTTTCTTTCAATTTCGAAAGTATGTACTTCATAGCGGCTTCCGAATCGTCTACTATCTTAAATAGATCTAGATCTTCTTTGGATATCTTTCCGTCTTCCAGCATAGTATTTTTGATCCATTTGAGCATTCCTTTCCAGTAGTCTTTTCCGACCAATACGATAGGAACCTTCCTCATATGTCCTGTCTGAACAAGCGTCAGAGTCTCGAACAATTCGTCCAATGTCCCGAATCCTCCAGGAAAGGCGACGAATGCCTGAGAATATTTCAAGAAGAAAACCTTCCTGGTGAAGAAATACCTGCAGGTCACCAGCTTGTCGATATGCTTGTTGGCCGACGCCTCGAATGGCAGCTCGATCTGAAGTCCGATAGACTTTCCTCCTCTTCCGAATGCACCTAGGTTTCCTGCCTCCATTATTCCAGGCCCTCCGCCTGTGATGACGCCATATCCGCTTTCGACTATCAATTCGGACAATCTGACCGCTTCCTTATAATATCTGTCCTCTGGGCTTGTCCTGGCGGATCCGAATATCGATATGCATGGATTCAGCTCAGACAGACCATCGAATCCTTTTATGAATTCGCTCTGCATTCTCAAAACCTGCCAAGCGTCTTCTGCCTTCTGATTGTATTTCCATTCTTGATCTTTCATAAAAAACATTTTCTATTTATATGGAAAAATAAAAAAATGGCGTATATTTGTAATATGAAAACGGGAAAAATATATCTAGGGACTTTCACCAAAGCAGATTCGATCGCGGCATGCAGAAAGGCGTCGAGAGAAATAGAATTGCAAAACTCTACTGGATGGACCGCAAAGCACAAAGTTCACAAATCAGCCAAAGACTATAACAGAAAGGCCAAGCATAAAGGCTCGGAATTCTAGAAATAAAAAAAGGCCCTCTTTTCAGAAGGCCTTTATTTTGATCTTGCGACCAGATTAGTTTACATTCTTCGCAAGCTCGTTGCCGGCTTTAAACTTAGCAACGGTCTTTCCTGCGATAGTAATCTCCTCGCCTGTCTTAGGGTTTCTTCCTTTTCTCTCGGCTCTTTTGGTCGTAGACCAAGTTCCGAAACCTACAAGAGAAACCTTCTCGCCATTCTTAAGCGCCTCTGTGATGTTGTTCACGATGCTCGCGATAACTTCTCCAGATTTTGCCTTAGTCAAGCCAGTTTCCTTAGCGATTGCTTCTACTAGTTCAGCTTTGTTCATCTTAAAAGATTTGTTTTTTTTACGGCTAGCTTTATTCTACCGTATGAATCTTATATCCTCATAGGCCATCAAGGTTTAGAAAAGTTTAAGCAAAAACACATGTTTTCCAAAGTATTTTCGTCGTATATTCGCTATATGAAAAGATTCAGCGTAGAAGACACGATAGCGTGGAAAGAGAAGAGCATGCCTATTCCCAAATACGAGCATGGCAAGCCGTGGCTCGTCAACGGAAGAGACCTCTGCGCGAACGAATACGACTTCCTCCAAGGAGACATAAGAATAAAGAATGGCCAGCACTTCCTGTACGAGACCATAAAAGACGGCGCCGTGCCATATCTGTCATATCCGAGGCTCGGCATCTATCTAAACGACCTGCCTTGCGACCAGACGATAGAGCTGGAATGGTTCGACATCAGGCGAACATGGGAATACAGGCTTCCATGTGTCGAAAAGATGATAGAAGGAAAAGAATTCGAGACCTATGCATACAACTATCCAAGCAAGATAAACAGGCTGATTCTATGGGACGACCAGATGCTCGTATACGGCACCTGGAACGGAATGCCATCATGGAAAGAGCTGAGGAGAGCCTACGAGAAGACGCTTTGGTTCGCCATCGACGACCAGGCGAAGAGAGACAGGACGCTTAGGTCGATACTGCCATGATAGCGGAAAGAATAACATGCCCGTACTGCGGCGGAGACATTCCTCTAGCAGAGAGCGAAAACGAAGTGAATTCAATCAAGCTTGGCAGAAAGATAAAGGCGATAGTGCTATTCTACGAGTGCGAAGTATGCAGCCAGTCGTTCACGACCACCGAATCAGACACGGAATCGATACAAAGGATAAACTCAAAGATAAAAAGAGAGATAAGAAAAGAAAAGATATCGAAGCTATGAAAGACAAGAAGCCATGCAATGAATGTCCCTGGAGAAGGTCCGACGGACACAGCCTGAAGTTCAGAGGATACGTCGAAAAGATGGAAGAGAGAGGATACGAGTCGCACGCGTGCCACATGCAGACGAAAGACATATGGGGCTTCGAATCTCCTGTGACTGAAAAAAACGAGTGCGCAGGAAGGAAACTTTGCTCTAAAAAACGATAGAATCAATATGGAAAAAAGAATATTGCTAAACGACGTCATGTTCACTTCTCTGGCAAAGAAGGGATTCTTGATGGACGGAAACGTCCAGCTGCAGCTCACTACTAGAGAGCTCGCGCTATTATGCCAAGGAAAGATAATTGAAAAGCAGCATCTCGACTGGAACGGAACCATCGAATACAGGATGGCTCTTCAAGACATAGGATTCGATATGATAAACGAGATACTGAAAAGGTCTCCTATATTCTCGGACCTGGCAGGAAACTTCGCAAACTACAAATGAAATATATGGACTACGGAAAAGACTTCAAGAAATGGGCGCTGAGCGACGGAATCAGCACCATGAACCTACACTACTACGAACAGCAGATAGAGGCCAGCATGACGCCATACATCCTCGAAGAAAGAGAGATGCGCGTCACTCAGATGGACATCTTCTCGAGATTGATGCGAGACAGGATACTATGGGTTGCCGGAGTGGTAAACGACAACATGTCCACAGTAGTGCAGGCACAGCTTATGTACCTCGACTCTGTGGAGAAGAGAGACATAACCATGCACGTAGACTCTCCAGGCGGATCTGTAAAGTCAGGCCTTTCTATGGTAGACGTAATGAGATACATCAACTCAGACGTCGCCACTATCAACACTGGAATGGCAGCGTCTATGGGATCTATACTTCTTTCTTCGGGAACGAAAGGAAAGAGGTCGTCTCTCAACTTCTCGAAAGTCATGATCCACCAGGTAAGCTCAGGCGCGCAAGGCCATGTGGCAGACAACAGGATCTCGCAGATGGAATCGGAGAAGTACAACTTCATACTGTTCAAGATGCTGGCGGAGAACAGCGGCAAGGACTTCCAGTACGTGCTAGACGCGGCTAGAAGAGACAAATGGCTGAACTCGCAAGAAGCCTTAGACTTCGGATTCATCGACGAGATAATCACGAGCGAAGGAACTTCAAGCATCACTTCATTGCTAGAAGGATTCGACGACTACTACAACAAAGAGGTATTCGGAAAGTAATGAAGAAGCTGCTGATACTCGCGTCAGGAGCCGGCTCGAACGCCAAGAACATCATCGAGAAGATGAAGGGAACCGAAGTTCGAGTATGTGGCCTGATATGCAGCAGGGCCGACGCCGGCGCGCTAGAGATAGCCAGGCAGTCGGGAGTTCCTTGCGGCGTGATGGGAAAGGCAGACATCGAAGGAGGAAAGCTTGCAAGCCTGCTGAGGGTATTGGGTCCAGACCTGATAGTCTTGGCAGGCTTTCTGCTTATGGTGCCCAAAGAAGTCACGGAATCGTACAGAGTAGTCAACGTGCATCCTTCGCTTCTTCCAAAATATGGAGGAAAGGGAATGCATGGAATGAAGGTGCACCAAGCAGTCATAGCGTCGGGAGAAAGAGAGAGCGGAATAACGATACACTGGGCCAACGAAAGATACGACGAAGGAGAGATAGTCGCGCAGCACAGATGCGAGGTGTCCGAGTCCGACACCCCAGAGACATTGGCAGCCAAGATAAAAGAGCTCGAGCTCGACAATTTTCCGCAGGCCATATTGGACATAATCTGATTTTCCATATCTTTGTCGGATGAAGCTGACATACGATACAATAAAGCACAACCTAGAAGCCTATCAGAAGGCAAGGAAAGAATATGTAATACTGAGGCAATACGAAGAAGGAACGATTTCCTACTCTGCGCTGTCTGCTATCGGAATGGCCAACTTCGGAGCATTCCACAATTTCCTGAAGAAGCATGAACAAAAAGGATTCCGACCTATATCGGATCATAGCATCGCCATATTCGCCAACCTCAAAAGCATCCTAATAGAAAAGACGGCCACCGAAAGGTTCAAGACATTCTTGAGAAACAGATCCAAGAAGAAGTTCGACGCCATGCTGGCAGACAAAGAAGAGTTCGACCGGCTGCTGAACGGCGCCTGGAAAAGCAGACCGACGGTTCTCAGAAGCGGACGCATGAGCCATGGGACCAGAAAGCGCGAGCGGATCGAAGGCCTCGAAGAAGCACTTTTTCCCCTGATAAACTACATCATACTCAACGATATCGAAATCACCGACAGGTTTTCCTGGCAAGACAGGATAAGCACCGACCTTTCTTGGTTCACTACCAGCAGGCTTGCCTTCGACGGCATACGCGTGAAGGAGATGGAAATGACCTCGAGCCTGATAAAGGCCTTCTCGGATCTGACAGAGAAGGAAAAGTTCGACTTTCGCACGCTGAACATCAGCTACGTGATGTCGGCCATCGAGACGAAGATAAAGAAGGCATTCTCCGTAAAAGAAGGAACTCTTCTCAAATGCGTGGAGGATGTCAAAGACTCTTCCGGAAATCAGCTTCTAACGAAAGGCGCTACCTACAACGCTCTGCAAAGCCACGAAAGCAGAGGATCTCTTCTGGTATCGGTCGCTCAAGACGACGGCCGTATGGCCTATCATGAGTTCTCTAAGTTCGAGGACATATCGACGAAGCGAGACGACCTTCTGAGCATGCTTTTGGGCTGATAGATTTAATATATATGCTATGAGAATGAAGAAATACGCGGAATTCTACATAGCAGAGGCCGCACTTACAGAAGAAGAATACTACGACGTCAAGCAGATATGCGCCGACCTGGTAGAAGGCTACGGATTCGAGATTGAGGCAAACAAGAGGTTCGCCAGCACGAGAGGAAACTCTTCCGATACCGCCAACACCGATTTCAAGCAGCCTTTCATAAGCATAACGCTTACTTCTAGAATAGACGGAAAGACAGAAGTGGAAGAAGACAGGACGCTTGAAGTAATCTCGGCAGTATACGAATGTGTCGGAAAGCTGTCGGAGCTGGGAGAAGCGACTGTCAAGAAGATAGAGACGATGAGCTATTTTTCCGAGTTAGGCTCTCGCAAATACAATCAAGAAAAAGTAATCATCTACGTGAAGCTAGACGAAGAGGCGGAAGTTTCCGACAAGCAAGGATTCTACGAATTCGCAGAAATAACGCGCTCTTCATTCAACAGACATGAAAACAAAGTGACCAGAGCATATTCTGTAGAGATAGGCAATGGATTCGTGACGCTTGTTCCAAAAGAAGATCAGGCGCCGCCTTTGGTAGCGGTCAAATCTTTCTTGAGATCCAAATTCAGCCCGGACCACAACACATACGGCTGGAACATGCCGAAAGAATTCGTCTATGTCATACAGTCCTCTCAAGACGGCAAGATAAAGATCGACTACGAAGGATACTATAACCTAGCCAGAGGCAGAAGGCAAGGCGACATCGTAAGATAGAAACGCAGAAGAGATATACTCACCTAAAAATAGAAAAGAGGCGACGGCGCCTCTTTTCTCATTCTCTCGGATCCACACGAGAAAGCATCTTCCTATAGTCTTTCAGCATCGCCTCGAATATGAACGTGAGCATATCCTCGTCGCAGTCGGTACATCCTATCGATATGTCGAGCATCTTCTGGTGGTTAAGCTCCAGAACGTTCTGGTATGTGATGGCATATTCCTTGTAGAACTTCACAAAGCATTGATAGTGCACATCTGCCATTTCCCAGAGCAAGTCTAGATGACTGTCTGTGAGGTCCATATCAGTGCACCCATATTTTTTTCAGCGTCCCGAGCCGATCGAATGCCATCTCTAAAGAAGCCATTCCGCTTTCTTTGGGAACTTCGAATATCCCTCGCCTGAATGCCGGGACTATCGAATCCTTGTTTCCCAAGAAGATTCCTTCCGCGTCGTCGCATTTGAATATGAAAGTAGATCCTATCTTTCCCTTGAGCCTTATGTCTCCGCCCCCTATGACAGCTTCGTATCCAGGAACGAGAGCAAGCTCGTCTGCTATAGAATTGGGAGCTATCGCCCAGTCGAATCCTTCGATATGCTTGGCCAGCTTCCTAGGATCTCTCTTGGAGAACAATCCCTTCCATCCTCTTTTGAAATACCTGAACTCCTTCATTTCCGACGCGAACCTGAGAGACTTGAAAAATTCGTGCTTTACCGCCTTGCGCACGTCGAGAGACATGCTTCCGCTCTTGTAGAAAGAAACACGTCGGAGATTGAATTCCATAGTGCTTTTCGATTCCACTATCTTGTCGCCTTCCTTCTTTATTTCTACCGATTCTATCCTTCCTGGATTAGAGTCTACGTAGTAGACGCAAGAAAATAAGCCGTTTCCGAACAGCTCGCTGATATGTTCTTCCATACGTGTTGTATTCTGTTTTGAATAGGATGTTTACTTTAGCCCCAATGCCCTGTCTTCGAAGGCTTTGGCTATCACAGAAAGCATCGACGAATTCGCCTGGTCCATAGAAGACATCTCTCTGGCAGACCTCGCCCTAGACTCTGCGTCTTCCGCATTTGATATTTTGGACGCATGCTGTCTGGCCACCATCTCCAGCGTTCCCTCGTCGGAGCCGTAGCTTTCGAGCAGAGAAGCGATCTTTCTCCTGTCGGAAGGATCTATTCCAGGCCTCTTAGAAGCCTCCAGAGAGCTCTTTTTGGAGTCTATGGCTTTCCAGTCGGATATGTCTGCCTTCAGCCCTTCTAGAAGCTTGGACTGCTCTTTTATGGATTTCTCGGACATAAGGCTCATGAGCGCTTCCAGAAACTCTTCCTTTCCCGCCACCTTTATGCTTCCTGCCCTAAGATACCTGTCTACAGGACCATATGTCCTTACTGTCAGAAAATCTTCCATCAGGCCCATCACTTTGGATCTGAAAAGCTCTTCCTCGTTTATAGGCCTCGCTTCCTTCTTAGGCTCCTCGCCTACCTTCTGTCCTGTTATGTTGCTGAACTTCTTCATCTGATAGAATTCTTTTGTATTGTATATATTAAAACGAAAATCCCGCCTTTTAGGCGGGACTGCTATATTTTAGACTTATATTCCTGGACGTCGTCTCTGACTTCCTGCGCCATCTTCTTCAGCTCCTGCATCACCTTCCTAATCCTCGTTCCCGCGGTCTTGTTCCCTTTGATGAAGAACTTCTCGAAGTCTTCTTTTAGGTCATACTTCTTGCCGTCGATCTCTACCTCTTCGGTGAGCAGCTTTATCAACCCATCATATTTGTCAAGATATTCCATGATCTCTTTATTATTTTTTTTTAGAGTGTTAGGTTATATAGTAAATGGAAGCACTTCTCCTAGCTGCCTCGCCTTCGTCATCAGCGCGCCGATGCCAGACTCTATGTCTTCGTACATAGGTATGTTGTGCCTAGAGCATACTATCTCTACGTTTCCTTTCCTCCAGAATCCTTCGGGACAGACTACTATCATCTTTCCGCTCGCGGCATGCAGCCCAAGCTCGAGCAGAGATATCGGCGACTTCGTCTCCGGCGCCAGATACATGAATATTATATCGCTTTTCTCCAGATAGCCCATCTCCCAATTTACCTGCTCGTTGAACTGGTACTGCTTCTGCTCCTGCTTCCAGGAAGAGTCCCATTCCGTCCTTCTAGGATTGAATATCGTGCAATAGAACTTTTCCATCCTCTTGGCTACGTAAGACTGCCAGTCTTCTGCTGCTCCCATTTCTATGCTTCCTGCCAGGAATATGGAAATCCCTTCTATCGGCGCGCGCTTTGGCGGCTTTATCTCTTTCATTGTTTCTCCCATCTATATTTTAGGAACGAATATGGCTTTCTCTTCTTTAGGTAGCGCATGTCTCCGTCGTTCAGATATGCCTCTCTCTCGAAGCAGACTCCGTAGTATCCTTTCCTCTTGAGCTCTATCAGATACCAGACATAGAAAGGAATAACCAGCAGCTCTAGCTGCTGCCTCAGGTGTATCCTCTCATGGTTGAGAAGCTCATCGTCGACAATCGTCGACTTAGGCATCAGTATGAAAGGAAACAGAGCCATAGCCCTTATTCCGCCATGCTGCTTCATTCCCAGAATCCACTCAAAGAACGATATCAATATGTCGCTCCTCAGAATCATAGTATGCTTTTCTTTGAAAGAATTCCAAGACCGTAAGAAGGCTCGTAGTTATAGAAGTTCAGGTCATGATTCTTCGCCAGGTCCTCGCATGCCCTGTATACGTCAGGAAACGACATAGTGTCGTGGAAGACAACTACGTCGGCGTGCTTTATGCACCATTCCCCGCATGCGTATGTATCCTCATATGTGTGTATGATGTCTACGTGAGCGAAATCGTATCTCTCAGATTCTCTTTCTTCCGATGACACATAGTCTTCATATGAAGCCTGAACCAGCTTTATGTTTTCGAAAGAGGAGAGATATGATCTTGTTGTTTCATATGTGTCGTCTTTGAATCCAGAGTGTATGTCTCCTGCGAAAGTGTCTACGCCGACGACTTCATTAAAGTAGTTGGCGAGCGCCGACGTAGAAAATCCCCACTCTACTCCGAACTCGATGGCCTTCGCGTTTCCGATTTCGAATCGGTCTATTATGTCTCCTATTATAGTCGGAATGTCTCCCCACGCGCTTGGCTTCTGCATAGCAAGCCTCAAATTTCCATTTCTATTCTTGGGCGTATATAAAATCGAACTCATATATCTGTTTTTATTTTTACTTTTTAAAAATGCTCAATATCTGCTTTGGAAGAATATTGGAAATAAGGCTTTCTCTCCATTCTGACTGATGGACGAAATAGATATCCAGATTCTCTTCATGGCATCCATAAGTCTCGCCTTTGAAAAGGACGCACTTTCCATCCATCCTGGTGACTTCGTCTATGTCATAGACTACCGAAGTTATGTTTGATATCTCATATCTCTTTCCTACGGTGAAGTTCTTGAAATGCTCTTCTAGATTCCTTCCGTCTTTCCTTCCGGCGAAGACCAAGACGTCTCCTATTTTTATCTTCATGCTATTCTATGTTAAAATGCTTCCTAAGTATCTCAAAAGCCAGATCTCTCTGCTTGTTTATATATCTAGTGCTGCCAGAAGACTTTATTATCCCCAAGCTTGCCATAGACTTCAGGAAGTCTGTCATGTCTCTTGGAAGGACTATGATGTCGCTCAGCTTGCACATCTCTATCATTCCTTTGTTGGATGGAAGCTTCTGGTTCATCTTCGCGTCTTCTGAATATACCACATCGAGTATCTCGTTGTAGAGAAGCCACTTCTGGTAGTTTGGATCCTTCTCTATCTTGTCTCTGAATTCTTTGTAAGACCTGAATTTGTAGTATTCGTTGAAGTAGACTCCCGCCAAGATGACGAGCTCTATCAGAGTGGATATGATGACGAACGCGAACGAGTTCTTGCTGTTGTCTTCCTTCTTTCCCTTGGACTCCGAGTCTACTTCCTTCTTGCGCTCTTCTATCTGAGCGTCTCTTTCCTTCTTCTTTTCTTTTATCTTTCCCTCGAGAGACTCGACCTTCGCATCCAGGTCTTTCTTCTGCGCTCCTAAGTCGGCGATAGTCGCCCTCTGGTCTCTAGAAAGCCTTCCTTCCGCGGCCTTCGCCTGCAGCGTGCTTAGAAGAAGATCCTTAGAGTTGAACGCGTCCTTTTCGGACTTTATCTCGATCTCTATCGAAGATATGTCCTTTCCGTAGACTGCGGTAATGCTGTCTGCGTATTTGTCGATGCCTGCCTTCGCTTCTGTCTCTATCTTGTCGCTTTTTGTAGCGTATTCGTGGGCGCCGCTTATCGACGCGTAGAAAGAAAGTCCGATTATGGCTATGCTTAGAAGGAATAGAGGAAGCACGTCTTTTCCGAAAGTCCTGAGCTTGAGGTATTGTATAGAGAACTTGTCGAAGATGTCTCGCTTCAGAAGCTCCAGCCCTCCCAAAATAACGACCGTCGCTATGAAGACGGCGACTTTGTTGTCTGTCATCGCGCCAGACAATATCTTAGAAAGCATGAAATACGCCAAGAATATAGAAGCGACATGGCCGAAGTAAGACAGCACCGTCATCACCGCGTTTATCGTCTTGTATCCCTGATTGAAGTTCTGCTCGTTTATCTTCTTCTCAAGCTTCTTGAATTCACTTATCTTCATCCTCTTTCGTTATTATTTTTCCCGTCCATCGCTCTCTGAATGTAAGCTTCCTGCTTTTGAGAGAATGTATAATGTCTTCTTTCCTGGCGCTTTCCATCTGCGCGGCCAATTTGCCCATCTCCGCGGAATCCAGCGCCGACCTCAGAGAATCTACTTCATGAGTCAGATCCTGCCTTGTCCTCTGAAGGCTGCCATGTATTACCCTATAGAAATACCTCCATCTGCTTAGAAGAAACCGGAACTCGTCCGGCGAGATGTCGCTTTCGAACTCCGATGTCATCAAGAATTCGAGCAGCTCTTCTTCTGTCATTTTTGAAATCATATGTCTCTATATATTCGTTTTTTAGAATCCTATCTCATATTCTGCCGAAGCTTTCCTCTTCTTGACCACGTCTATCAT
>Ga0078894_10002897_pt1 | contig 12990 bp, 10 predicted proteins | sample LauGreSu1BDMLBSD_2_FD_67506 | JGI IMG/M metagenome (GOLD analysis project Ga0078894, IMG submission 67506) | Freshwater lake microbial communities from Lake Michigan, USA - Su13.BD.MLB.SD (version 4) (version 4) | ecosystem: Environmental > Aquatic > Freshwater > Lake | place: Lake Michigan...
CCTAAATGCACAAGCAGCGCCTCAATCGTCGCGGCAAAGGAGACCACCGACTACAACTGGTCGGGCGACGGCCCCTTTACCTTCACAATCGACTCTGGCAACCAAACTGGTGATTTCGGTAGCATTGATGTGATTGGCACCGACACGGTCAGATACCAGGCACCCGCTAGTGTTGCTAAGAGCCAAGACATCTCGATTGTGGCCACTAATTCAGCGGGGGACAAAGCCCCCTGCCTCGTCCGCCTTAAAGCCGACGGCGCCCTCGGTGTAGCTGACGATGGACGCACTCCTGGACTGGTCGGCAACGTCTTCCAGGTGCCCTTAGCCGAGCGCAACAACAGCGCCAGAATCAAATCAACTTGGTTTAGTGGCGCCGCCCTATCAACGATTGTGATGCCGCGGATTGATGTTCCAAACACACCGTACGAGCAGGGCTTTCCCGGCTATCCCAACCTGACCAGCTGGTTTGCCATCAGGTTTCGCGGCCAGATCCTAATACCGGAAACCGGATACTACGGCTTCCAGACTGAGTCCGACGACGGCTCGCTCCTATACATTGATGGACGTACCATTGTGCGTAATGACACCGTGCATGCCATCACCACTGTCACGACTGAGCAAGTTTATTTAGAGGCTGGACTCCACGACATTCAGCTCGACTACTTTCAAGGGCCACCAATCTACATCGCGATGAGCCTGCTTTGGCGCAAGCCTGCTGATAGCCAGTACACGCTTATCCCTGCTTCGCAGCTGTCTCGTCCAAAGATCTAAGTCGAGATAGGGCAAGAGTGCTTGCGAGCAAGTACAGGACACCTATGTTGAAAGTCCGACCAATTGACGACTTAACAGATCCAAACGGCTGGCCATCTGATCATCATGGGCATGGGGATTAGGCGAGTGCAAAGGCCAACCGCCCTTAGTGGCATCTTTATTGCGGTAAAATCCGACCTGACTAAAATACTTCCCGCTATGTGAGGCGACTTCGGGCGCGAGGAGCGCGTAAAGCGTCGTTTGCGCTCCCTGCCAAGGTTCAAGCATACCAGCCATTCGCAAAATTGGTCGCAAAAGATGATCTTGAAGCCATAGTGGTGCCGAGTTTCTTATTAAATTAGTACGAACCCAACCAGGATGGACACTTGTAACTATAATATTTGACCCTGCAACGCGCTTAGCCAACTCCTTAGCATGGAGTAGATTGGCCAATTTTGATTGAGCATAGGCTTCCCATCCGTCATATTTCCTACGTTCAAAGTGCAAGTCATCCAGATTAATCTGCCCCTCTCGCCCAACGGCGCGATCATGGTAGCAGCTTGAGAGAATAACAACTCTAGATGGAGAGCTAGCCTTTAAACACGGAAGCAGCTCTTCTGTGAGGAGATAATGCCCAAGGTGATTGATACCGATTTGAGTCTCGAATCCATCTTTAGTCTTCCCATAAGGGGTATTCATTACACCTGCGTTATTTACGAGCCCATGCAGACGCGCATGTTTAGATAAAAAATATTCCGCAAAGTGCCTTACAGATTTTAAATCAGACAAATCTAATCTGGCGACCTCTATCACTCCGCGCGGCTTAGTGAGCACAATTTTTGCTTTTGCCTGCTCTCCTTCATCTGCCCGTCGACATGCTAAGACCACGTGAGCTCCTTGAAATGCCAATTGGGCGACGGTAGCCAACCCTATTCCTGAATTTCCACCCGTAACGATGAACGTTTTTCCAGAGAGATCCATGTTTAGCAAATGAGGAGGGCATAAAAGCGCCTTAGGCATGTGAATGACTCCGTTCAGAGTGGGATAGATCTATGGCGACTGCTTTGCAAGATAGTCCCTTCAATTATCAACCCGGCACTATGGTGCCAGGTCAACTGAACAAAAAAACATGAAAAGAATCTGCTACTGATTTGACGAGCGATACACTACTAAATAAATTAGATATATGACTAAAGATAATTCTGCATCACTGTCGACGAGCGAACTTTGCCAGCAAGCGTGCGTGTCACGTGGACAATTGAGACTTTATGAGCGCGAAGGGCTAATCGATCCGCCCTTGAGGAGTGCGGCGGGTTATCGCAAATACCCAGCCGATACGGTTCTCAGGTTAAGGGCGATCAGAGGATTGAAAGAAGTCGGTCTGACTTTGGCAGAAATAGCGACTCTTTTGAAAGAACGGGACTTTGATGGCCTTAGCCGCAGCGATTTACAGAGAAAAGCCGCCGATTTGCTTTTAAAGACCGAGCACCATATCGGACAATTGGAAGTGATTCGTGAATATTTGGCGGGATTCGCTAGAGGAGATTTTAAAATCCTCAATGATCCAGAATGTCGATTTCTTTCGGACTTCCTCGCCGCTGGTCCGATAAATAAGTAGTCTAGACCATGTAATGAACTCGCCTAGACACCGCCTGAGACTTCAGGCCGAGCATCGATGGGCAATAAAGGATACAGTCGCAAACCCCAGTTTACCTGCGGCCGTCAGCAGTCCCCGGCATTTATGCCATCATAAGTACCCACTATTATTGAATTTATCTACCACTAAACCCGCCTTTGAGATATGCCGATATGTATATACAATATGTATATACGAGGTGATCAGTGGCCAAAACGTTGATCTCAATTCGGCTAGAGACAGACATTCTAGGTTGGTACAAAGCTCACGCCGGTGACGTGGGCTATCAATCAAGAATCAGCTCTGTACTTAGAAACTTTCAAAAGCAAACTATGCTCCGTGAGCAAAGGATTCTAGGACGGGCCCAACAGATTTTTCTTAATTATCACGCACGCTGCTTTTGGCATTTGCGACGTGATCTGGAAATCACTCTCGCCAATGTACCGATGATTCAGGAGGGACTCCGTAAATACGGCGGACTCGAAGGCGCGCGTTTGGCGGGAGATCTTGACCTAGGTAAAATTTGGGAGTTTAGCGATGCCACTGACTAAGTTTCAACTAGAGATCATGAGTCTACTGCGTAGCAATCGCAATCCTGAAAGTTACGTAGCGGGTGGCGCTGCAATTCAGCGGAGTCCAAATTCGCTTCGCTACTCTGCTGATATCGATATCTTTCATGATGCAGACCAGGCTGTAATCGCCGGTTACGAAAGTGATCGCACCGTACTGACCCAGGCGGGCTATGTCGTCGACACGCACATAGCTCAGCCCAGTTTTTACCGCGCGACAGTAACGAAGGGCGGCCAGAGTGTAAAACTAGAGTGGGTGAGAGATACGGCATTCCGGTTTTTTCCAGTTATAGAAGATGATGAGCTAGGTTACCGGCTCCACGACGTCGACTTAGCTGTGAACAAATGCCTGGCCTTGGCCAACCGATCAGAGGTACGGGACGCCCTAGACTCGATTGAACTTGACCGCGACGTTATTTCCCTCGCAGCTGCGGTCGCAGCGGCCTGCGGTAAAGACCCGGGATTCACACCAGAGCTGATGTTAGACATGATACAACGGCATATTAACTTTAGCCCGGACGCACTTGCGGCTGAGGACCTTGTTGAGCCGGTTGACCCCAAGATATTGAAAAAAACTTTGCTGGATCTCATTGGTAAAACGAGAGTCACCCTGTCGAAGATGAACCCTATCGATCTCGGCTATATTTTTGTCGATTCAAAGGGACGGGTGGTGAAAGAGATTAGCGGCCTAGATACCTCCAAGCTTACCCGTCATGCGGGTAGCGTTAAAGGTAGCTGGCCGCGGATCGTAAGCTAGTTATTAGTCAAAAGCCCTGGGCAGCCTCTCTACAGTATCGGAGCCACAGCCGCTATCGCCCTTAAATGCTACAGCCGTCGTGACCTTGTCGGGAGCACTGAGCTCATGAGCTTTGATGCCAAAGCGGGAGATTGAGATGAGGCGGCCATCAAGCGTATACATGCGGTTGATATCTTGAGAGACAAATCTATCTTGCCACCATCCAATGCCACCCACCGTATTTGCGCAAGCAGCTGGCATCAGGTCTTTATGGCTAATACGAGTCACTTCGTTTAGTTTGTCACCCTCCAGGCGGTAGAGGACGGCACCGCTAAATTCAACTCCCTGCAATCCACCACCAAATTGACTTGAGCTTGACCCATTAACCATGACTACGGGCACACCGATTAAGTTAGCATTACTGTCGAAATAGAACGCGTGATGATCTCCGGTGACATCCGATCCAGAGCCGCGTCTACCGAGCACGTAATTATCGAGTCTAGCAAGACTGCGAGGATTAGAGGTGTCAAATAGCGAGACCTGAATGCCGTCAAAGAAGGCGAAGTTGCCCTGATCGATGGCGTCAAAGCCGATACCTAAAAGACGGCCGTCTGCTACGGGATGCATGTAGGTTGAAAATCCAGGTATTTTTAGCTCGCCAAGGATTTTTGGGCTACGCGGCTCACTAAGGTCAAAGGCAAAGAGGGGGTCTGTTTTTTTGAAGGTTACGACATAGGCAATGTTGCCAACGTGACGTACCGAGCGAATGTCTTCGCCTGGAGCAAAGTCCTGGACTGGAGCCGCTGGTTTTAGTTCGCTGCCAGCCTGCTCCAAGACATAAAGGTGATTTAGAGCCTTTCGGCCGCCAAATAGCTCGCCTGTGGTGGTTGCAACGGTAAGAAGATTATCTTCAGCAAGTTCCTTAAACGCCCACTGATCCTTGACCCTGCCAGCGACGCTGCCGGCGGCAGTTGTGATCAACTGTCCATCACGAGTGATTGAGACCTTTGTTAGGTAAAGTCGGGACGACTCTATTTGTTCACGCCAGTAAATGGCGTAAGGATCTCGGCGACCAGGATCAACCCACGGCCACCAGCTGCGGTTCTGCTTGGCCAAATAGATGTTTCTGGTCGTCATGTAAATTAAATCACCACCGCCGATGGTTGCGATCTGCTGAACCGGTTTGTCCGGCATGACAGTATTGACCACAGCGATCCTAGACATCCTAAAGTCCTGGTCGCGTATAATTGGTTTCGCAATCGATGAGCAGCGAACTCCAGCTAGAGTTTCCGATCCTTCGTCAAGCACGACCGGCACCTGCGGAATTTCATCTTGTCGATGCTGAGTCAGAGCTAGGTTGCTCCGGAATACGGTGACGATCCGCCCATCCATCAACCTAGTGTCAAGATAATCGCCACTGAATTGGTGCTCCTTCGCTAAAGTAGGAACCTTCTCAGCAGCGGATTTGTAAAGTCTGACAACGGTGCTACCGCCTCCACTAGCGGCAAAGGCTTGAGCATTAGAGCCCCCTTTGAACCCGACCACTGTCAATCGATCATCTTCGGCGTATAGCGTAACGTGTTGTAGGTCGGCTATGCTTACATCACCTAGCTCTTTAAGAGTGGCGCGGTCGCTGACTTTGATCTGTCCCTGGCGAATGACGTAGATATGTTTAGCTCCAACTTTGATGAAGTCGCTCTCGTCTACTCCTTTTTCCTGAACGTTCGTGACTGATTCTGCTCCACTTGATTTTGTACTAGCGCTTGCACCTACTTCGTCACTTGAATCAGGTGAGGACATGGCAGATACTTTAATGCCAGCAAAGTCGTTCGCGAAGCGCTTTTGATACTTAATCTGAGCATTTTCGTCATTGACTCGCATCTCAATAAGAGAGCGAACATCTGACTGGATTTCCGCACAGTCAGAATAAAGCGCTAGACGGGGAATATCCTCGGGTGCAGGGGTTCCTCCTGCAGCGGACGAGGAATCTGACTTTTTCACGCCTATTTTGATTGCTCCGCAGCCATTTTGCAGGACCACGGCTCCAATGAAAAATATTAACGGTATTCTTGCTTTGCTCTTCATGCGTTATCTCCTCGAGTTTGCCTCTAGGATATGGTTGTCTTTAGGATATGGTTGTCTTTGTGCCTACTTTGCTCCTTAGCTACGTTGCTCCTTAGGTCTTATCGGAATTTCTGAAGCTCACGTGCACGGTTTGGAGCAAGATTCCGTATACAGGCGTATACAGGCAGTGTTCTTACTGCGTAAAGGTGCGGAGTTAGGCCACAATATGACGATTCCGCTATCGTGTTGGCGAGCTACAGACCTTTGAATGCTATCCAACTGAATGCCATACAACAGGGCAAAATATGCTCTGCTATTTGCCTGGTATTCAAAATAAATTACTCTATAGCCAGGATTTCATACTCTCCAGAATGACTCTTATTTGTCTTAAATAATGTATTTCATGGCGAAATGAGGTTTTCTATGAAAAGTTCTAAGGTCCTCGTTACAGGTTCCCTTCTCTCACTTGTCTTCCTTGGGGCATGCAGTAAGAGCTCTGACAAAGCCGCAACGAGCTCTAACTCCAATCTTTTGCTCCAATTTAAAACAAGTGCAAAGACATCGGCATCCCTGGCACTTGCGTCAGCTGCGAGCGACTTTAAAAACTCATCTATCGCTGCTGGTCGCCCCGACTCGTTAACCATTTATGTAAAGCGCATGGCACTCGAAGGCAGCAGTGGAGCCCAAATAATCTTTTCCGATGAAAGCGGAAAAGCCATAACAGTCCGCGATAAAACGGTCGATATTTCCGATCTCTTCACTACCTACGCCTGTGTCGACAACACCGGTACACCGGTCGAGGGTGTGGGTGAATGCCCTTGCGGCCTAGATGCTGATAAAAATCCTGTCGCCAAGGAGGCAGGAACTAATTCGTGCCCGGACACTGGATCTACCCCTACCGCTTCGGTTCCTTCGCCGTCAGGAACCTACAATAAGCTTTCTGTTGAGTTTTCAGTTCGCGCTAAAGTCAAAGGATGTGTCACAGGGAATTTCTCGACAGTTGGCTCAAATGGAGCTTCAACTCAGGGACAACACACCTACTGCACAAAGGCCACTGCAAACACCTTCCAGGCAACCCCTGGAGTGTCTACTGCAAGTGAGCTGGAGGGAATCACTGCTGAGGAAATGGACTATCAGCTACCTAAAGCGAATCAGCTCTACTCAGACACATCAAGTACATTCATGATGGAATTCCCCATCAGCGAAGGGGTGACTCTAACCGAAGGTGGAAGCTCCCCTCTTATGACAATGGTCATTGACACCAATCGCATGCTACGTTTTTACAATAAAAATCAGACAAAAAGTCCAAATCCAGGTATGAGTGACAGCCGAGCTTACTTCTTCAACACAGTGTTTGAAGAATCTGCATTTGTATTTGTCGGAGGAGCTGGTGAAATCCGTGGCTTCAATTGGTGGACGGACGCTTGCAAACCCTACACAATCGGCACATCATGCGCAGCGGGGAATAGCAGTGTTGTTGCTGGTTGGATGACCGTTATCAAAGATACCAATGGTAAACCCTTGGTTGTAGGTTTGATGCCGGATGATGACAACTCTTTGACCATAGTCAAAGGTTCTAACAAAAGCGCAGAAGGCCTCAAAAGCACAGCTTTTGAAGCTACTGGCGCAAATTACAACATCACCTACTCTCTAGGCACTGAAGGCACTGGACAAATCAAGAACGTCAATCTCGATGCAGCTGTGGGATCGACTCAGACCACCACATTCTCGGGACTGATGGAATACGGCGGTGATTTTTATCTCAAACGCGGCCTGTAAAATAGAGATCCTCTAGCCTTCTCACTGAGGAGGCTTCCAAAAAGCTGGTCTGAAGCATTTAAAGCTCAGACCGGCTCTTTTTTTTCATTAGTGATCTGTGAGTAGCAAGCTCATTTTATGCGCTTCAATTTAGACGTCGCGAAGACAGCCTCCGTCTTCTTCGACCTACCTATAAGAGGCGAAAGCATCCCAAATTTAATATGATACGAGCGTCCCTCCGAAGAAATGGCTTCGCTGACTATATGCTCGTCAATCGTCAGCGGATAGGGCTCCTTCACTCCTGAAAATCCCTTAACAAACCCTTGTTCCATGATCTGCTGAAGAATGTGCTCGTCACGTCTGTATAGTCTATCCCAAGGGTAAAATGTGATCTCAGCTATACTGTAGGAGACGATGCGATAGAATTCCAAGTTCCTAAAAATTTGAATACCACTCGCATTATAGATCTCAAGGTAATCATCTGGTTCTATAGTGTCTAGAAAACCAGAAGGTGGGACTAGCTGCAGTTTACCAACCGCAAACCACGCCAGCCTCTTATCGTTGAGTAAAGTAATCCCTTGACGCGATGCATCTTCGAGGATGGCAAGATAATCGCTGATCTGATCAACCACGTTTTTCTGTACATTGCCTGGTGCCGTGAAGAAATCGCTCCAAAACTGAGTAGGAACTCCACGGCTTTCAATCTCGCATTTAGATCTGAGTAACAGGTCAAACCGGTCGATTAGATCTTTGAGTCGTAAATCCGGCAAAGACGGCACCAGGGCCTTAGCTGTGTTCATGTGAGAACCCTCCGACAATCCCTTGCCGGGTTGTCGGCAGGTTCTAGGCGGCGCTTTAGGCGCTTTTTTGCAAAATAATATATTGTCCATTAATCTTGGGATCTTACATCGCAGAAAGGACGCGCTTTGAAGTCGCGCCCAAAAACGCTCCATTTTATCGAACTATTCTTGGCGGTTACCTTGGTTGACAAAAAAAGCCTTTAAGGTCTGCTGCCGCTGCATGTTAATTTCACGCTTGTAAGCCTAAGAGCACTTAGCACCTTGGGTCATTTGCACCTTTAAGATGTAGGAGCCCAGATAAGTGAACATTCTAGTCTATGGCTCCGGGTCAGTTGGCATTACCTTTGGGACGGCATTGGTTGCTGGTGGTGAGGACGTCACGATCCTAGCTCGTGGTGAGTCTCGTAAGCTGATTGAAACGCTAGGCATGGGCTATAGTGGTGTTGTTGGCCATCAACATGCGATGCCTAGCCAATTTAAGATAGTAAATGCTCTATCAGCGGCACTGACTCATACCTACGACGCGATACTTTGCTGCACCAAGGTTTCCAATTTAGCAGATTGGAAAGACGACATTCTTGCCCTAGCTGCCGCAAGTCCCAAATCTCGCCTAGTGTTCATGCAAAATGGCTGGGGGATTAACGATCATTTCTCGCACGCAATCTCAAATGAGCGCATGGCCAATGCAGGTATACAACTAGGGATCACGCGATCGACTTTAAACGCAGTCCACATTAATTCGGCTGGTGAACCAAGCGATATCGGACGTATCGGTCTAGCCGATCATGATCCTGTCATTGATAGGCTTCTCCGTAGCATCAATGCGGGAGGTATCTCTTGCAGGTTTGACCCGGACATAGGCTCGGCCCTGTGGAAGAAGATGCTCTACAACTGCACGACCAACGCACCCTCCACGCTACTCAATTTACACAATGGTGGCCTTGGCGGACATGACGGACGGGCCCTCATGGGCTTATTAGTGGATGAAATTTACGCCGTGATCCATGCCTTGGGCTATCATCCACCACTCCCTTCGGCTGCAGAGTTTGCCGATATGATGGTGCGCGAGATGATCCCCTTAACAGCTGAGCATATCTCGTCGATGCTGCAGGATCGGCGCCTCGGTAAGCCGACGGAAATTGAGTTTCTTAATGGTGCCGTCGTACGAGTAGCAGAGGAGTTTGGAATCCCCTGCGTAGCCAATAAGGTGATTTATCACCTGGTGAAAATGTTACCGTTGGGTCAATAGGAGCAACGCTTCTTGTCACTGATTCGGTGAGAGCAGCCGTCCTAGCTCTTCAGCAAAATATAGCGGCAGATGATGGCAGGTGAAGTTTACAGTGACCGCGCCGGCGGAGGTGACAACATCGTGTCGAGCTTGCTCCTGCGTGGGTATCTCTAAGCACAATTTGATTGCCGTAGTACTGCGTCTTGCCGCTACAAACTGCAGAAGTGACTTTAGTGAGCCAGATTTGCCACTTTTTACCTCGATCGGCACAATTTCCTGACCGCTTTGTATCAAGAAGTCGACTTCGGCATTAGCTTTCTTGCCTTCACGCAACCAATAATAAAGGCCTCGCTCGTCACTAGGACCACTCAGACTTCCCAAGTGTTGGGCCACAAACTGTTCTGCAAGTTTGCCTTTGAAAAATAGAGAATCACTCAAACTGCTTAAGGCATGACGAAGTCCTGCCATACGATACAAAAGCCCAATGTCGAGCCAGTATGGTTTAAATATTTTTTCATCCAACTGTGCTGCCAGCGGTATCCCAACAGCGATTGAGTGAAATGCTAGTCGTAGCAATCGGGCTTTGGCTAAAAGGTCAATGCAGGCCCTGACCTGAGCTGCGCGATGATCTGGCGCAAGTACAGATGCTTTAAATTTGTGTCCGATCTCGCGGGGAACACCGTCATAGACTCGCTGAAGCAAGGGTAGCTGGGTCTTTTTACCATACTTGGAAAAATCATCGCGATAGGTTGCAATGATGTTGTCTTGGAGTCCACCCCATTCAGCGCCGCGCGGGTGATCGATGTGGTAAGCAACGACCTCCGGCATACCGCCTAGTATCACGTAGTGGTACAAGAGTCGGAGCAGCTGATCGTGGTTAGCTAGCGGCCAGGGTTGACCAAGCTGGTAGGTGCGCAATTGCTGCCGGAGCCAGCTTTCGCCCTTAGCAGTTAAGAACTCACCAAAAGTCAGCGGCTGCATGTAAAAATACTGAATCCGTCCGACAGGCATCGAGTAGCTGTGGTCGCCTAGCTCGAACTCCAGCAGGGAGCCAGCACTAATTACTGGGAGCTCTGGCCAATCCTCGTAGAAATAGCGCAAGGCTGCAAGCGCATGTGGCGTAGCCTGAACCTCATCGAGGAACAGCAGACCACTTTTGCCGTCGATGGGTCGCTTGAGCACACTTTCCAGGTTTGTCCGAATTAGCTCCATGTCTAGGGTTGCAAATATCGCGTCTAGATGTGGATACCTCTCTAAATTGATCTCGTACAGGGTCAGCCCTTGAGTAGTCGCAAAGAGCCGCACGGCTGTGGACTTACCGACCTGCCTAGCACCGCGCAAGACTAGCGGCTTGCGCTTCGGCGATGAAATCCAGTGATTTAGATCAGTTAGGATATCTCTCTGCAAAAACAACCCCCTATTTTGTCACTATTTATGATAAAAGAAGCCCTTGTTTTAGGCAACAGCCAGCGCTGCGCTAACCCACTTCGCTCGGTATGAGTCTCGTGGCGATAGTTGCCGAGTGATCGGACGTAGAGCGCCACCAACTAGCGGGTCCGTGGATCGACCCTAAGTTTCCAATTTCTCAGACTTGGCCGTTGCTCGACCGAACGGAAACATTCGTTATTTATCCAATAGATTCGGGTGCTTGGGATTTTGTCTCAAGTTTTCCGAACCGTTGCCGATCCCACCTTTATAAGAAGGGAATCCCCCCACTAATGATTTCGGCCCCTTAACCGAGGCGCCTATGGCGAGACCGGTAGCTAGTAAAACCTTTAAGAGGACTGTGCTGTCCGGAGCACTTGGTCTTTGGGTTGCTATCTTGTCTTACGCTCAGCCAAGCCATGCGCAAATAAATACATTCCCCCTAAGCTACTCTGGTCGACTGACAGCATCAGGCGGTGAGCCACTTCCGGGGCCAATCGATATCCAACTCAGATTTTGGGTTGCTTTCAGTGGGGGTACGGCGCTTTCTGATTCTTTCGACTTTAGTTCGGTGGTTTTAAACCAAGGTGTGTTTCAGATCCGAATTGCGGCTTCAAGTGATCAGATCGAAGATATCTTTGGCGACGGCACAAAGACGGTCTTTGTCGAAGTCACTGCCAAGGGTGTCACCTACCCTCGGCAAGAATTCACCTTTATTCCTCTGGCGCTGCGTGTGCCGGTCGATAATAAGACTATCTTGTTTACATCAGACGGTAAGCTCAAGGTTGCCGTACCTGCGCGCACATCACCTACCAGCGTCCTCAGCATCGATAATCAAGGTAAATTTACATGAGAGCCTCTCGCTGTAAGCAGTTTGCAGAGCAAGCCAGTCTCGCAGCAAGCACCAACAGCGGGCCAAGTGCTGACCTATGACGGCACCCAGTGGACACCAGCAGCCGTCACGCAGGCTACTGGGAATTACATCACGAAGATAACCGGCGATCTGATTTCGTCGGCATACTCTAGCGGAACCGTGACAGGCACTCTGGCCAGCGTTGCTCTGCCTGGTACATCGACCAAGGTGACTTACGATGCGAAGGGGCGCATCACATCTGGTACCTCTCTCAGTGCTTCAGATATCCCGCCACTTAGTGCATCCTTGGTGACATCGGACACTCTATCAGTAGCAAATGGCGGTACGGGAGCGGATCTAAGTACGACGGGTGGTGCAGGTCAGTACCTCAAGCAATCAACCGTCGGTGGTGCAGTCTCAGTTGGTGCCATTGCAGCGAGCGAGATCACGGCGTCCCTCGGATTCACACCCGTAAATAGAGCTGGCGACACTCTGGCAGGCGGTCTTAATGCAGGCGGTTTTGATCTAAGCAATACTGGCAATATCCAGATGGCTGCCTCCAAAACCCTTGCTCTCAGCACTAATACGAGTGACCGGGCACCGACGGCATCAAATTTACCGACGGTACGACCCAGACCAGTGCCTACGCCAGTTATCAAGTGCAGTGCACGAACGCTGCAGGTTCGGGTTACATCCACTGCTGCAGGGTCACGAGATCGACTGGGGCTGTAACCTGCAAATATGCGCCGACTGTCGTGAGTACCTGGACTGCGATTTCGCCCGACCCATTCGCAGCTACGACGGCCGGCTCCTACAGTATCACATACATGGCGGGATACAGTGGCTTCAACGCACAATCTGTCTGTCGCACCAATGACGCGACTGGAGCGACAAGCTGTATGCAGGCTAATAGTTGGACTGGGCCAACAGCATGGACTGCTTTCTCTTACGCACCATTTTGAATTCGTCGCCGTGGGATCGAGCACTTCCAGTAGTGCTATATCAACGGACTATAAAGTCTGTCCTCGGAGACAGTCTAGCGTCACCAAATTTAGCAACACCCGACTTTGATTAATCAAAGTTGGAAGACTTTCGCCAATTGAAAAAATCGCCCGTGCACGGCAATTAAAGGATCACAGTCCCTCGTACCGATAGACATCAGCGGGGGGGG
>Ga0078894_10002898_pt1 | contig 12986 bp, 21 predicted proteins | sample LauGreSu1BDMLBSD_2_FD_67506 | JGI IMG/M metagenome (GOLD analysis project Ga0078894, IMG submission 67506) | Freshwater lake microbial communities from Lake Michigan, USA - Su13.BD.MLB.SD (version 4) (version 4) | ecosystem: Environmental > Aquatic > Freshwater > Lake | place: Lake Michigan...
GCCAAACACACCGGTCGCCAAGTGCGAATGCAATGGAACCAAAGAAATTATTCATGGCGATGGACACAGAACTCCGTGCCCATGTCCCGCTGGTCAATGCAAGTGTATTAAAGCTCAAGAAGTAGCAGTAGCTCCGGCCAAAGACAAATCTATAGTTTTATATACTAGGCCCGATTGTATATACTGTAAGGTTTGGAAGTCCGAAGAAATGCCAAAATTCTTAGCAGAAGGTTGGAAAATAACAGAAGCCACGGCATCTCAAGGGTCTGTACCAACCATAGAATATAAAATAGATGGCCAAACAAAATTAAAAACTGGTTATGCAAGATTATCTGAGGTTAAAAAACTTTTAAATGAATAAAGAATTAGCTCAAGAATTTGCAGAAAATTATTATGAAGATGAACCATCTGCTTTAGACCCTATTACTATCTTAATGATCGCTGGTCTATTAGTAAATTTAATTAGACTAGCGTATGATTGTTACAAAGATCAAAATAAAGCAATTAATGTGATGCAAAAGCCATCATTATTAGCTAGAATGGTATTAGTAAGAGAAATTAGAAAAGTGTGTAAAGAATACAAATCTAATATTAATCAGAAAAAACTCAAGGAAGTAATATTAAACCGTAAGCTTACAAGGGAAGAATTACTATCTTTATTATCGGAGAATGAATTAAATGATCAAAATCAATGAACTTTTAAAATCACGTAGATTCTGGGTAACTTTGTCCGGGGTTGTCGTAGTTGTTGCAAACGAAGGGCTTGGCCTAAATCTAACAGAAGAGCAAGTAACCTTGGTCGTTACGATGTTGGCAAGCTTGGTTGTTGGTGATTCGTTAAGAAAGATTGGTGAATAATATGGGTTCTTTTCAGATTATATTAATTGTTATAGCCGCAATTATGTTATTATCTTCTTTTGTAGATTTTAGTTCTTTAAAGCAAGGATTAGCGAAGGTCGAAGACAAAGTGTCTGATGATGTGGCAATTAAGCCAGAAATCGTTCCAGATCCATGCTGTGGTGGATCTATAGCGTGCGTTGTCAAGAAATGGGAAGAGCTAAAGAAATGCTGTGACGGATGCAATCTTCAACAAGCATCTGAAAAGCTAGACGAAGTTTTTCCACTCTTAGCCATTAAAGAGGAACGAAATGTCTAAAGCAAAATTATTGATAGCTATTGTATTATTAGTAATAGCATTTTTTGGCAATGATAAGCTAAATTCTATTTTCGATGCTATTAAAAATTCTATAAATAAAGAGAAGGTGGTATCAGTAGAGCCGCGACCTGACCAAGCAGATATAGATAGCACAAAAGCATTATCTGATTTGATTACCGACAAAAACGACAAAGCAAGATTAGCAGTATTTAATTATGAATTTGCGAATAGGGTTCCTAATTATAAAGTAACCGCTCAGCAACTTATTGATATTTATACTTCCGCTGGAAAACTTGTGTTTCAGGGCGAGTTTGCAGATAAATATCCATCCTATGGCTCAAGTTTAACCAAGGTTTTTCTCGATATAGTAGGGGAAGAAGAACATGTGTTGACCCAGGAAGAGCTTGTAAGTATTCAAAAAAAATTTAATGCTATAAGCTGGAACCTATCGCAGTAACACACCTACATATAGACTAAACCCAACTATATGTTGGGTTTTTTTATGGAGACAAAATGGAATTAAAAATTACTTATCTCATAGCGGCTATTGATAGAAACAGGCCAGTAACAGATTTAAAATATCTAAATATACTTTTAGATGATAATAAGCAGGTTCCTTCAACTAAAGTTAAAGCTTTTATTGGAGATAAAGACGAGATTGATGTACTCAAAGAATTACATGACAAATTTCTAAATTATCATTTTGAATATGTTCATAAGATGCTTTGTGGTTTTAGAAAAATAGACCAAAAAACAGTTGAAATAGTATATATATGTACGGTTAATTATTTTCCTGGTATACATAAATCGGGCGACATATATACACTACAAGACATACAAGATGAAAACATTCTTTTGGAGGAATACTATGGAGAAATCTTCTTTAAATTTGGACCATCTACCTTCCGGTAAAGATGTTTCATGTTACGCCCTTTTTTATGTAGACAAAGAGGGCTCAATTATGTTTGATATGTCATGGGGGCATGAGAAAGACGATATCCTTAATCTAATACAGTTGCTTTTTTCAATCAAAAGAACTAAGATTATTGATAACGGTCTTAACTCATCTATGGAAAATTCAGAAGATTCTGAGGATGTGTACGCTACTTATGCTATTATTGAAGGATTAAAAAAAATGGAAAGAGTATTGGATGACGATCTTAAAGAAAATACCAAGCCTAGACCTGTTGTTAGACCAATAGAAAATAAGTAATCTTTGTGTATTATATATTGACATGGCTCAACTCAAAGGTATAATATCAGAAAGGAGAGCGTAGTTTTATGTCTATTAAATCTAAAAAAATAGCCTGGGAAAGCTGGAACGTCAAACAAGAAGAAGCAGGTTTGGCTCAAGATAGATTACAAGAAGAGTTTTTTGAAGATATTTCAGAAGATGATGACATGGATGATATTAGTCCAGCTAATAATATAAAATCAAATTATAACTTTTTAGAAATATCTAATCCCAATAAAACAGTTTTTACACCATTCGGCCCATATTTTGCCGACTCTCTTTTAAAACCAACAGATAGATGGGATTGCTGGCTTGGTTATACAAACTTTGATATAACTCAAGACATTATGGATATTTTAGAAGAGATAGAAGGTGTAGAAGCTCTCAAGATACTTGGCCGATATACCTTTTGTATTGGTGTTGGCAGATTGTTTAACATTTCGGATATTAGAAAAGATATAGAAAAAGCATTATGTGAATATACTAGCGATCAAATTTTGTCTATAGTAGATACTGAGACACAGCAAACCATAGACAATATTAAAAAACAATTAGTAGATAAAAAATTTTGGTCTATTTTAATTAGAGAAAATGGAAATATTGATTACACATCATCCGATACAATGGATGAAAGCTATTTGGAGCGTATCCAAAAGTTTGAGCGATTAAAAAGTCAAGAAGGTGGTTTTATTTTAAGATCTGGAGAGTAAGTTATGACGTTTGAAGAAGCTATTGAGAATACCGATTGTTCTAAAGTTATGCACGCAGTTTGTTATCGTTATAAAAACAAGCTAAGCAAAGATGATGCAAAGTCATTAAAGCTGCAAACCCTGTGGGAATGCTGCCAAAAGTATGACCCAAACCATCCAAAGAAAACTAAATTCACATCGTATCTTTATCAGCAACTTGATTTTAAGATCAAGAATTTATTGAAGAAGCACAGGCGGGAAAAGACTGGATTTGTTCCAGAGTCTATTTATATGCCCGCAGATTTTGAGTTTGAAATTCTAAATTCTCTCACAGAAGAAGAGAAAAATATTTTAATTCAATCATATCTGCATAATATGACAATAGAAGAAATAGGTCGGGCTAATGGCTATAGCCGAGAAACAGCAAGGCGAAAGCTTAAAAAGACCACGGCTAAATGTAGAGAGCTAATAAATGAAACATGAGTTAGTTTGTCTGGAAAATAAATGGGAAGAAATAAATAAATTTATTTTCTATGCCGCAGAACATAATTTGGATAATCTTTCCATTCCAGCGCAAACAACTAAAAATGTCAGTGATATTTTTGATAATAGTAAATTTTCAGCTATAGTAAGCTATCCCATTGGGTCAAGCGAGCCGCAAATCAAATTGCACGAAGTAATGTTATGCACTAGTAGAAATATTAAAAAAATTGATTATACAATTAATATATTCGACCTAGAGAATTTTAATATAAGAGCAATATTATCTGAATTAAAATCAGCATATCAAATATGTAAAGATAAAAAAGCTACGCTTAGACCCATTTTAGAATATAAATTCTTGTCTTATCAAGATACCATTACACTAATTAATGGGATGGCTTCTTTAGGTATAGAAGAAATGATTATAGGCACTAGTTATTCTGTTGATAATTATCATGACAATATGATAGTTTCTAGATTTATTCAGGATAAATTTTCTATTAATATAATTAGTTCTGCCCCTATTCTTTCTCAAGAACAATATGATGAATTTCATAAAAACCAGATCTTTGGGCTCAGAATAAAATCCTACAAGCTACTAGACAATTTGTGTATTAAATAATGGATTAGGATTTAAATATTTTTAGGACATATGGGAATAAACAGTTTATAAAACTGGAGATAATATTATGGCAGTTCCTGGAAAAACTGGAGCACTTAGAAACACTGGCGGTGGAGCGTTTGTTAAACAAACTTTTGGTGGAACCATTTTAGGCGTTGATGGATCTAGCACCATTATAACCAAAGATCTATCCTTACTAGATGGTGTTTACGCTAACCAACTCGGCGGATATAATGCTCTTCCTAAAGAATCCACAGCATCTGGAAAGCTTTATAATGCTACAAAGGCTCTATCTAGTGGTACCTTTGCTTATAATGCAGCTAAAGCTAGAACATGGATCATTTCTAGAATCACAACTAGCATTTCTGGCGTTGCTAAAAACAACCTTTTATTCATGGGTATTGGGTCGCTTAGAAAACCAATCATGGATTTTCAACATGACTTTGGGGCTAAGTTGTTAACAGCATGGAGAGCTAATCTTTTCACATGGACTGGGGTTCTCGACAACGGAAACAAGATTAAATCTCGTAGATTGTGGCTCACAGCGGGAAGTAGAAACACTAGCGGTGGATCTGCACCTAGCTCTTTAAGCACAACCAACATGTGGGATTTAACAGATGGTAACGCAACAGACAAGGCTGTTGACGGTGCAGCTACTCCAACGAGAGCAATTCCCGGTGAGCTAGTTATGATGGTTGACTTTGTTGTTAAGACACCAGCAACCAGTGGCAGCTACTTTAATTACAAGCCCATCACAGGTATGTAATATTAAGTTAATTTTAAAAACCTGCGGGCGGGAAACCGCCCGTTTTTTTAGAAAGGTGCTACTATGGACATGACAATGGTAAAAACAATTTTTGAAATAATAGGATTGCTTTTTATTCCTGTAATAGCATGGTTATTAAATACTGTTAGTCAACATGGTAAAAAAATAATAGTATTAGAAGAAAGAGTCAATGACTCAATTAATAGAAGATTAACTGGCCTTGAGAGTAAATTTGAAACATTCGAAGAAAAATTAGATCAGGTAAATGTTAATTCAATTAAAGCTGCATCATCTATAGAACAATTAAGTGAAAAAATTGACCATATTATGATAAAGGCTAAATAATGTCAGAAGAAAAAGAATATGGGGGAGTAGGTGATTATATAGCCGAATCCCTTTTAAAAAAGTTTGGTATAACAAGAGGACATATCGAAAAAGTAAAATCTATATTAGATAATGTAGATATTACTACTAAAGATAATGTTACAACAATACAAATTAAGGTCATTCACAAAAACGATTAAAAGCTGGAATATAAATGATCGTTTTAGATAAATACGTCCATTTCCAGCGTGCCAAAAGCACCAGATAGAAGCTAGAATATTCAGCAGACTATCTGGTTTTTTTATGGACGTTTTAAAATTTTAAATAGAGTCAGGAGATAATATGAGTTTGAAAGCTCTTATGGATTATACTTTTATCGCTAAATATTCTAGGTATATTAAAGAGCACGGAAGAAGGGAAACTTGGAAAGAAGCAAATGACCGTGTCCGCAACATGATGTTACAAAAATACAAGGACAACGAAGGGGTCGATAAAGAAATCAATTGGGCCTATGATATGATGCAAAAGAGAAGAGTCTTGGGCTCTCAAAGAGCATTGCAGTTTGGCGGCGACCCAATTTTTAAACACCATTCAAGAATTTATAATTGCGTTGCTTCATATATTGATAGATTGAGATTCTTTCAAGAATGCATGTATCTATTGTTGTGTGGGTGTGGTGCTGGCTTTTCTGTACAAAGACACCATATTAATAATCTTCCACCCCTACTTTCATTATCTCCAGATGGAACTAAAAAATTTATAATAGAAGATAGTATAGAAGGATGGTCTGATGCTGTTGGCGTTCTTATCTCTAGTTATTTTGATCAAGATGAATTATTTCCAGACTACACTGGAAAGGTTGTTAACTTTGATTTTAGTAAAATTAGACCAGCAGGGACAGAAATATCTGGCGGATCAGGAAAAGCCCCAGGCCCTGAGCCATTAAAAAAGGCGCTAAAAAATATTAAGAAGATATTAGATGCGGCGGTTACGAGAGGGGAATTTAGCTCTGAATCTTTAAGAAAGCTAAAACCAATCGAGGCATATGATATAGTTATGCATTTTGCCGATGCCGTTATTTCTGGAGGCGTTCGTAGAAGTGCAACCATTTGTGTGTTTTCTCCAGATGATGAAGAAATGGCTAAAGCGAAAACTGGAAACTGGTTTATAGAAAATCCGCAAAGAGGAAGATCTAATAATTCTGCACTCTTATTAAGAAATAAGACTACTAAAGAACAATTTAAAGAACTAATGAAATCAGTAAAAGAATTTGGAGAACCCGGATTTGTTTGGTCTGATTCTACAGAGTTAATTGTAAACCCATGTGTTGAAATTGGAATGTGGCCCGTTGATGAAGTAACAGGCAAGACTGGATGGCAAGGATGTAATCTATCAACTATTAATTGTTCTAAAATTAAAACCGCAGAAGATTTTTATGATGCCTGTGAGGCAGCCGCGATTATTGGCACCTTGCAAGCTGGCTTTACTAGTTTTCCATATTTAGGAGAAATAAGCGAACGTATTTTTAGAAGAGAATCATTATTAGGCGTTAGTGGAACAGGATGGCTAGAAACCCCAGAAATATGTTTAAACGAAGATGTTCAACGTCGTGGGGCAGAAATCGTCAAAGAAGTCAATGCTAGAATATCAAAGATGATTGGAATACCACAGGCCGCAAGAACCACATGTGTAAAACCAGAAGGGTCTTCTTCTTGTGTTCTTGGAACTGCTTCTGGAATCCACCCTCACCACGCTAAGAGATATATTAGAAGAGTACAAGCCAACAAAATGGAAAACGTATATAAGTTTTTCAAAAAGTATAACCCTAGAGCGTGCGAAGAATCCGTTTGGTCTACCAATGGAACAGATGATGTTATTAGTTTTTGCATAGAAATACCAGATGGTTCTAAAACTAAAAATCAAATATGCGCTTCTAGCCTATTAGAAATAGTAAAAGCAACTCAGCAAAATTGGGTAATACCAGGAACCAATAAAGAATTATGCACACAGCCATGGCTGAATCACAATGTAAGCAATACAATCAATGTTAGAAGCGATGAATGGGGGGATGTAGAAGATTTTATCTATGATAATCGCCAATACTTCTGCGGTATTAGTTTGCTTCCAGCCACTGGTGACAAAGATTATCCACAGGCACCATTTACAACGGTGTATCTACCAAGTGAAATGTTGTCCTATTATGGCGAAGGGGTTATGTTTGTAAGCGGTCTGATAGAGGTCGCCCTAACGCTATGGGAAGATAATCTATGGGCCGCCTGTAGCGATTTAATGGGCATTAATGGGCGTGTTCGTGGCGCTGCCAAGATTGAATGGATCACTAGGTGTGGCAAATATGCCTCGAAATACTTTGAGGGCGATATTAAAAAGCTTACATACTGCATGAAGGATATCTATAATTACAAACTGTGGACAGAGTTACAAAGAGAATATCAAGATGTAGATTATACTAAGTTATTTGAGGCAGAAGATAATACCAAATTAGAACAAGAACTATCTTGTGCGGGTGGGAGTTGTGAGTTTTAATGGTAAATAATAGAGTTTTTTATGCTTGCCAAGCTGTCATCATGGACGCTACAAAAAACGCAGGCAACATATCAAATCATTTTTTACCTGGGGTTCAATCAATTGGTGTTAATTCCGCCCAAGATATAAAGCAAATTACAGAACTTGGAAAAATACAAGGGTTTGACAATTTATATCTAAGGCCACAAAACGAAATAACTATAGAAAGAGTATTATCTGATATAGATAAATTTTGGTTACAAAAAAGTTCATCAAATTTATGGGACTCAGCAAACTTTACATCGCCCGACCAATATAAAAAATCTTTTCTGTTAAAGCCAGAAAATTTTAGTTTATCAATACCGGGATTTTCTACAAAGGCAACTATACAAAATTATATTTTGCCTGAATATAATATTAAATTAGTATATTCTCCCGAATCTTCTAGCGTTATAGGAACGACTGGGTTAACCGGAACGGCATTGGATATAGTAAGTTTCCCTTATTGTTTGATGAATAGTCTTTCTTATAATCTAGGAGTAGATGGATCATTTACGGAATCTATTAGTTTATCTAATAAAGTAAAAAAGAAAGAGGCTTCTAACAGTTATTCTTTTGACACTCGCGGCGGCGATGCTCTTCAAGGAGCAACCGGTCCATCAACTTTTGTAAATACACTAAGACGTAGAAATATTGATAATAGACTAAGTGTTTATCCATCTACAATAGTATCATTAACTGATTTTAATGATTTTAATAATGGTCAAGAAATACTTGGTATAAAAAATATTTCAATGAATTTAGAGCTATCATACCAACAAAGTCTAGACATTGGACAATGGCGAGGGGCTAATTCTGCTTATCATGAAGAGTTAAACATGTATACTACCTTAACAGATGTTAGTATATCATGTTCATTTACAATAGCAACCAGAAGAGCACAACAATTTAGCATCAATAATATTGATACTAATTTTAGCAATGAAAGAATTTGCATTGTAGCAAAAACCATTGATCCATCTGATAAAACTAAATATAAGTTTTTCATTTGGAATTTAGGCAATCAAAATAGATTAACCGCCTTTAACCAAACCGGCGGTGATGCGGGCGGTGGAATAGTAGAATACACCGTAGAATATAAAAATACAAACAATGACTTTGTGACTTATACACAGTCGCAAGCCATAGTCTCGGATGATTTATTGGTTTTAAATCCTCCATTATTTCAGCAAACTTCTGAATATTTTTAAGGGTAGAGCATGAGAAAAAGAAGATCTTCTAGTGCGTCAGATGAAATAATCGTTACTCCAAAAACAAAGAAAGCGACCCAAGAAAGAAGATTATTGATCCCGAAATCACAAAACCAAGCAGAATATATAAGATGTATTTCAGAAAATGATGTAACTTTTTGCAAGGGGCCAGCCGGATCTGGCAAAACAGCTATAGCAGTAGGATTGGCCTGTGAATATCTATTATCAGGAAAAGTAAATAAAATTGTAATTACAAGACCAGTCATTGAATCAGGAAAAGGTTTGGGATTTTTACCGGGAACTATGTTAGAAAAAATCAACCCCTATCTTATTCCTATTCTAGAAGAAATGAAGCAATACTTGGGTCATGAATTATTAGCATCGCATAGAAACACAAATGTTATAGAAATTTGCCCATTAGAGTATATGCGTGGGCGAAATTTCCATGATACGTTTATGATATTAGACGAAGGACAAAACTGCACATTTGAACAAATCAAAATGTTTGTAACGCGATTAGGCGTGGGGTCTAAAGCCGTAATCAATGGCGACACAGATCAGAGCGATTTACCAGAATATACTAAAGGTGGATTAGATAAATTTATAAACAAATTAGAAGATTTAACGGGCGTAGGAATATGTCAATTAACGGCTTCTGATATTGTTAGAAATAGTTTAATAGGAAAAATTCTTGAGAGATTAAAATAATGCCGAGATATTCATTTTGCTGCGAAGCATGTAGTGATAAATTTATAAAAAGCTGGATGATTAAAGAATATGATATTGAAATCAAAAAAAACTCCTGCCCCAGTTGTGGGTCTAATAAAGTTTTTAGAGATTATGAAGAAGACAATATGGTGGTTAGCTACCATGATGTAAAAACCATTGGTCAACTCGCAGAAAAAAATACCAAAAAAATGGGAAAGTACGAGCTTGAAAATCGTATGAGAGATGACAATATGGAACTCCATAAGCAAAATAAAGAAGTATCTGCTCGTCGCAGAAAAATAAATAAAATGACACCGCAACAAAAGAAAAAATGGATTATGGAGGGCGATTAATGTCAGAGCCAGAAGCGTATCAATTTCCACATTATGCGCAAATAAATTTTCATATTGATGTATTTAAAGTTATGCCAGATGGCAGCTTAGATCCCAAAAAAGTTTCGAAAAGAGAATTAGAAAAATATGGTATTAATGAAACTGCAATCTTTGGAATTTCCGGTTTTGATAAAGCCGACTGTATTAAAAAAATTAAAGAAGTGCTTGGGGGCCTAAAATATGAGTGATCAAAAAGAAGAAACATGTTTTGGGCTTGGTGGCAACATAGTAGAAGAAACTTCTGCTTTAGCAAAAATTGTTATGGTAAATAGCAACGAGCATTACTTTATTTGGTTTTGGCGAGGCGATTTATATGATCCATATGGACCAGACATTCTGAGAAGAAGCCAGCAATTTATATCAAAGTTTAAAAAGGTAAACAAAGAAACCTTTGATAATTACTTTCGTTACTTAAAAACTAAAAATAGACTATATTTGACTAGAGCCAAGCGTGGCTCAATGAAAGGATAAATATGAAAAGAGGACCACTATCTCAAAAAGACAAGGAATATCTAGATAAAAACAAAGATAAAGATGTTCAGTCTCTAGCTAAAAAATTGAAAAGAAATGAAGAGTCTGTACAAAAATATCTAAATGATTTAGTAGATACAAAGTCAACCAAAGATATTACTCCAGATCCAGACCCAGCAAAAGAAACATTTCTGTCTAGTAATTTAACTAGAAATAAAAAATTTGGAGCAGTTGTGATGACCGAAAATGCCTCTATGATTTCTGACGAAATTAGAAAAGCAAAAATACTAAAAGGAACACCTATTAGCGGTAGATATAAAAACGCGATTCATATTATAAAGCCAACGGAGAATAATCAATGATTTGTGATCATCAGGATGCTTACATCAAACAACAAATTAAAAGCTTAGAAATGTTGTGGTGTGCCACCTTAAATAATGGGGTAACCGTATACGCAGACTATGACAGGCCAGATAATCCAGAATCCCCATGGATTAGACTAAGAAAATACTGTGAAGAAAATAATTTATTCATTACAAAAATAGAAGTTATCATGTTTGGCGCACCAAGAACATTAATGTTTGAGGATGAAAATGGATTAGATGGCATCTTTGTTGTTCGTGGGGCTAGTAGAGATTTAAATATTTTTACAGATGAACCGGGACCATCATATAAGCAAATTGTTGTTGGGTTATTAAGACAAGACGAAGACATTATAGATGTAAAGAAGTTTTGCTGGCCTGAAAATGAATTGGAAAAATTTAATCAAACTAGAGTATTGACACCAGATAACGCGAAATTGATGCTATTTAAAAATGATTCACAAAAGAAGCAAAGACAAACCGTACAAGTCGCCCTCAACGGGGCAAGCGTGTGATGCAGCACAGTATGTTGCAGAATTGATGTGCATAAGAAAAAGTGAAAAACAAAATACTGGGAATCTAGGGTATAAATTTTGGAATAAATCGCATAAGGATTCCTATAAGGGTCAAATTGTTGCGGCTAAGCGTTTGATGAAAGAATTTGGCGAGAAGACAGTTATATCATTTATAAATTCACCCAAAGGAAAAAACATTTATTCTTTGGGTTTTTTTACGCCACTAGATTTTGTCACAGAGGCTATTGCCAAATATAAGATTTCTTTTGATAAAGAACAATCTAAAATACCTGAGCAACAAGAAGATGTGAAGCCTATAATTATAGACAAGGCCCCATCTAAGCCCTTCTCTACTAAGAAAAATATTCTATCTAAAATAAGAACATTGGAGCAAAAACATGGCGAAGAAAACACAGATTCCTAAAAAGGAAAATTCTAACGAAGAAAAAACATTGGCAGACATTGCTAAGAAATATGGCAAAGTAATCAAGACCGGGGCAGAAATATTAGAGCAACGTAAAGACTATAGAACAGTACACGTTAGTCCGGTGGTTGATGTTGCTTTAGGTGGAGGAATCAAGGAAGGTTCATGGGTCATGCTTAGCGGCGCAGCTAAGAGCGGCAAAACGACCCTGGCTATGCAGCTTGCCCAAATATGTCAAGCCGAAGGAAGACCGGTTATTTATATTAATGCTGAGGGCAGACTTAAAGAAATGAATTTTGAAATTGAGGGATTAGATCCTTCAAAAATGCAAATTGTTACAGCAGAAGATGAACCACTTAGTGCAGAAAAGTTTTTAGATATTACCCATAAACTAATTTCAGCTAAAGAAAATGAAGGATGTTTATGTATCATTGATTCTATTTCATCACTAATACCAGAGCGGGATTTAGAACAAGAGATTAATGGAATGACTCGCCCAGGTCTTCCTAAGATTTTATCTGACTTCACTAAGAAGCTTGGTCAGATCGTCCCAAATCAACGCGCTATCGTTGTAATGATTACGCACATGATCACTAATACTAGTGGCTATGGAGCGGGCAAAATGGCCGATGGGGGCGTTAAAATTGGTTATCAGTCAGATACTAGAATGGAAGTAAAGTCCGTATCCCCATGGGTGCAAGATGATCAACAAATAGGTCAGGCTGTTACATGGAAAATTTATTGGTCTTCTATGGGTCCGCCCGGAGCAGAATGCCAAAGTTGGATTCGATATGGGTATGGTATAGACAAAACCCAAGAAATTCTTATGATGGGACAAGAAGCCGGTTTAATTTCTCAGGCAGGTGCATGGTTTACATGTAACTTCCTTTTACTAAAACCCCTGGTTCTTAAAGAAGTTTTTCCAAGTCTAGAATTGACAGAAGATAATTTATACAAAGATATGGAAGCGGCAACTAAATTGTGTAAATTTCAGGGCTCAGAAAAGCTTTATCACTTTATTAAATCTAACCCAGTAGTATATGAAGCACTTATTGAAGATATTAGAG
>Ga0078894_10002899_pt1 | contig 12983 bp, 9 predicted proteins | sample LauGreSu1BDMLBSD_2_FD_67506 | JGI IMG/M metagenome (GOLD analysis project Ga0078894, IMG submission 67506) | Freshwater lake microbial communities from Lake Michigan, USA - Su13.BD.MLB.SD (version 4) (version 4) | ecosystem: Environmental > Aquatic > Freshwater > Lake | place: Lake Michigan, USA...
CCCTTGAAGCCACCGTAGAAGTCCATTTCCAGGGACGCGCCGTTGTACAGGTCTTGGGCCACATTGGAGTTCCAGTTACCCACATAGAAACCGCTTTTGTGCGTGATGTCGATGCCGCCTTGCAGGGCTGCGCCGTAGTTGGTCTGTGTGAAACCACGGAAACGGTAGTCGCTGTTCAGCGAAACGTTGCCAGCCACCGTCCACTCGGGGGCGGGGGCGGCAGGTGCGGCGGTTTGTGCTTGAGCGGCGCCGGCCAACATCATCAAAGAGGCAGAAGCAGCGAGAATTTTTTTCATGGGGGAACTCCAGTTACAAGATAGGGTTTTTGCTTTTTGCAGGTTCCGTGCCAAGGCAGACTCACTGCCAACAGGAGCAGAACTCCCCCATTTTGATCGCAATCCTCCCAAAATCGCCAATTGTGAGCACCAAACCGGTGCGCTTCAGTGCGAAAACAGGCATTGGCGCTACGTTACGCACCAGAAGGGGGCGTCGTGGGTTTTGCGTCCATCAACAGCTGCGCCATGATCGGTCTGCGGCTGATCCCGGTGACGGTGGAGGTCCATCTGGGCAATGGGCTGCCCGGCTTGACGCTGGTCGGCCTGGCCGACACCGAGGTCAAGGAGGCTCGCGAGCGGGTGCGGTGCGCCATCACCCATGCGGGGTTGCCATTTCCCTCCAACCGACGCATCACCGTCAACCTGGCCCCGGCCGATCTGCCCAAGGATTCGGGGCGCTTCGACTTGCCCATCGCCCTGGGCATTCTGGCTGCCAGTGGCTGTCTGGACGCACAAGCGCTGCACGCTTATCGCTGGGCGGGCGAGTTGTCGCTGGCCGGTGACGTTCGCCCGGTCAAAGGCGCCTTGGCCATGGCGCTGGCCTTGCAGCAAAGCGGCCACCCGGGGCGCCTGGTGCTACCGCCGGGCAGTGCCGAAGAAGCCGCACGGGTCGCGGAGCTGGCGGTGTACCGGGCTTCTCACCTGAACGACGTGGCGTCGCAGTTCATGACCCCGTCGGCGGACAGTCCCGTCGAACCTGGTCACGGCGGGTGGTGCCGTCTCGCCCCACCCACCCACAGCCCCGCCACGGTTCAGGGGCCCGACCTGGCCGATGTCCGGGGCCAGCCGCTGGCACGGCGCGCGCTGGAAATCGCTGCGGCGGGTGGGCACAGCCTGCTGCTGGTTGGCCCGCCCGGCACGGGCAAGTCCATGTTGGCCCACCGCTTGGCAGGTTTGCTGCCGCCCCAAACGGCGCATGAGACGCTGGAGAGCGCGGCCCTGTGGAGTCTGGCGGGCCATCTGCGCATCGAGCGCTGGGGACAACGCCCCACGCGCAACCCGCACCACACGGCCACCGCCGTCGCGCTGGTCGGCGGAGGTTCACCGCCCAGACCCGGTGAGATTTCTCTCGCGCATCACGGCGTGCTGTTCCTGGATGAGTTGCCCGAGTTTCCGCGTCACGCGCTGGAGGCTTTGCGCGAGCCCTTGGAGAGTGGCGTCATCACCCTCTCGCGCGCTGCGCGGCAAGCCGAGTTCCCGGCACGCTTTCAGCTGATTGCAGCGATGAACCCATGCCCGTGCGGGTACCGGGGCTCCACCCACCGGCTGTGCCGCTGCACACCGGATCAGGTCGCGCGCTACCGACATCGCCTGAGCGGCCCCTTGCTCGACCGGATCGATTTGCATGTGGAGGTGGGCTGGCAACCTGCGCACACCGTGCTGGAAACGCCAGCGGGTGAATCCACCGCCCAAGTGCAGGGGCGGTGCATCGCCGCTCGTGCGCGCGCGACCGCCCGACAAGCGTGCAGCAACCAGGCGCTGACGCCCGCACAACTCGCCACCAGCGCGATCAGCCCGGAGGCGCGTCAGTGCCTGCAGCAAGCCGCCACGCGCTGGGCCTGGTCCACCCGTCAATCGCACCGCATGCTCAAGGTGGCACGCACCATTGCCGACCTGGGCGGCGCCGACACCATCGAGCTCGAGCATGTGGCTGAAGCCTTGCAGTACCGCAATACCGCCGACGATCGGGAGGGGCGCCCCGCATAATCCACAGTCATGCACCCTCCCGACGACGGCCCCACCCCCGATCACCGCTCGCCCCTGGTGCTTTGGCTGTCCGTGGCCCAGTTGGTGAGTTGGGGCTGCGTGTTTTATGGCTTCTCCCTGTTGATGGAGCCCGTCGAAGCGGCGCTGGGCATGAGCCGCGCCGAGTCCTCGCTGGCTTTCAGCCTGGCCTTGCTGATGGAAGGGCTGCTGGCCTACCCGGTGGGACGATGGATCGACCGCGGGCACGAGCGCGCCGTGATGGCGGGTGGCTCGTTGCTCATGGGTCTGGCGCTGGCCGCACACAGCGCGGTACAAACGCCGTTGCAGTTTTATGCGGTGTGGCTGTTGCTGGGTGTGGGTATGTCCGCCACCTTGTACCCGCCCGCCTTCGCCGTGCTCACACGCCGCTACCCGCAGCACTTTCGCCGCGCCATCATCACCCTGACCTTTTTGGGCGGGCTGGCCAGCACGGTGTTCATTCCGCTCATTGCCTGGCTGTTTCAAACATGGGGCTGGCGTGAATCGCTGTGGGTGCTGGCTGCCCTGCAGTGGTTGATCTGTCTGCCCATTCATGCGCTGGTGTTGCGCCATGCCCCCGTCACGCACGCCCCCGCCACCGCTCGGGGCGACACGCCGGACCTGCAGCGGCATCTGCGCAGCCCCACCTTCTTGCTGCTGGGCACCTTCATGGTGTTGATCATGAGCGTGACTTCGGCCTTGCCGGCACACATGGTGAGTCTGTTGCGCGAGTCCGGCATGAACGAGGCGTGGGTCATCACGGTGCCCGCCAGCATTGGCGTGCTGCAAGTGGTGGGGCGTTTGTTGCTCTATTTCTTTGAAGCGCGCCTCGATGTCCATCAGGCCAACCGGTGGATCCCGTGTCTGATCGTGCTTGGACTCGTGGTGTTGCTGCTGGGTGGCCACGACCCGCTGTGGGCGTTGGTGTTCGTGGCCTGTTACGGCATGGGCAACGGCATGATCACCATCGTCAAGGGCACGGCGATCGCGATGTATGTCAGCCGCCCGCTCAACGCCAGCTTAAACGGGGCGCTGGGTGTTCCGATGGCGCTGGCCCGCGCCACGGCACCGTGGCTCATGGGCGTGCTGTGGAGCGCAGAGGTGGGTTACCGCTGGGGCCTGGGGCTGATGACCGCGCTGGGACTGCTGGCCATCTCGGCCTTGTGGTGGGCGCAGTCCCACGCGCGGCGCTTCACAAATTAGGCGCCAACAAGCGCTGCACATCCGCCAGCGCCAAGCCTTTGCGACGCGCCAGGTCCTGCACCTGGTCGTCCCCGATACGCCCCACATTGAAGTAGCGGCTGGATGGATGGCCGATGTAAAAACCGCTGACGCTGGAGGCCGGCGTCATCGCCAGACTGTCGGTCAGCCCCATCGCAATCTCGTCGCATTGCAGCAACTCGAACATCTCGCGCTTGACACTGTGGTCGGGGCAGGCCGGATAGCCGGGCGCAGGGCGAATGCCTTCATAGGTCTCGGCCACCAGCGCCGCGTTGTCCAGTGACTCATGCGGGGCATAGCCCCAGAGGTCTTTGCGCACGCGCTCATGCAGGCACTCGGCAAACGCCTCGGCGAGTCGATCGGCCAGGGCCTTGAGCATGATGGCGCTGTAGTCGTCGTGGTCGTCGACAAAGGCTTGTGCCTTGGCGTCCACACCCAGACCCGCCGTCACCGCAAACACGCCCACGTAATCGGCCTGACCCACGGGCGCCACAAAGTCCGAGAGGCATCGGTTCGGAGAGTCTGCGGGCTTCTCGGTTTGCTGGCGCAGGCCATGCCAGGTCAACACGGGCTCGACGCGAGACTCGTCACGCCACAACACAATGTCGTCTCCCACGCTGTTGGCCGGGTACAAGCCCACCACCGCGTGCGCGGTCAGCCACCGTCCCTCGATCAGGCGCCGCAACATGCGCCGCCCGTCGCTCATCACCCGCACCGCCTCGGCACCCACCACCGGGTCTTGCAGGATGGCCGGGTAGGGGCCCGCCAGATCCCAGGTCTGAAAAAAGGGCCCCCAGTCGATGTAACGCTCGAGTTCGGCCAGATCAAAGTTGCGAAACACCCGGCGGCCGATGAATTTGGGCGCCTTGGCGCGGTAGCCGGCCCAGTCCAGCCGCGCCGCGCGTGCTCGCGCCTGCTCCAGTGACACCAACGGCGTTTGCTTTTTTTGTGCATGCAGTTCGCGCACACGCTCGTAATCGGCCCGCAGGTCGGCGATGTATTGCGCCGCCTGGTCCGACAGCAACCCCTGCGCCACGCTCACACTGCGCGAGGCGTCGGGCACATAGACCACCGGGCCTTCGTAATGCGGCGCGATCTTCACCGCCGTGTGCACACGGCTGGTGGTGGCGCCACCAATCAGCAACGGTATCTTGCGCAGGCGGAAGTGGTCGTCCTTTTGCATCTCTGCCGCCACGACCTGCATCTCCTCCAGGCTGGGCGTGATCAGCCCGGACAAGCCAATGATGTCCGCGCCCTCGACCTTGGCACGCGCCAGGATCTCGTGGCAGGGCACCATCACCCCCATGTTGACCACTTCAAAGTTGTTGCATTGCAAGACCACGGTCACGATGTTTTTGCCGATGTCGTGCACATCGCCCTTGACGGTGGCGATCACGATCTTGCCCTTGCTGCGCACCGCCTCGCCGGCCGCTTCCTGCTGGCGTTTTTCTTCCTCGATGTAGGGGATGAGGTGGGCCACCGCCTGCTTCATCACGCGTGCGCTCTTGACCACCTGGGGCAGGAACATCTTGCCCTGACCAAACAGATCGCCCACGATGTTCATGCCGTCCATCAACGGGCCTTCAATCACGTGCAGAGGACGACCGCCGCGAGCCAACACCGCTTGATACGCCTCTTCGGTGTCCTCGGTGATGAAGTCGGTGATGCCGTGCACCAGCGCGTGGCTCAGGCGCTGCGCCACCGACACCGGCGCCTCGGGGGTGCCGCGCCAGGCGTTTTGCTGGGCACCTTCGCGCGCCGCCCCTTTGGCGGATTCGGCAATCTCAATGAGGCGCTCGCCCGCGTCGGGGCGACGGTTGAGCACCACGTCTTCCACCCGCTCACGCAGGGTGGGCTCGACATCGTCGTACACGCCCACCATGCCCGCGTTGACGATGCCCATGTCCATGCCGGCTTGAATGGCGTGGTACAGAAACACGGTGTGAATGGCCTCGCGCACCGGGTCATTGCCACGGAACGAAAAACTCACATTCGACACCCCACCCGACACCTTGGCACCAGGTAGATGCTGCTTGATCCAGCGCGTGGCCTCGATGAAGTCCACCGCGTAGTTGTCGTGCTCCTCGATGCCGGTGGCGATGGCAAAGATATTGGGGTCGAAGATGATGTCCTCAGGCGGGAAGTCCACCTCATCCACCAGCACGCGATAGGCGCGCTCGCAAATCTCGATCTTGCGGGCAAAGGTGTCGGCCTGGCCTTTTTCATCAAAGGCCATCACCACAGCCGCCGCGCCATAGCGGCGCACCAACCGGGCTTGTCGCTTGAACTCCTCCACCCCTTCCTTCATGGAAATGGAGTTGACGATGCCCTTGCCCTGCACGCAGCGCAAGCCCGCCTCGATCACGCTCCACTTGGAACTGTCGATCATGATGGGCACGCGAGCAATGTCCGGCTCGGATGCAATCAGGTTGAGAAAACGCACCATGGCCGCCTGGCTGTCGAGCATCGCCTCGTCCATGTTGATGTCGATGATCTGCGCCCCGTTTTCCACTTGCTGCCGCGCCACCGCCAGGGCCTGCTCGAAATCCCCGTTGAGGATCATGCGCGCGAAGGCCTTGGAGCCGGTGACGTTGGTGCGCTCGCCGATGTTGACAAACAAAGCGCCCTCGGCGATGGTCACCGGCTCCAGGCCAGAGAGTTTGAGGGGCGGCGGTGTGGAAGTCATGGTCTCACCTGGGATTCAGCAGGTGAGCGTCGTTGCAAGAAAAGACCCAAGCCTGACCCGCGAGTGGGGTTGTCAAAACAACCTGCGGGCTGCAACGCTCCTTGGGAAGTGCGTATTTTAACGGCAGTCAGGCCACCCGCCGGGACAAGCCCAACGGGCGGGCACGCTCGGTGCTCACGGCATCACGAATGGCCCCGATATGCTCCGGCGTGGTGCCACAACAACCGCCGACGATGTTGACCAGGCCTTCGGCCGCAAATTCGTGCAGCAGACGGCTGGTGACCTCGGGGGTTTCGTCAAAGCCGGTCTCGCTCATCGGGTTGGGCAAGCCGGCGTTGGGGTAGCAGCTGATGAAGGTGTCCTCGGCCACGCGCGCGAGTTCCTGGATGTAGGGTCGCATGAGGGCTGCCCCCAGCGCGCAATTCAGACCGATGGCCAGGGGGCGCGCATGCCGCACACTGTGCCAGAAGGCGCTCACGGTTTGACCGCTCAGGATGCGCCCCGAGGCGTCGGTGACGGTGCCGCTGATGATGAGGGGCAGGCGTTCGCCGGTTTGCTCGAACACCTCATCGATGGCAAAGAGCGCGGCCTTGGCATTCAACGTGTCGAAAATGGTCTCGACCAGCAAGACATCCACGCCCCCTTGGATCAATGCCAGGGTTTGCGCGTGATACGCCGCACGCAGGGTTTCAAAGTCGATGTTGCGAGCCCCGGGGTCGTTCACATCCGGGCTGATGCTGGCCGTGCGCGGGGTGGGTCCCAGGGCGCCCACCGCAAAGCGTGGTTTGTCCGGTGTGCTGTAACGGTCGCAGGCCTCGCGTGCCACGCGGGCCGAGGCCAGGTTCATCTCGTCGGCCAGTTCGGCCATGTCGTAGTCCGACTGCGCAATGGTGGTGGCGCCAAAGGTGTTGGTTTCCACCATGTCCGCACCGGCCGCCAGGTAGCCTTCATGAATATCGCGAATGACGTCAGGGCGCGTCAGGCTCAGCAGTTCGTTGTTGCCCTTCACATCACGGTGAAAGTCGGCGAAACGCTCGCCGCGGTACTGCGCCTCGCTCAGTCGCAGGCGCTGGATCATGGTGCCCATGGCGCCATCCAGAATGGCAATGCGTTGCGTCAGCAGTTGCGGCAAGTTGGCGGCACGGGTGTAAGCGATCGTCATGGGTGAATTGTAAGAACATGGACAATAGCCCCCTATGCGCAACCTGCTCCCGCGAGAAACCTGGGCCCTGATGCAAGCCCAACCCGAGGCCGTTTTGATCGATATCCGCATGGAAATCGAGTCGATGTACGTGGGTCGTCCCCCTGGGGCCATCAACATCCCCTGGTACGAATACCCCGAGTTCACGACCGATGTGGCCGCCTTCTGTCGACAAGTCGAGGAGCAAGCCGGCGGCAAGTCGCAGACCGTCATTGTGTTGTGCCGCAGTGGTCAGCGGTCGCTGGAGGCCGCGCAGGTCTTGGTCGACGCGGGCTTTTCGGATGTCGTCAATGTGGTGCACGGGTTTGAAGGCGACTTGGACGCACAGTTTCATCGCTCCTCCCTGAACGGTTGGCGCTTTGATCAGCTGCCGTGGGAGCAACTGTAGGTGGGTGAAGCCATCACGCCACTCGACCCCCTTGAGTTCGTGACAGCGTTTGCCAGGCGTGGAAAGCTCTGAGCATGTCCATCGCACTGTCCATTTTGCGCGAGGTGTTTGGCTACCAGGCCCTGCGTGGTCCGCAAGCCGAGATCATCGACCACGTCATCAGCGGGGGCGATGCCCTGGTGCTCATGCCCACGGGCGGGGGCAAATCGCTGTGTTACCAAATTCCGGCCATTGCCAGGCATCGCGCCGGCCAAGGCGTCACGGTGGTCATCTCACCGCTCATCGCCTTGATGCAAGACCAAGTGGGGGCCTTGCACGAGGTGGGGGTGGAAGCGGCCTTTCTGAATTCGACCTTGAGTGGTGAGGCCGCCTACGAGGTTGAACAGCGCCTTCGACGGGCCGAATTCACCCTGCTGTATGCCGCCCCTGAGCGAGTCAACACCCCGCGATTTTTGGCCTTGCTCGACAGCCTGCAGGCGCGGGGGCTGCTGAGCCTCTTTGCCATCGATGAGGCCCACTGCGTGAGTCAATGGGGTCATGATTTCAGGCCGGAGTACCGCGCCCTCAGCCTGCTGCACGAACGTTATGCCGAGGTGCCTCGACTGGCGCTCACCGCCACCGCCGATGCACTCACCCGCACCGACATGGTGGAGCGACTTCAGCTGATGGGTGCGCGACTCTTTGTCAGCAGCTTTGATCGGCCCAATCTGCGCTACACCATCGCGGAGAAGAAAGATCCGTTCCAGCAATTGCTGCGCTTTGTTCAACACGAGCATGCAGGTTCGCAAGGGTATGACAGTGGCATTGTGTATTGCCAGTCCCGTAAGCGGGTCGAGGAGGTGGCCTCTCGATTGAGCGAGGCAGGGCTGCCGGCCTTGCCGTACCACGCAGGCCTCGACATCGACACCCGCCAGCGCCACCAGGACCGTTTTTTGCGCGAGGACGGTCTCATCATGGTGGCCACCATCGCTTTTGGCATGGGCATCGACAAGCCCGAGGTGCGCTTTGTGGCGCACCTGGACATGCCCAAGAACATCGAGGGCTATTACCAGGAAACCGGTCGCGCCGGTCGAGACGGACTGCCGGCCAACGCCTGGATGTGCTACGGTCTTCAGGACGTGGTGCAACAGCGCCGCATGATCGACGAGAGCCCGGCGAGCGAAGCATTTCGTCATGTGATGCGCGGCAAGCTGGAGGCCTTGCTGACGCTCGCCGAGTCCATCCACTGTCGTCGCGAACGGCTGCTGGCTTACTTTGGCGAAACGGCAGCCCCGCCCGGTGCGCAGCCCGCATCGCCCGAGGACTCGGCCAACGGCGCTCGCTGGCGCTGCATGAACTGCGACAACTGCCTCACCCCGGCGCAGGTCTGGGATGGCACCGACGCTGCCTTGAAGTTGCTGTCCACGGTCTACCGGGTGCAACAGCACTCGGGCTTTGGTTTTGGCGCCGGGCACATCATGGACATCGTGCGTGGCAAATCGAGCGACAAGGTGGTGCAGTTCGGCCATGCCACCTTGAGCACCTTTGGCGTCGGCGCCAATTACAGCGAGCCCCAACTGCGCGGGGTGCTGCGACAACTGCTGGCCCTGGGTGCGCTCGCGGTGGATGCACAGGCCTACCAGACCTTGCAACTGACCGAAGGCTCGCGGCGCATCTTGAAAGGGCAGCAGCCGGTGGTGCTTCGGCTGCCCGCCAAGACAGCGGTATCGGTGGGCGCGGCACGCACGCGTCGCTCGGCGCAGGCAGCGCTTGCACTCGACGGCATTGCGCTGGCGCGCTACGACGCGCTCAAGGCCTGGCGTGGTGAAGTTGCGCGCGCGCACAACCTGCCCGCCTATGTGATTTTTCATGACGCCACCTTGCAGGCCATCGCCCAGACGGGCCCCACCTGCGAAGCCGAACTGCTTGATATCAGTGGCATCGGCCAGCAAAAGCGCCAAGCCTATGGTGCGGAGGTGTTGCGGGTGGTGTCGAGTGTGGCTTGAGGCAGCGCTGAAAACCACCGTGATGGGTAGAGGCTTTTGGCGGCCCTTTTGAGCCACTTGCCGTCCGTGACGTCAACCGCGTTAAAATGCACGCATTGCCTAAAGAGGACACCTCATGTCGAACCATCCCACCCCATCGCACGGCGAGTCCACTGACGTGGTCGAATCCATCGTTCCCCTCATGCCCATCGTGTTGCCCGTGGGTGGAGCCATCCTGATCTTTCTGCTCGCGTTCATTGCGGTCTTCATGTCCTGAGTGAGACACTCGCCGCCCCGCAACACCGCTGCGGCGGTGTTTTTTTACGCCTTTTGGGTGCATTTTCATGATGGCTCATCAAACTATGCAGGTTTTGCATGGGCCAACTCAGCAAAGATTCTGCTGAATTCATAAAATTGCCATCCACATCGAGTCGGGTCTGGTCCCGCACTTCGGGAGAGGTTGTTTGAGGTCAGTTTCCGACACGGTCATGTGCGCGCGGGCGCACCTGGCCGGCATGGGGAGCTGACCTCAACCAATTTTGAATAGGAGCTCTCGATGAACGCACCCACCATGCAGGGTCTCGCACTGAATGTGCCCGCCCATGTCAAACATGCCCGCCTGATTGCCTGGGTGGCCGACATGGCCGCCCTGTGCAAGCCGGACGCCATTTATTGGTGCGATGGCAGCGAAGCCGAATACAACCGCCTGTGCCAGCAACTGGTTGACGGCGGCACCTTCAAGAGGCTTGACCCCGTCAAGCGCCCCAACTCCTACCTCGCCTGCTCGGATCCGAGCGACGTGGCGCGCGTGGAAGACCGCACCTATATCTGCTCCGAGCGCAAAGAAGAAGCCGGCCCCACCAACAACTGGATGGCCCCGGCCGAGATGCGCGCCACGCTGCAACCGCTGTTTGACGGCTGTATGAAGGGCCGCACGATGTACGTGGTACCGTTCTCCATGGGCCCGCTGGGTAGCCCGATTGCGCACATCGGCATCGAGTTGTCCGACAGCCCGTATGTGGCGGTCAATATGCGCATCATGACCCGCATGGGTCGCGCCGTCTATGACATCCTGGGCAGCGACGGCGAGTACGTGCCTTGCGTGCATACCGTGGGGGCTCCGTTGCAAGCAGGCCAGAAAGACGTGAGCTGGCCTTGCAACCCCACCAAGTACATCGTTCACTACCCCGAAACGCGCGAGATCTGGTCCTTCGGTTCGGGCTACGGTGGCAACGCACTGCTGGGCAAGAAGTGCTTCGCCTTGCGCATCGCCTCCATCATGGGCCGTGACCAGGGCTGGCTGGCCGAGCACATGCTCATCCTCGGTGTGACCAACCCGCAGGGCAAGAAATACCATGTCGCGGCAGCTTTCCCCAGCGCCTGCGGCAAGACCAACTTTGCCATGCTGATCCCGCCCAAGGGTTTCGACGGCTGGCAAGTCACCACCATCGGTGACGACATCGCCTGGATCAAGCCGGGCGCCGACGGCCGCCTCTACGCCATCAACCCCGAAGCCGGTTACTTCGGCGTGGCCCCGGGAACCAACACCCTGACCAATCCCAACTGCATGGCCAGCCTGAACAAGGACGTCATCTTCACCAATGTCGCCCTCACCGATGACGGCGACGTGTGGTGGGAGGGAATGGGCAACCCGCCGGCCCACTGCATCGACTGGCAAGGCAAGGACTGGACCCCTGAAATCGCCAAGGCCACGGGCGCCAAGGCAGCACACCCCAACGCCCGCTTCACCGTGGCGGCCGTCAACAACCCCGCCCTTGACAGCGCCTGGGATGACCCCAAGGGCGTGGCGATCGACGCTTTCATCTTTGGTGGCCGCCGCTCCACCACCGTGCCACTGGTCACCGAAGCCCGCAACTGGGTCGAGGGTGTGTACATGGCCGCGACCATGGGCTCTGAAACCACCGCTGCTGCCACCGGTGCGCAAGGTGTGGTGCGCCGCGACCCCTTCGCCATGCTGCCCTTCACCGGCTACAACATGAGCGACTATTTCCAGCACTGGCTGGACCTGGGCAAGAAGCTCGAAGCCGCCGGCGCCAAACTGCCGCGCTTCTACACCACCAACTGGTTCCGCAAGGACGCCGACGGCAAGTTCGTCTGGCCGGGGTACGGTGAGAACATGCGTGTGCTCAAGTGGATGATCGACCGACTCGAGGGCGGCGTCGCTGGTCAGGACAACGTGTTTGGCGTGAGCCCGCAGTACCGCGAGCTCAACTGGAATGGACTGGACTTCACCGAGCAGCAGTTCCAGCAAGTCACCAGCGTGGACAAGTCTGCCTGGCAAGCCGAACTCCAGTTGCACACCGAGTTGTTTGAGCAGTTGCACCACCACTTGCCCACGGCGCTATCGGACACCAAGGCGGCGCTGGAGAAGCGACTCGCCGCTTGATTCACTGCGCGCAGCCTCATGGCCCATTGAGGCCATGAGAGGCGATGAAAAAAACCCAGGCCACGCTCATGCGTGCCTGGGTTTTTTGTTGTGCGCGAGGCTGGCGTGACCCCGCGCGTTGCGTCAGATCACCCGGCGCGGCCCTTGGCGCACAGGATGTCGGCCATGATGCGCGAATCGTATTGAGCCACGTTCCACAGCCGTGCGTCCTCTGCGGATTCACGGCGTGCGGCACGCCAGTTGCGCCAGGCCAGCGGCCCACGCACGGTCAAGGCGCGCATGGGCTTGGCCAGCAATGCGATCGCGGCAAACCCAACCAGCCATAGAGCAATCCAGGCGGCCAACAGGTGGCCATCACTCCAGGTTTCGATCACTTCGTTGGCCACGACCAACAAAGCCGAGACCAGGGCGGCCAGCAGCAACGTGGCCACACCCCGGGCGCCGTCAAAGGCGGCGGTGGCACGTTCGAAGCGTTCGATCACCTGCTCGGCGCGCTCCACGCCGGGATGCTGGCTCGGAAATTCAACGTTCACAAATGCGGTCATGGCGTACTCCAGACAACTGCGAGTGCAGTAGATGCCACGAATACTAGGGTTTTCTCTAGTGTGATTCAAATTTATTATGATGATGCTAATCATTCACGACATTTATGTATCCGGCCCAACCCCTCAATTTCCGAAACTTGGATCTGAACCTGTTGCGGGTCTTCGATGTGGTCATGGCCGAGCGCAGCCTCACACGGGCAGGCCGGCGTCTGGCCTTGACACAACCCGCCATCAGCAATGCCTTGCGCCGCTTGCGTGACACGCTGCACGATGAGTTGTTGACCCGACAAGGTCAGGTGTTGGTGCCCACTCCCAGGGCGGAGGCCTTGTGGCCGGTGATACGCACGGCACTTCAACAGCTGGAGCAATCGCTTGCCCCGAGCGGGTTCGAACCCTCCACCGATCAATCCACCTTCATCCTGACCATGGCGGATGCCACAGCGTCTGAACTCATGCCGGGTTTGTCCTCCTGGCTGGAGACACAGGCCCCCGGGGTGTCGTTGCGGGTGGT
>Ga0078894_10002903_pt1 | contig 12977 bp, 11 predicted proteins | sample LauGreSu1BDMLBSD_2_FD_67506 | JGI IMG/M metagenome (GOLD analysis project Ga0078894, IMG submission 67506) | Freshwater lake microbial communities from Lake Michigan, USA - Su13.BD.MLB.SD (version 4) (version 4) | ecosystem: Environmental > Aquatic > Freshwater > Lake | place: Lake Michigan...
AGGTACTAATGCCCACTTGCGCTACAGTACGCTCTATTTGTGCTTTGCTCATTTGCGAGGCAATGGCACGTTTGTAAATTAAATCGTAAAGTCTTTTTTCTTGTGGTGTTCCGTCAACATCTACATTTTCAAAATAGGTAGGACGAATAGCCTCATGTGCTTCTTGTGCACTATCGTTTTTAGTGGTATAGCGTTTAGGGTTGCTGTATTGGCCACCAAAGTTTTTAGTAATATAATCTTTAGCTGCACCAATAGCCAACTCGCTTAAGTTTACACTATCGGTACGCATATAAGTGATTAATCCGTGCTCGTACAATTTTTGAGCAATACTCATGGTTGTACTTACGCCAAATCCTAATTTTCTACTGGCCTCTTGTTGCAGGGTTGATGTAGTGAAAGGTGGAGCAGGAGATTTTTCGGCAGGTTTTACCTCCAAGTTATTGATGGTGAAATCTGCATGGGTGCATTTTTCTAAAAAGGCTAATGCTTCTTTTTCGGTTTCAAAACGTTTAGCCAAATCAGCATCCATTTGTTTACCGCCCACATTAAAGTGTGCAGTAATTTTAAAGGCCGATGTATAACTAAAGTGGCTAATCTCGCGTTCGCGCTCCACGATTAACCTAACGGCTACAGATTGCACTCGACCTGCACTTAAATTACCTTTTATTTTTTTCCATAAAACAGGCGATAGTTCAAAACCTACTAATCTATCCAATACCCTGCGGGCTTGTTGTGCATTTACTAAGTTGTAATCAATGGTACGCGGATTTTCGATAGCACGCAAAATTGCGGGCTTGGTAATCTCGTGAAAAACGATGCGTTTGGTATTGGCTGGCGTTAACTTTAATACTTCGCTTAAGTGCCACGAAATGGCTTCCCCCTCGCGATCCTCATCGGATGCTAACCAAACCATATCACTCTGGCTGGCTAGTTTTTTAAGTTCGTTAACTACTGCTTTTTTCTCGGCAGGTACTTCGTATTGCGGTTCAAAGTTTTTATCAATTCTAATGGCTTCGTCACCTTTGGCCAAATCACGTATATGACCATAGCAACTTTTTACGGTAAAATCTTTACCTAAAAATTTCTCTATCGTCTTGGCCTTCGCAGGCGACTCCACTATCACAAGATTCTTTGTCATACAAGCAAATTTACTAACTAGTTTAAAACAAAAAACAGTGAGTTAAAGCTCACTGTTTCGGGTTGCACGTTACAATTTTTTTTAGTTTACAACAAGTTTCTGTGCAAATGTACCTTGGTTGGTCCTCACTTCTAATAAATAAATTCCATTAGCAAGTTGGTTTCTGTTTATAGGTAAACTGTACATTCCTGCTTGCATTTGACCATTTTGAACGGTAGTAATTTTACGACCCGATAAATCGCAAATATTTATTTCTACACCTTGCGGTTGTTTTAGCTCAAATTGTGCAATTGCCATATCTGTCATTGGGTTGGGAATTAAATTAAAGGCCAACTCTTGTTTAATATGTTGGTTTAAACCAGTTGATGTGCTGATGGCGAAATCATCAATAAAAATATTATTGCCTTTACGGTTATTAAACTCAAAACGAATGCGTGCATTAGTTAATGTCAGGAATGAAGCTAAATCAATACTAATTTCTCTCCATTGGGTAGTTGATGTAGGAACAAACTCTGTAGTAGTTACCCCTTGTGTTTCAAGGGTAGCTAATGTTCCGCGGAAAAGGCGTGTTTCTGTGCGACCAAAATCACCACTAATCATTACATCTAAAATATCGTTGGTGTTTGATGCTTTGCGTGCGTATGCTACTTTAAAAGTAAGTTTAGCATTAGTTAATGATGATAAATCTATAAGTGGCGAGTTAAACTCATCGCGTGAATTTAGTATAGCTGTCGTATTACTAAAATTACGGAATGCAATACTTTTGTTTCCGCTGTATGCCACTGCATCACTTTTCCATGCATTGGAGCCGTTGTTTAAATTCTGAATTCTCCAACCTGCAGCAGTAATATCTGCATCTTCAAAACCATAGCTGTATGGAGCTTTAATGATTGATGGTGCAACGGTTAAATAATCGCCTGCGGTATTTAAACCAGCTGCATTTAAATTACTTGATGAGTATACAATAGATCGATAAGCAGCCATTTGCGCATAAGCACGTGCTTTTTGCCCAACGGTGTAAGTATTTGCACACGATCCATCCATATAATCCATATAGTTGGTAATCATGTCGTTTAAATCTGGCGAATCGCCATTGCAAGAGTTTAAACTAGCAGCACAGTTTGATCCATAATTAGCCTCAGAAACTGGAGGTGTATCACATACTTGGTCGCCTCCGTAGGCACAATTAGAGGCAGTTTGACCTGCGCATCCACCTTGAAAAGTATGGTATAAGCCAATCCAATGGCCAATTTCGTGTGTTAAAGTACGCCCAGCATTACTCACATTACCAGTTTGTATCAAGCCCACATAATCGGCACGTATTACAATCCCATCGGTACTGCTTTGCGAACTTAATGAGTATGGAAATTGAGCAAAGCCTAAAATAGTACCTGTTGTTCCGCCCGAGTAAATGCTTTTAACTACCCAAATGTTTAAATACTTTTTAGGGTCCCATTGAACAAGTGATTTAGGTAAATCGCGGTTGCCTAATGCATCACCGTTGGTATACGAACTTTCAATGCGATTAATTCCATCATGTCTCTTTCCACTTGGATCGTTTTGTGCTAACCTAAATTCAATTTCCATATCGGTTGCATTAACTTCGGTACTTTTGCCTCCGTTGGTGCCCGCTTTTTTTCTAAAGTCTTCGTTTAAAATTCTAATTTGATCCATCATTTGGGCTTGCGAAATATTTTCTAACCCATTTTGGTGTATTACATGAAACACCACCGGAATAATCATGACCGAACCCTTTTTGGCAAAATTGGTATTTTGCATTAAACGCTCCGCAATTTTACGCGTTTCATCATTCGAACGCGCTTCTTCTATGGCAAGTTGAGGGTTTTGTTGCTGCATCTGGTAATGCACTTCATCAGTAACACAAGGAATAACTTGTTGTGCTTGTACCGATAACCCAGAACCTATCAACACGCCTAATAATAGCTTTCTCATAAATCTATAATTCTATATCAATTAATTATCAAAGTGCAAATAAGAGCTATTTACACGTAAAAAGGTGGCATTTCAAAAAAAATAAATTTTGTGACAAACCATCTTAGCTATTAATCTCTAGTTAGTTGCGTATGGTTAAATCAGGGTAGCTTTATTTCTCAAAACAAAATCAGCCAAAACCAAAGCAGCCATTGCTTCTACAATGGGTACCGCTCGAGGCACTACACAAGGGTCGTGGCGGCCAGTTGCAGCCAAGGTTATTTCTTGCCCTTGGGTTGATACTGTTTTTTGTTCACTGCGAATGGTGGCTACAGGTTTAAAGGCACAACGAAAATAAATTGGTTCTCCGTTGCTTATTCCGCCTTGCACGCCACCACTTTTATTGGTACGTGTGTGTGTGCCAGTTTCATTCTCATAAAACTCATCGTTGTGCGCACTGCCAAACGATTGTGCTGCATCAAATCCACTGCCAACTTCGAAGCCTTTGCAAGCGTTGATGCTCAGCATGGCTTTACCTAATTCGGCATGCAATTTATCAAATACGGGCTCACCCAATCCTGCAGGTACATTTTTTATGATGCAGGTAATAGCACCGCCTACACTGTCGCCTTTGCGGCCTGTTTCAGTAATCAAATCAATCATTTGGGTTGATGTAGTTTCATCAGGGCAACGTACAAGGTTTTTTTCAATTGTGGTTACATCAACTTGTTCTGGCAAAGTATGCAGTTTAACTGTTCCTACTTGACTAACATAAGCGTTAATTTTTATGCCTTGTTCATCTAAAAATAATTTGGCTACAGCACCTGCCATTACACGTGCAACCGTCTCGCGAGCCGATGAACGTCCACCACCGCGGTAATCGCGAATGCCATATTTGGTTTGATAAGTATAATCAGCATGCGATGGTCGGTAAATATCTTTTAAATGGGCATAATCTTCACTACGCTGATCGGTATTACGCACCATCATACATATTGGAGCACCAGTAGCTTTGCCTTCAAATACACCCGATAAAATCTCAAACGATTCGTCTTCGAGGCGTTGGCTGGTAAGTTTACTTTGGCCCGGTTTTCTGCGGTTTAATTCGCTCTGAATAAACTCAAGTTTAATGACTAATCCGGCAGGGCAACCATCAATAACTACGCCTAATGCCGAACCATGGCTTTCGCCAAAGGTGGTAATTTTAAATAATTGTCCGTACGAGTTGCCCGCCATGATATTTGTATTGCTTAAAGCGCAAATATATTTATTTACTGCATTTTAGTTTTGAACCCAAGATGGCCTAAATTTTCCCAAAAAGTAGGGTATGATTTTTCTACTACTGCGTAATCATTAATTTCAATGCTATTAAAAATAAGGGCTAGCTGCGCAAATGCCATAGCCAATCTATGATCATCGTAGGTGTTTAAAGTAGCTGATGTTAATTGATGGGGAGCTGTAATAGGTTGTATAATTAATTCGTTTTGGGTATGATGAATCTGAAAACCACATTTGCTTAACTCATTGCAAAGTGCAGTTAAACGCATGCTTTCTTTGGATTGTAGGTGGGCCACTTGGGTAAAAGTACAGGCAACATTTAGTGCGCAAGCAGTTACTGCCATTGCCGGAACCAAATCAGGTTGATTGAGCATATCAAAACTTAAGTTGTTATGTGGTGCATGTGTTTGGCTGAGTATAACGCCATCCTTTGTAAATGTTGAGGTTACACCAAATTGGTGCATGAATGTAATCAATGCGGCATCGCCTTGTAATGAATATGCTGTTAGATTTGGGATGGTGATTTTTCCACCTTTGCTTAAAGCCACAAGGCTATACCAAAATGCTGCCGAACTCCAATCAGATTCTATCGTATATGTAATTGGCTGAAGTGAATTTTTTACGACAGGCTCTATTTCAATATCGCTGTTAAATGTTGCAGGTACACCGCATATATTTAATAAGGCTACCGTTAAATCTAAATACGATTTAGAAACCGCTTGGTGTTGATTTTTTATTTGGGTGCCCATTTTAAATGTTGGAGCCACTAATGCCAATGCACTTGCAAATTGACTGCTTACCGTTGAATCTATAGCGAGACTTCCACCGGTTAATTGTTTCCCAGTTATTTTTAAGGGTGGAAATCCTGTTTCGTGCGTATATTCAATCTGTGCGCCTATAAGTCGTAAAGCATCTACCAAGGCAGAAATTGGACGTTTACGCATGCGTTCGCTACCATCTAAAACAACTGTGCAACCAGGTGTTGATGCGTAATAAGCCGTTAAAAATCGCATACAAGTTCCTGCGTTTTTTATGTATACAGTTCCTTGTGTTTGCATTAATGCTTGTTGCATGATGAGGCTATCATCCGCCTCCGAGATATTTTCTAGTTTTATGGTGTTACCCAATACCTTTTGCAAAATGAGCATTCGGTTAGTAATGCTTTTAGAGGTAGGTACACTTACTTGTGCTAATATATTTTTAGTAGGGTGCGATACAATGATGGAACTCATAGCGCATCATAATAATTAAGTGCCAAGGCAATTTGAGAGTCGGTGCACGTATGATTTATAGAGGCCTTGCCAATGCGTTTTAGTAAAGTGAAATTAATGGTATCGTGGCTGTTCTTTTTATCCTGACTCATGAATGAAATAAGTTCTTTAGAGAAAATATTGCGTAACGAATACTTAGGGAAATGTAACAGGATAAATTCACTAATTACACGTAAATCACGTCCACTTAAGCCAATCAGTTCTTTTGATAAAAAGGCTTCGCATACCATACCAATAGCCACGGCTTCGCCATGTTTTAAAGGCTTTTTATCATGTACTAACGAGTATGATTCGATGGCATGCCCAATGGTGTGTCCAAAGTTGAGTGCTTTTCTTAGGTCGTTTTCAAATGGATCTTTTTTTACAATACTACTTTTAATTTTAACAGAGCCGTTTATATGTGTAGTAAGCGTATCTGTTGTTAAAGTTTTAGTATTAAACACTTTTTCCCAATATTTATCATCGGCAATCAGTCCATGCTTAATTATCTCAGCAAATCCATTAAGTAATTCGTTTGGAGGTAAGGTGGCCAAAAAAACAGGATTGATAAAAACCGAAGTTGGGGCTTGTATTGTTCCAATAGCGTTTTTTAGGTTTTGATAATCAATACCCGTTTTGCCACCCACGCTACTATCAACCATAGCTAAGAGCGTGGTAGGAACATTGATAAAATCAATGCCTCGCTTGTAAGTAGCGGCTGCAAAACCTCCAATATCGCCAATAACTCCGCCACCTAAATTTATAATAACGGATCTTTTATCGGCTTGGTGCGCTATTAAGGTATCCCAAATGTATTGTAAGGTAGTTAGGTTTTTGTTACTTTCCCCACTAGTTATTCGGAGAACCTTAATTTCAAACAAGGTTTTTCGTAAGATGGGTAAGCAGTGTTTTTCAGTTAATTCATCAACCAAAACAAATACCTGAGAATAAGATTGCTCAATCAATTGCTCGAGCAATAGATCAAACACATCGTTACCAGTATATACACTATAATCCTTTAGGTTAAATTCTTTCAATGGAATATTGTTTTAAATCATGGCAAAAAATACCAAGCTAAGTTTATTTTTGCCCGAACAAATTTGAAGTATTTTTCGGAACATTTAAAATTAACTCGTAAAAACGTGCAAGCTAATCATACAAAGTCAAACCAAGCATTAAGCTTTGATAATACAGAAATTGCTTTTAAATCAAAAAGTAATGGGGAGTTAACGCAATCATACCTTTTGTTTAAGGCTATTGGCTACAACTGGCTTGTAAAGGCTGGTCCTACTATGGTAAATGGTGCTTTAAGCATAGGTTTGCCTATAACTGGTATTATTAAGAAAACAGTGTTTAAGCAGTTTTGTGGTGGCGAGAGTATGACCGATTGCAACAATACGATCGATTTATTAAATAGTTATGGCGTAGGAACCATTTTGGATTATAGCGTAGAAGGGGAGGAGAAAGAGGAGAACTTTAATGCTACGGCAACCGAAACTTTAGAGACCATTAGCAAAGCCAAAGGCAATGCTAAAATACCTTTTGGTGTATTTAAAGTTACTGGCTTAGGCAGGTTTGATTTGTTGGCTAAAGTAAATGCTAAAGAAGATTTAACCAGTACTGAAGAAAGTGAGTTTGCGCGATTAAAAAATCGTATTTACAATATTTGTAAAACGGCCCACGATCATGATGTACGCATTTTTATTGATGCTGAAGAAACTTGGATACAAGATGCTATTGATGATTTGGCCACTGAAATGATGGCTGAGTTTAATAAAGAAAAATGCATCGTGTATAATACACTTCAACTATATCGCCACGATAGATTAGCGTATTTAAAAACTAGCTTTGAGCACGCCAAAACCAATAATTATTATTTGGGTGTTAAATTGGTGCGTGGTGCCTACATGGAAAAAGAACGTGAGCGTGCCGAAAAAATGGGCTACCCAAGCCCAATACAACCAAATAAGTCAGCAAGCGATAGCGATTATAATGAGGCGCTACGTTTTTCGGTAGCTCATATTGATAGAATTAGTATATGTGCTGGTTCGCATAATGAAGAAAGCAGTTTGTTGCTTACCCAATTAATGGCCGAAAACGGTATTGCTGTTAACGATAAGCGCATTTACTTTTCGCAATTGTTTGGCATGAGCGATCACATTAGCTTTAACCTTTCGAGTGCTGGTTACAATGTAGCTAAGTATTTGCCTTATGGTCCGGTTAAATCTGTAATGCCCTATTTGTTTAGGCGTGCAGCCGAAAATACTTCGGTAAAAGGCCAAGCAGGTCGCGAACTTTCGCTTATATCAAAAGAAGTAGCCCGTAGAAAAGTGGTGAAGTAATTCATCAACCCAACTAAAAAAAAGCAACGTTTAGCCCCAATACGCTTTTTTGTTCCAAAAAAATGCGTGAAAAATACACTCGTGCTGTTGATAAAGGGGAGCATTGACGAGTGTTTTTATGCCTATAAATTTGCTTAAATAGCTAATTAACAGTTTTAAAAATAATCCACACCTATGTGGATACAATAAAGAAAGGTTGTATATATGTTGATACCGTGAAACATTTTCTTTGACCAAAAGGAAACGGAAAAATCAACATGCAATTAACTTACTTGGGTCACTCGTGTTTTATGCTACAAACAGCAGGTAAAACACTCATATTCGATCCATTTATTAAATCAAACCCATTAGCTGCATCTATATCATTTGATGCGCTTACGGCTGATTATATATTAGTTTCGCATGGTCATGAAGATCATACAGCTGATTTGATTGCGTTGGCCCAACAAACGGGGGCGAAGGTTATTGCCAATTGGGAAATACATGCTTGGTTAAATAAACATGGGGTAACCAACACACACCCAATGAACATTGGTGGTAAATGGATGTTTGATTTTGGTACTGTTAACATGGTATTTGCAGCACACTCTAGTTCAATGCCCGATGGTACTTATGGAGGTACTGCCGCTGGTTTTGTAATTGAATCTGACGGTAAAGCCATTTATTACGCAGGCGATTCAGCCCTCACTAACGATATGAAAATAATAGGGGCAAAGTATATGCTTGATGCCGCGCTTTTGCCTATTGGCGACAATTTTACGATGGATTACCAAGATGCATGTGAAGCTGCGTTATGGGTTAATTGCAACCATGTTATTGCCATGCACTTTGATACGTTTGGGTTTATAAAAGTAAACCACGAGCAAGCGCAAGCATACTTTACTGCAAATTCAAAAATATTAACGTTACCGACTATTGGCGGTACTATAACAATTTAAAATAAGTAAAAGCATTTAGCTTTAATTATGGGAAAAATAATATCAGTTGTAAATCAAAAAGGTGGTGTTGGTAAAACCACCACTGCAGTAAATCTTGCTGCGAGTTTAGCCGTGTTGGAGTATAAAACCTTGGTGGTTGATGCAGACCCTCAGGCGAATACTACTTCTCACCTTGGCTTCGATCCTAAAAATGTGGAGTTGGGTTTGTATGAAGTCATGATTAACGATACTTCAGTTCGTGAAGCTATTGTTAAAACCGAAGTAGATTATTTAGATTTATTACCATCAAACATTGATTTAGTTGGTGCCGAAATTGAATTAATTAATGTGCCAAATCGTGAGCGTGTTTTGCGCCATGCCTTGGATCCGATTAAAAAAGATTACGACTTCATCATTGTGGATTGCTCGCCATCATTAGGCTTAATTACTACCAACTCGCTTACAGCAAGCGATAGTGTAATCATACCTGTTCAATGCGAGTACTTTGCCTTGGAGGGTTTAGGTAAATTGCTTAATACCATAAAAATTGTTCAAAGCAGTTTGAATCCAGAATTGCAAATAGAAGGTTTGCTATTAACGATGTACGATATGCGTTTGCGTCTAAGTAACCAAGTGGTTGAAGAAGTTAAAATGCATTTTCAGCAAATGGTGTTTGATACCATTATACAACGTAACACACGCTTAAGCGAAGCACCAAGTTTTGGTAAGGCGGTAATTGCCTACGATGCCGAGTGTAAAGGAACAATTAACTACCTTAACTTAGCTAAGGAGTTGTTGCAAAAAAATGGCTTAACTAAAATGAACACGTTTGAATCGAGCACACTAAATTAAATTTTTTTGACCTTAAATTAAATAGTAGATCACCGATGAGTCAACCTAAAAAAAGCGGATTAGGACGCGGATTAAGTGCTTTGTTACAAGACGCAAGCACTGATATAACCAATAACGCATCAAACGAAGCAAAACCAGCTAATTCAATTAGCGAAATTTCAATTAGCCAAATACAAGCAAACCCATTTCAGCCTCGTACCGAGTTTGAAGAAGTGGCCTTGTTAGAGTTATCGGAATCGATAAAAATACATGGGGTAATTCAGCCCATTACCGTGCGCAAAATGGGCTACGATAGCTATCAGATTATTTCTGGTGAGCGTAGAACTCGTGCAAGTATTTTAGCCGGTTTAACTAAAATTCCTGCATACATTCGCGTAGCTAACGATCAAGAAATGCTAGAAATGGCCTTGATTGAAAACATACAACGCGAAGAGTTAAACCCTATTGAAATAGGATTAAGCTACAAGCGTCTGATGGAAGAGTGCAGTTTAAAGCAAGATGAGGTAGGCGATAGAGTAGGTAAAAATCGCAGTACGGTAACCAACTATTTACGCTTGTTAAAATTACCAGATTCAGTGCAATTGGCGCTTAAAGAAGGTAAAATAAGCATGGGACATGCACGTGCTATCATTAACGTTGATGATCCAAAAAAGCAAGAGTGGATGTTGGAGCAAATGTTGGCCAACGAACTAAGCGTAAGAAGTGTGGAAAATTTAGTGCGCGAAGAGAGTAACAAAATTCCAGAGGCAAAACAAGCTAAGGTACCTGCTAAACCTACTAAATCAGAAAATATGGTAGAGTACCAAAAGGTATTAAGTGATAGATTTAATACTAAAATTAGCATAAAAGCCGATGATAAAGGACGTGGCAATATTAAGATTCCTTTCCGCTCGCAAGCCGAATTACAGCGCATTTTAGATTTAATGCAGTTAGACGAAAACTAAAAAATAGGTGGTCTCCTAAAAAAAACACCGACTTATGGTCGGTGTTTTTTTGCCAATAATTTGCAAGGGGTTTTTTATTATTCCTCGTTATCGTAGTATAGTTTGTAGTATTTGCGGCCATTATCATCCTCGCCTTTTTCAATAAGGTTTCTATTGCCGTGTATGTACACATGAAAGTTTTTATCAAGTTTAAGTACACTTTTAAATACACGTGCTTGTTTTTTTACTGCTTGATTATTGATGTCAAATCCATCAGAAAGGGCTAAATCTGCATCGTGCTGCATGGTGTTTTTAAATTGATTAAACGAGTTAATTACACCCTTGTCTTCAAACACGGTTGCTGCAAAATCTTCGGCTACAAAACGTTCGTTATCTTTAAAATAATTTACCGATTTGTTGAGTAAATCAATTTGATCAGCTTTGCTTACTTCAAACTCTTCTGTAATTTGTTGGGTAACGTAAGCTTTGGTTATGTTTAAAAAATTACGGGTAAAATTATAATCATCAGCACAAGTTTTTACTTGCAAAAAGTCGTCTTTCCAATACGATGCTTCCGCACCTCGTCCAGCCTTATCAATAATGGCTATTTTGTAACCAATGCCTTCGTTTAGGTTGAAAATAATGCAGCCTTTGTCTAGCTTGTCAATGTTTATACCTTCATCAGCTTTGATGTCGTATTCTTTTCCTTTTCGTTTAGTTTTTATAAAGGCTTCTTTTTGCTCCGATTTAAACAAACCAATGGCATCGCATATTTCATCACCAATTTTAGCATGATGCAAATACGCTACATATAAATCGCCATCTTTTATATTGGGATGATTGGTGCACTCAAACAAATGCTTGGCCATGTTAATGCTTTGCAAGTGAAATGAACCTTGGTTATCAAAAACTTGTTTGGCATATGAGAATACAGGGTTTAAATTCACATCATCGTTGCTAGATGTAAATTGCCAAAACTCTTGTTGGGTAAATGGTTTAAGAAAATAGTGTTGCAACAAGGCAATTAAGTTTTCATCATCAACCTCAAGATTTTGTGATGAAGCGTATAGCTGACCGCCATTGTTTTTATTGCCTACTTCGTGTGCACTTAAATGCGAAATATTGCAGGTAAAGAAATCCATACTCATGGCTACAAAAATAGCCTGGCAAATGGTATTCTATTAACAAGTTTTAAGCAAGGGTTTATTGCTCCTCGGTTTTGTCGGCATTGTTTTCTAACGATTTACTTTTTACCCAATCGGCTAATTTGGTTCCCAGTTTTTTAATGCTCGAATCTTCGCCTTTAAGTAAATCGTTAAATAAATTACTAGTTACCAAGCTGCCCAAGAGTTTCATCACAAAGTTCGATTTTTTGAATAGCAGTTCTTCAATTAAAAAAGTACCAGCCATGCCAGCTAAATTAGCACCTAATGAACTGTTAGCGTTGTTTTTAGGGGTTAGCCAATTGCTAATACTTCGTTTAATGATGTTGACAGGTTTAAATAGCTCCTGAATAGCATCTGCATCTTGTTTAATTACCGCTAATTGAGCTTGCTTTTTTACTTCAAGTAAGGCTAACTCTTTTTCTAGTTCGTATATGTTTCGTGCCATAACTATTCGGTAAAGTGTTTAATAATGATGTTTTGAATCGGTTTAACCACCAACGATTCTCTAAAAAACCAAAGAATTAGTCCGATTAAACAATTGATGCCGCCAACAAGCGCAAATGCTTTAGCTAAACTATCCAAGTAATCAGCACAAAGCAGGGCCGCTGCTAAGTTTACAAACAAGTAAGTCATGGTTAAAAATAAAGCAAAAAGCACCACAGCTACTGTATTACCGGTAGCTCCGCTAGTATGCTTTACGGCTTGTAGTTTTATAATTTCTTTTTGTGTTTCGATGTATTCATTCAAATGTTCCACCGTTTCGTTAAACACCTGCTTTGGTTCTTGTTCCATCATGATTGCAAGGTAAAACATTGCATCAAACAAATTCATGTTATTTGTTAGGTTAAACCAATACCCAGCCTAAATATTTGTAAATTGCTTTTCTAATCGCATTAATAAAATAGCTTAAATAGGTAATTGGCTGGAAGCATTTTGATTTCAGGCTATGCCATAAGCCTTATGCACCTGTTGGTGCGCGCTATGTCTCGCGCTTGTTCTTTGATAAATAGTTATTGTTCTTGTATTTGTTTCATCCCAGTCATATTAAAGTAACGCTATTGAGCTCATTTGCAACGGTGTGTTTTACTTGGCACCATGCCGGAATTTCCATATTTTCGCACACGTTCATGAGGTATTGTGCATGTTTTGGGTTGATGGAGTAGGCGATACTTTAACATA
>Ga0078894_10002904_pt1 | contig 12975 bp, 11 predicted proteins | sample LauGreSu1BDMLBSD_2_FD_67506 | JGI IMG/M metagenome (GOLD analysis project Ga0078894, IMG submission 67506) | Freshwater lake microbial communities from Lake Michigan, USA - Su13.BD.MLB.SD (version 4) (version 4) | ecosystem: Environmental > Aquatic > Freshwater > Lake | place: Lake Michigan...
TCGCGGTTGATTTCACCGAGAATTTCTGTCGAAAGAATGTTCGACAGTTCACTCTCAGCGTCAAGACCGTGAACAGCCTTGAGGTCTTGTGCGAGTTCTGTGGTGTACTCTGCCTTCAGAGCGCGAGCCTGTGCAGTTACCGTTCCCTTGTCGATGGTGAATGCCATCTCAGAGAATGGTGTATTTGTTTCTCCGCGCTTCTCAAGTTGAGCAGAGGTCATACCACCACCCACGGCGTAGTTACCTGATAGCGGATCGGTTTCGTTGGTTGCACCGTAGATACCGTGTCCACCTGCGTGACGGCGACCACCTTCACCATTAGGAATGTTGTCGTTTCCTACTTCGGTGTCACCTGTTACGCCACCTGCACCAACGCTGTTGGCTGTTACGCCAGTACCCGTTACAGGGCGAGCGCCAGAGAAGTCGGTATCGGGTTCGTCGTATAGGGCTTCTGTACTTGAGAGAGTACCGTCTGCAACATACTTCGAGCGCATTGCAAACACCAAGCCGGTTGGACCACTCATCGGCTGTACCGATGCAATGTCGTAGGCGATGATGTTTGGAAGCGCGCGACGAACCAGCGAGATCATCACTGGCGAGAACGAAGCGATGTTACCCAAGTTCGGGTCGCTACCGCTTGCGTATGTGCCGCTGAGTGAGTTAACTGCTGTTTCTCTGAGATCACGCTCGGTGTTCTCTAGAAGAACTGCGGTAACATTCTTACGATATGAGTCCTTGATAGCACCTGCTGATGCGTGGTTTAGGACTGGCGCCCACTTTTCGGTGAGCATGGCTGCGTTTGCAATCTTTTCCATCTGAATCTCCTTTTTATCCTCGGATAGAGGGTGTTTAGTTACGGAACTTTGAAAGTGTGCGAGTGTACGCCTGCATTGCAGGTGACAATAGTGCATCGGGTGATGCGGACGAATCTTCTACGAGCGTATTACGAGTTTCTTGTACTGGTGCCTTGAGATAAGTTTCCTTCAGTACATTGAGTTTGGTCTTGAATTCTTCTACAGAATCAAACTCGATGCTTTCTGATAGTCCCTTTAGTTTCTCAACCTCAGACATTGTTAGACCATCAATCGACTCGGAGAAAGCAATCTTTGCTTCCAACTCGTTGATGCGCTGTGCCCTTTCCATGCTGTTCTTGATTTCTTCGTTGACTTGTGAGGTCAATTCTTCGATCTTGGTGTTTGCTGCTTCAAGCACATCGACCTTTTCATCAGGAATAGTGATAAAGTTGTCTGTGAACAGATTACGAAGACCTTCCATGAAGTTCTCTGCGATCTCTGCACGAAGACTGCGCTCTAGAGCAATCTTGTTTTCCTTGTACCACTCTTCAACCACATATGACAGATACTCGTCAACCTTCTCTGCCAAGTCTGCTTGAACAGTAGAGTTTGCTTCTGCGAGTGCGGTTTCGTAGTGGTTTCTGATTGCTGCTTCGCGCTCTGCGATAACAGCACCGAAGATTGCTTCTGCCTTGTTTCTGAAGTCTTCGGAGAGGTTCTGACCGTCAAAGAGAGGAGCAAGGTGTTCCTTCATCTTCTTTGGATCTTCTTTCTTAGCCTCTTCCATATCGTCTTCTTCTTCTTCGCAATCGTCACACCACGGAAGATCATCGTCTTCGTTGCATGAGCAATCCTTAGCGGCCTCTTCCATTTCTTCTTCGTCCTTCATGGACTTAGCCTTGGCCTCTTCCATGTCCTCTTCTTTGCCCTTGCCCTTCTTTTTCTTGTCTAGCCAGGGTGGCAACTTTCCTTCGTTAGCAACGGTAGTTTCCGTTGTTGATTCATCAAGTACTGTCTCTACACTTTCGCGGAGGGACTTTTTCACAAGGTCTTTAGGATTGCTCATCGGGTATCTCCTTTAGGGGTAATGAAACCACTTCTATTTATGCCTAATCTGATTTTCACAGACCGCGCAAGAAGGCATTGAATGCTTGCAGTTTTGCTTCTTCCAAATTACGCTTGGAAGTACGCTTGATGGTCTGTCTTATTGCTTCCACCTGTCTCCAGTTGCCATTTTCGTAGACCCACTCCTTACCTTCCATGACACCTTCAACGAAAGCGTCAGGAGCAGATGGATCTGCAACAATGTCTACCGCGGCAAGATTGAAGTCGTTTTGCACTTCATTGATGCCATCTTTGGTGGTTTTCAAAGAACCCACACCACGGGAAGACACACCAAACTTAACACCCTCGTCAATCATGTTTTTGACGATTTTGCCATATGGGGTGTCCATGACCTTTGCCTTGCCCCAAATGTTCTTACCGTCCACCTTCATTTCTTTGATGATGTGGGAAACGCGGTCAAGATTCAGTTGTGGGCCTTCGGGATGGCCTAGTTCACCCATTGCGCGGTTCGACTCTACGAACTCTTTGTTGTAGCGCATGGCCTCTTTAACGAGAACTCCGTTTGGGTACACGCGACCGTTGCGATTCTTGATATCAGACTGCATAAAAACGCCTTCAATGAAGTACGCTTTCTTGCCATCACGCTCTTCGGTGATGATCTGAATGTCGTCTGTGTGTTCGGTTATGAGTTTCATTCGTCTTTACCTTTCTTCTTTTTACCGCGAAGAATCTTGAAGTCTTGACTGTCTAGTTCTCCGTTGTGGTTCTTATCCAGTTTCTTCTGATTGGCGTTCATCTCTTCTACATCAGAACAACCACAGTCCTCTGCTACTTCTTCGCATGAGCAATTACAATCGTCTTTTGCTTCTGCTGTGGCACATGGGCCGTAAGTCACAGAGGCCAAGCATCTGCGCTTGTCTTCCAAATACACCTTGGCTTTTTGCGCCAATAGAGCGTGGATATTTTGTTTTGCCCCAATGATGTTTTCATCGAGTATGCTTGATACGATTGTTTGTCCGTTTATCATACAATTCCCCTATTAGAATGTACCACCGTCAATGGTCTTGTTGGTTAGTGTTTCTGTTCCTGCAAGAGTTGCAAGCGTACCTGTTGTTGGAAGAGTAATGCTTGTGTTGTTTGTGGTGGTTAGAGTTAGCGTATGTGCGCCAGAATGCGTGAATGATCCTGCTGTACTGATGTTTCCACCGAGAGTAATGGTATACGAACCGTTGTTTACACCTGTACCACCGTATGTGGCACCAACAATACCACCCTGCCACACGCTACCTGTGGAAAGTGTCTTGTTGGTTAGTGTTTCTGACAAGGCAAGTGTTGCCAGAGTACTGGTGCTTGTGGGTAGAGTAATTGTTGCAGCGCCTGAGTTTGTCAGGATACTTGCAATAGTAGGGGTGGTAAGCGTCTTGTTGGTGAAGGTTTCTGTTCCTGCAAGAGTTGCAAGAGTACCTGACTGTGGTAGAGTTACGCTTGAACCGCTGGCATTTGCAGCAAGTGTAATGTTTGCAGTATTGATAGTAAGCGTTCTACCTGCGTTGTTTACACCCGTACCACCGTATGTTGAACCGATTACACCGCCTTGCCATGTACCGCTTGAGATGGTTCCAACGGTTGTGATGGAAGACAGATTACCTGTAGTGATTACTGTGCCTGTTGCATTAGGCATAGTCCATACGCGGTTGTCGGTAAGAGTTGCGATTTGCAAATCACCGTTAAATGGTCCATTAACCAATCCTGCGGGATCGGATACTATTCTTAGGAATCCGTCTGTACCTAATGCAGTTCCGTTTAGTTGGAAGTATCCTGCATCAAGATTTGCGTATGCACTTGCTTGACTACTTGCGTGTCCGACCAGACTCAAATCTGCATCGTATGTGTTGTCACCCTTTAGAACCAATGCAGTAGCACTAACACTCTTTACTGAGTTTGTCTTGATGCTTCCGAGAGTTCCTGAGAATACTTCTGATGAGTTTGTTGCATCAGGAATAAACATGAAAGTGCTGTCGGTATCATCGAATCCAAAGAAACCAAGTTTAGCGGCGCTACCGTTATGCCAACGGAACTCAATACCGCGATCTTTGTTGTCGTCGCTGCCTGGTGAAGAGTCTCCACCAAGAGTAAAGATGGGATCGTCTACTGTTGTGGTTGTGGAATTTACCGTAGTTGTAGTACCATTAATGGTCAAGTTTCCAGTAACGGTAAGGCTTCCACCCACGGTGATATTGTTTGGAAGACCAACTGTAATGGTTGTTCCGCTTACAGAGGTTTCAATTTCGTTTGCAGTACCTGCAACGGTTATTGTGCCGCTTGTTGTGATTGCGGTGCCTGATCCGTTATCTCCGGCGGGGGTAATACTGGTAACAGTTCCACCTGCAAGACTACTGGCAATAGTAACAGTATCTGTAGTGGCATTTGTAGAGAGAGTGATACCCGAGCCAGCAACAAGAGTCAGAGTATCTCCCGATATGCTTGTGTCAGCAACAACATTGCTTTGACCGCTTACAGCAATGGTCTTGAAGTACGCAAGGTTGTCAACTGCGTCTGTGAAATACTTACCACCGATAGCAACCGCGTTCGTGCCAGCAACTGAATTCTGAATACCAAGGTATACCTTGTTGGAAGCACCGTTGTTGGTACTGTCCATTGTGGTTGCCAACTCACCAATTACAATATCTGTACCTGCAACTGGTGCTGTAGTTCCTGTACTGCGCTTAATTTTGATCGTGCTATCGGTAGGCATCGGTCACTCCTTTAGAACCAGACTACTTTGGTTTCTGGTAGTTGTTGCTGTATGGTAATGCTATTTATGGTCCTGACGATTACTAGAGGCATTCTTGCCTGTGTTACTCGTACTCGGTATCTCATCGAATTGCTCCTGATTCAACGATAAATCTACCGCGAAGTAGTTTCATTGGATTCAAGGCATTAACCAGTTGTATCTCGTAGAAATACTTGCCAGCAGGAACCTCTGACATGGTATCTGCTTCCACTTCAAGCAGAATGTTGCCAGTTATTCCATCGTATGTGAGCGTAAATTCTCCAGCGTATCCAGTTACACCCTCAACCGTTGCTTCGTCACCATTCACTTCTAACACGATATCTGTGTTTATCTCTTCAGTTGATCGGCGAACTTGCATACGGGCGTGGGTATACCCCGAAGCACCTGTCAGATTTACGCCATTTTCATTGGCGTCTTCGTACAGAAACTCAATCTCTAACTTTGATCCTTGCTCAGTATAAATGTCGTGGATTGGAGTTGGCATAACTTATACCTTTGGTTTCTTTGGTGCTTTGGGGGCAGCAGGTTTTGCGCCAGGAATACTTGGTGCCTGAGGAACCATTGGTGGTGGGGCCTTGTCCACTTCGATGGGATCGAAAATGGAGTTGATTTGCTCGGGTGTAAGCGAGGGAAATGCAGCATCCACGAGTGCTTTGCCTGCTTCTTTGGGCAGTAGTCCCATTTTCACATTGGTAACAATGGTGAGCAGACTGTCCACTTGCGCTCCGTTCAAAGCAGTATCTTGTACTGCGGTTGCCTCACCTGCCCCTGCGACTGTTGGTTCTCCATTAGTAGCAGATGGTTGTGTTTCTTGTGGAGCGTTTGGATCTTTAGGATCAGCACTCATTGACGGATCTTTCTCTGAACCAATAGAGTCTAGGCCAGAATCCACATCTTTGGTGATATCGTTAGGACTTTGATCGTATCCCATACCGTATGCCTTTGCACCACCAAGTGCCCTGATAAGATCAGGACGGGGTTCTGGCTTGATACCCAACGCTTTCTCTGCTTCGATTTCTTTATCCATGGCAGCAATCTCAGATGGATTTTGTTGCAGGATATTTCTACGAATGTATCCAAGTGAGTAGTATTTGCCAATGTACTTGTCTATAGTTTCAAGAGCATCAATGCGGGTCTTGATTTGAGCAGTATCGCGCTCTCCCCCGATTATGCCTTCTTTCTTTTCATTGGTCACTTGTCCATCCAATTCTGCAACCAACTCTTCGGGTTGCATAAGAATGTTCTTACGAACCCATGCAGTAGAGAAGTATCGTCCCACATAGTTGTCTACACCGTTCAACAACTCTAGTCTGCTCTTCATAATCTCAGCATTCTTCAACTCAGTAAAGTGAGAATCCCGCAGATAGTCCAAGTGTATCTTGAACTCGATATCAGGCCACTCTTCTGGGCGAATGATTTTCTTTAGCGTTAGTTGTCTACGCAGAATCTGCAAGAACATACCATTAAACTTGCTGCGTAGTTTGCTGACAAACTTAGAGAACTTTAGTTCATCTCTTGTGATTTCGCTAGAGCGACCAAGATTGAATCCGTTATTGCTCTCTAGGCGCGAAATGGGAACATTCAGCGAACGATAGAGTTTCTTCTTGAAGTACTCTACATCTTGCATCTCGCTGAGATTCTGTCCACCTGGCAGAGTTTGAATCTCTGTGCCTTTTCCACCTTCGCGCCGAGGCAACCAATAGTCCTCAAGCATACTCATGTGGCGCTTTTCATCTCTGAGTTCTCCTGTTGCAGCATCGTATACCAGTTTGTTACGATACTTGTTCATCAGGCTTCTCATGTACTCTTCTGCCTTCATCTTTGGCAGAGAACCGATGTCGATATAGAAAATGCGGCGCTCAGGAGCGCGAGATATGCGATAGATCACCACAGCATCTTCAATCATACGCAACTGGTTTAGCGGTTTGATCGCCTTGTGCAAGTAACTGATGATGAGTTTTTTCTGCGGATCAAACAGTCCTGAGTTAATGTACGCGATAGACTCAGGACTAATCTTGACTGCTTGACCTGTTCCCATGCCTGGTTTAGTTTCAGGGGTAAATAGGAAGTATTCGACCACATCTCCAATCAGGTCGATGTTGGTGCCTGGTTGTTTTTCTTTCTTGACCTCTTGAACTTTGCGGATGTTGATGGGATCAACGAATCGCAACTCTTGAATACCTTTGGCTTGCTGTGCAGGATCAACAATCATATGGAAGTAGATGCGGCCATCCACATACCACTTACGGAAGATTTCATATCCGCGATTGTTGAAGTCAAGCATTCTGAGGATCTTGTCGAACTCCTCACGAATAGCATCTTTTACTTTGTCTGGCATTTCTACATCATCAAGAATCAGTCGAACCGTTGGAGTACCTTCTTCGGTTACGATTGCTTCGTTAATGATGTCATCCACGGCGCTTTCAATTTCGCCGTGGTTAATCATGGTTCGATACTGAGCAATTTGTGCGTTTTCATCTCTGATCTGACCGTCAAGGTCCAGAGTAGACGCATAAAAACCTGACGGTGCAATCTCTACCGATGCGGTTCCGTCATCGGCATTAGGGGCGACAACAGATTTTAGTCTGTTGCCGCCCCCGCTCGATGGTTCACCGTCATCTTTGCGCCGTCTTCCTAGCGGAAAACCAAACAGGTCGCTCAAAGCCATAGTAAAATCTCCTCACTCTTATGTAGACTTCTATTAAGAAGTCGTGATCTGACCTGCCTCGCCGTCGCGGCCACTTGGGTTCTGTGGTGAAACAACCGTCCACCAAGAGTATGCCCATTGAATCTCGAATTCTTCGATAGCATCGTTGCTGTCTGCTGCCAGATCAATAGCAGCAACGCTTGACGGCCATGCGTGCTTGAACTTGTAAGTACGCAATCCTTTGCCATCGACATGGTGTAGTTGTGTTACCGTGATATCGGTGCTGTATCTGCTGATATCAGTTTCACCGATATTTCCTTCGTGCGAATGGATGGCATTCTGCCATGATTCCAATGCGCGACGGATCTTGAAGTCGGTATCGTTAATGACGGTGGTGTTCCATGTTTCTTCAAACTGACGAACACCCGCCACATAGACGCTACGACCACGATACGGAACTGCAATACGAGTTACTTCTGAAGCAGGCAATGATGCCGACTTGCACAGGTAAGTCATCTTGGTTAGTTCCTGAGTACCACCAATCTTTGGCGCATTACCGCAGAACACCTCAAAGATGTTTGGGCGAGCGCCTCCGCCTCTTAGGTTTGCTGCGAAATCTGTTACTCTAATCGCCATGTTAGTCTCCTTTAGTTACCTTGAATGGTTCAGAAACCACCCGCTACTTCTGAGAAGTCTACACCTGTGCGTGTAGCAACGAAGTTCAGAGTGATGAAGTTGATCGAACGAGCAGGCTTAATGTAGATGTCTGCCACGAAGCGGTTGCTGTCGATTACTTCGGGTGTATTGTTGGTTGCATCGCATACAACCTTGAAGTCAATTAGACCTCTGCGACCCTGAACATCGCGCAGGAACGGTTCGACAAGCGACACGAACGAAGCGCGTGTGAACTCGTCGTTGAACTCGAACAGTTGGAACTTCGATGCAGTAGCAATCGCCTTTTCTAGCACAATGAACAGGCGACGCACATTGATGCGGTCGAATGCACTTGGCTTGGCAAGAGCGGTCTTGTCTCCGAAGAGAACTGTGCCCTGGCCAGGGAAGGATACCACAGGGTTGATACCAGACTGATACAGTTCGTCACGCTGAGTCTTGTTGGGATTGTATGCCAACTTGACTACGCGCTTGATCTGACCACGGTTGTATCCTGCTGGCGAATACCACGGATCGCGGTCAGAGTCTGTCTGAGCGCATAGACCTGCGGTGTCACCGTTCAGCGGCACCCAACGGTACTTGTCGTTGTACGGATCGTACTGATACTTCCAACCGCTGTCTAGTACTGCATACGAACTAGACACATTGAACTTGGTATCTGCATATGATGCACCTGCGGGAGCATTACGCCATTCGATTAGACGATCTGTAACAAGTCCTGCGTTGGATTGGTCAAAGATATTCGTGTAAGGTGCGCTTACGAATGCAACGCAGTCCTTGCGCTTTTCTGCAATCTGTTGAACAATATTCTTGGCAAGTGTAGTGTGTGTACCTGATGTGTCTGCTCCTGCTCCAATCGGGGCACCTAGCAACAGCAGAGAGATATCAACCTGCTCGGCATCAAGGAATAATCCGTATCCACGAGTACCGTCTGTCGAGAAGTAATCTCCACCTGATGGTGCTGATCCATCAGAACCACCAGTTAGTTGATAGCCGTCGGTGGGAGTTTCCCCTGCGATAGTTGCAGGAGTTTTGGTTGCAAGTGTAATAACATCGTCAATGGTTTCTCCGCTGATGGTGATTTCCTTACCCATCCAAATGTACTGAGAACCGTTATTGATTACGGTGCGGATGTAGTTGCTTGCTCCGTCTGGCTTTTTTGCGCCAGGGAACAGAGACACACCTTCAAACTTCTCAAGCACAGTATTAGCAACACCAGAGATGGCACCCGTGCGATCAATGACGCACAGATTGATTTCATCACCGTACACGCCGTTATCGTGTGCCCATGAAGAACCACCTGTCAGTTGGTCTGCTCCCAATCCTTCTACTGAGTTTGGTGCGCGATCAAAGATGTCTGAGAAACGCAGTTCGGTATCTGTGTAGATATCGGTTCCTGTTGTTTCCGAGTGATCTGCTGCCAGACTGTAGGTGTAAACCGCAATGGCGTTTCCTAGAGCGCCAGGATATTTGGCAATAAAACCAACTGCCTGGGCGCTATTTTCCCACGCCTGCTCGTTTGCGATGTATCCTGTTACACCACCTGATCCTCCCGCACCTGCGTTCGTCGCGGTGGCTTCGTCCACTACACGCACAACTTTCAGATTGTTGCCGTAGGACAGGAAGTTTGCAGCAGCAAACCATCCCGCAGCATTGTCGTCATTTGGCTTACCAAACACCGACTTGAGTTCGTTTTCGCTTGAGATGGTCAGAATCTCATCAACTGGACCCCAAACGAATCGACCTGCATACGCACCCGCTGAAGCGGACACGGCAGGGATGATGTTTGTGAAGTCAAATTCCTTGATTTCTACGCCTGGACTAAGTTGGAATCCCATGTGTATCTCCTTTGGTCAAACGGAAGTTCCGAATGGTTCTGTGCTTGTATTTATGCCTACTCTTACTTTCAGAACAGGCATTCACCACATGGTATCATCATCGTCAGCCACTAGGCCGTCATCAATCATTCCGAACGGGGTCAGGTCTTCTTCAATCCTCTTGATCTGCTCTTCGTAGATCAGTCTACGGATATCTAGGTTTGTGAAGTCTTTGAAATATGGCTGAGATGTCATCCATGCAAACAGCACAAGGGTCATCACCAAGTCATCGTGATAGCCAGGTTCTGCTTCAAATGTGTCGCCTTTGGATACAAAGGTGGCTAGTTCGCTGACGATATCGAAATCCTCCACCAACAGTTTGTTCTCTTCAATCAGAGATTTCAGAACTGAGCATCCTACCTTTTTCACAGGATGGGTAGTTTTTACTCCTAGTTGGCGTTTGCCAACTCCAAAGTTAGACAACACTTGTCCACCGCGGCCCTTCACGGTGGTATTCAGCAGATTCTCACATTCCAAGTCTTCGTGTAGGATTGTGGCAACCTGTTCTCCAATATCGTTCAGTTCCACCAATACGCTGGCATTATTGTAATCTTTGGCAATCTTGTCGATCATGGTGGGTAAAATCAGATGCGACATGGAGTTGTTTCGGAACTTTGCAACCAAGCGATACGGATTCTGAGACACATCGACCACCGTGATGGCATGATAGTCTGATCCACCTCCGCGAGAAGTGTCCACCACTACCGTGTAGATGTGATCGGATTTAGCACCTTCGTAAACATCCATACCGTCCAATGTTTTCTGTATGGGTCGCCGCCACGGCATGGTTTTCAGTTTCTTTACATCAATCAAGGTGTGAAGCGATCCAACAAACTCACATTCAAACTCTACACGGAACTGTTCTTCGCTTGTGTTTGCAATGGTCTGCGCTTTCCATTTGTCATCGCGCCCTGGCACATCGCTCCAATGAATCTCTACTGGCACATATGCATTGGTTTTCTCTTTTGCACCAATCCATAACCTGTAGAACAGATTCAATCCCTTTGGGGTTGATACAATCAGAACCTTTGAGGTTTTGCCACTGGCAATAGTTGGATATACAGACGAGAAGAAGTCTTCTGCCACTTCGTGCGGAACATATGCAAACTCGTCAAGAATGATGAGATTGAACGATCCACCACGAACAGCAGATGATGATGTAGCAGAGGCAAGAATCTTGGAACCGTTTTCTAGTTCAATGGAACCTTTGTTCCAACTCACAATGCCTTGTTGCAACCATTTAGGCAAATACTCGTATGCTGTTTTGAGTCTACCTAACAGTTCGCGCGCTGTTTGTAGTTTGTTTGCAAGTATCGCAACATTGGTTGTGGGATTGAACAGAATATACCACAAGGCATACGCAAGCACCGTAGTAGACTTTCCGCTCTGACGCGGATACTTACAAATCACAAACCGATTGGTATGTACTGTTCGCAACAAGTCTTGCTGAAACTGCCAAGGTTCAAACGGTTGCAATCCTTTGTCTAAGGTTACAATGCGAACATACTTGGTAATGAAATGTAACGGATCTTCGCTGCACTTCATGTACTCCACGACTTGTTCGGGAGTGAAAGAAACAGCGGTATTTGCCGCTTTTAGGTTTGGATTACCAAGATAGGTGTCTTCCTGTCGCAGAGTCATACTTTACTCACTTTGGTCATCAAGTCGTTTGCGCTGTTCTTCCTTCTGTAGTTTCAAGTATTCTTGTAGGTCTTTAGTGCTTCCCAAATAGATGGCGTTATTTGTGATGCTTTGTGCTGTTTGCTTTTCGTGGGCAGCAGTATGTCGAATATCCTTGACTCGCTTGTGCAAATCAATCAGACTGTTGTTTGCATCTGCAATCTGACGCATGATGATTGCAGCAACTTCATAGGCGCGGGGAGATTCCCCTTCGCTGGCAACTTGTATGATGCCATCAAGAGCAGACTTGCCTACATCAATGAGTTCTTTCAGATTCTTGCGAACCTCATTGTAATCGTTTGCTGCATGGGGATCTTCTTGTGCAAGAGGATGAGCGGTTTCAGGAACTCGTACTGCAATTGCTTTTACTGGTTTCTCTACAGGTGCGATATCGTTCTGTATTCCTAGTACAGATGCAAGTTTTTCATCTACGCCTTTGGTTGGTTCCATGATTACGCTCCTGCATTCCAAGACGGATCAATGTCTTCAAACAACTCAATGTCTTGCCAAACATCGTATGCAGTACCTGTTACAGAAAGAGGTGCATTTGGTCCTGTGGTTCCTTCTACCACAGCACGATCCCATACTCGTACAAAATCACGGGTCAATGCTCTCGTCTTTCCGAGGTCTGCAAGTTCGTGTACAGCAGTTTGAGTTTCCAATACAAACTTCGCATCGCGTAGTGGACCAATGATGTACCCTTTCACTTCAAATGATAGGGTGTACATCATGCTTTTACCTGCATCGAAGTTTCCTTCGTAGTCATCTTCCCATGTAACAGAAGTCAAGGTGATGGGTAGATCAACTTTCTTGTCAATATCCGTGAAGTTAATACTCACGGTATACGCAGGAGTAAAATACGGCAGAATCTGCTCGACTATGCGTAGTCCGTTGTCCATCGTGTCTGGCATAATGTACAACTCAAAGGTGAATGTATACGGTACTTCTGCAAACCGATATACCTTTTGGGTATCCGCTGTGGGTGCGCTCGTATCCAGTACCTTTTTGGTCATGGTTGTGCGCTTACGGCCGCTATCGTATTCCCAATTAGTCAAAGCAAATCCCAAGCGAGGCAAAGTCATGTTGAATGTTTGTCCGTCTTCCATTCTGCTTTCTGATATACGACGAAGCCATTTCTGCTTTGGTGCATATGTGAGAGGTATTCTTGCAGGAGGATTCTGTGCGCTATCTCCACCAATATAGATGTTGTTGAACAGAGAACCAAATGCAACTACGGTTTTGCGAACACATTGATGATAGAATGGATTGTCGCCGTTAAACATCAGGTGTCCTCACTAAATGGATTGCTCTCGGTGAAGTCTACTATGCGATCCAACTCAATTTCAAAGTCTGCATTCTGATTCACGGTACTGTCTGATGGACCAACTGATACATCCGTTGCGGTTTGTGCAGAGTATGACCAAGACGCTCCTGAGTCTGCTCCAA
>Ga0078894_10002905_pt1 | contig 12973 bp, 18 predicted proteins | sample LauGreSu1BDMLBSD_2_FD_67506 | JGI IMG/M metagenome (GOLD analysis project Ga0078894, IMG submission 67506) | Freshwater lake microbial communities from Lake Michigan, USA - Su13.BD.MLB.SD (version 4) (version 4) | ecosystem: Environmental > Aquatic > Freshwater > Lake | place: Lake Michigan...
TGGTCATTGGTTTCATCGCGCTTCTCGACCGACAAATCATAATATTTCAAGTCGATATCGAGATAGGGCAGGATCAGCTTTTCGCGGATCCACTGCCAGATGATGCGGGTCATCTCGTCACCGTCCATTTCAACGACGGGCGTTTTAACCTTAATCTTAGACATAATTTGGAACTTTCCCTGGGAAGTGGAATCGAAGTGGCCTTAAGGCGGTCTATCCTGTCAATCAACTGCTCTCATTGTATCCTGCGGGCGCTCGCCCTATGAAGAGGGCATGACTGAACATGAAAAGGCCATCGCGGCAGGAGAAGGCGTGAAGTGGACGTGGCCGTCCGTTCATCCCGAAGGTCGCAAATTCGCACTAATCTCTGCGGCAATCGTGCTTGCCTTCGCACTTATGGGCTGGAGCTTCTTTGCCTGGCTATTCACCGGATTGACGCTGTGGGTCCTTGCATTTTTTAGAGACCCCATTCGCAGTGTGCCTCAAGGCAATGATCTGGTCATTGCCCCGGCTGACGGGATGGTCACCCTTATCCGAACCGTTGCCCCCCCGCGGGAATTGGTCGGTGAAGGTGGCTTGGACGACGTTTCGATGGTGCGCGTTTCCATTTTTATGAGCGTGTTCGATGTGCACATTAATCGCTCTCCCATTTCTGGCGTTATTCGGCGGATCGAATATATTGCTGGGAAGTTTCTGAATGCAGATTTGGATAAGGCCAGCGAAGATAATGAGCGGCAGCATTTCCTGGTCGAGCGCGCGGATGGCGTGAAAATTGGGTTTACACAAATTGCAGGCCTTGTGGCACGGCGCATCCTTCCCCTTTCGAAAGTGGGCGATGCGGTTGTTGCTGGCGAACGTGTCGGTCTGATTCGCTTCGGCAGCCGGGTGGATGTCTATTTGCCGCAGGGAACAGCCGCTAAGGTCGCTCTGGGCCAGCGCTGCGTGGCTGGAGAGACGATCATCGGAGTGATTGACGATAACACGTCGACAAGTGCGGTCAGCCAATGAGCGAGGGCGGCAGGGGCATCACGCTTCGCGCTGTCGCGCCAAACGCAATTACGGCGCTTGCTTTATGTTTTGGCCTCACCGCCATTCGATATGCCATTTCGGCGTCGGGCACTGATCCCAATCCCGGCGATTGGGAGCGCGCAATAGGCGCGATTGTGATTGCCGCTTTGCTGGATGGGATTGATGGTCGGGTCGCTCGCCTTCTCAAGGGGGAGAGCCGTTTTGGCGCAGAACTCGATTCCTTGTCCGATGTTATTGCCTTTGGCGTCTCGCCCGCGTTGATCATTTATCTTTGGTCGTTGCAGGCCATGCCTCGATTTGGCTGGATCTGTGCGCTCGCGCTCGCCGTGTGCTGCGCCCTGCGTCTGGCCCGCTTCAACGCTGCCATTGATGCTGAAATTCAGCCGCATAAATCGGCGGGTTTTATGACAGGCGTTCCTGCGCCGGCAGGGGCTGGCCTGGCCTTTGTGCCGCTCTATTTGTGGATCGCAACGGACAATGACGTGTTCAGAAACCCGTTTCTCGTCGCACCTTGGATCGTTTTTGTCGCCGGGCTAATGATTTCAAATATCGCGACCTTCAGCTGGGCCTCCATTCGCTTGCGGCGCAACTTGCGGCTTGAGGCGATTTTGTTGGTCGCATTGGTTGGTGCTGCTCTGTTTTCAGAGCCATGGATCACCCTTATCGCTATTTCTGCGCTGTATCTCGGGCTGCTGCCCTTCAGCATCCGCAGCTATGCCCGCATAAGTCAGGCCCGCAATCAGGCCTGAGCGCGCGCCTTTAGGCTGCGAGCCTACGCGCTTCACCCCGAACAGGCATGACAGTCGTTATGCGCTGGCGCCGTGCGCGATAGGGGAGCGCCGTGTGCGTCACCGACATGCGATATTCCCCCGCAAGCGCGGCTTCAATCCGGTCACTAGACTCAATCAACATGTTGCGAATCAGAAATAGGACAGCGCCCAGAAGCGTTGAGAAGAAGAGAAAAGCGAGGAATTGCATGAATGATCTCCTTTTGTTCCCTTATTATTGATCATGATTTGTTCCATCGTCAAGCGAAAAAAGAACAAGCCCGGAACACAGGCCTGAAATCAACGATGATTGGAGTTAAGAGAGAGTGGCTCCCCGGGCCTGATTCGAACAGGCGGCCGTCCGATTAACAGTCGGATGCTCTACCGCTGAGCTACCGGGGAATGCTCTCAAGGAGGCGGGCTATAGCAGGCCAAGCGCGCTTGGCAAGCGCCTCAAACGGCAAATTGTTCCATGGCGATGCGATCATCAAGTGCATGCTCGGGATCGAACATCAATGTGAGGCGTGTAGACGCGTCGCTCGTGACGCTGACCCGCGCAACATCGCGGACTTCTTGCTGGTCGGCAACCGCGCTCACAGGACGCTTGCCTGCATCCAGCACACGGAATTGAATTGTTGCGTTGTCGGGCAAAATGGCTCCGCGCCAGCGTCGCGGTCGAAACGGGCTGATGGGCGTCAGGGCCAATAGCGGCGAATCGAGCGGCAGAATTGGGCCTTGAGCTGATAGATTATAGGCTGTTGATCCAACCGGCGTTGCGACGAGAACACCGTCGCATACAAGCTCCTCCATGACGACGCGTCCATTCACATCGACCTCAAGCTTTGCTGTTTGGCGGGTCTCGCGCAGCAGAGACACTTCATTAATCGCCGGGCTCGTGACGATTTCCCCGTCAATTGTCTCTGCCTCCATGCGCAAGGGGGAGACTTGAAAGGATTTTGTCTGGGCGATGCGATCTTCAAGGCTGTCTTCACGCCAATCGTTCATCAAAAAACCAACAGTGCCCAGATTCATGCCAAAAACGGGGACAATGCGCTTTCGGCCGAGCATGCCATGCAGGGTTTGCAGCATGAAGCCATCGCCGCCCAAGGCCACAACCATATCTGCTTCGCGCAGATCAACCCATTCATAACTGTCGCGCAGCCGCTCCGCGGCGTCTTGCGCAGGTGCAGTTGGGGAGACGAGAAGGGCACGTTTCATCCGCCGGTCACATTCATATGGCGCTGCGTTGCCGCTTGGCCGAGGTCAAAGTTATGTCGTTCTGGCTTGCGCCCCATGGCAAGGTCAAGCGCTGCGCCCAATGCTTTGGGGTCATCGCTGCGTAAAGCGGCCCTAAAATCAACATGATCCTCATGGCCCAGGCACATGTAAAGCTGGCCCGTTGCGGATATCCGAATGCGATTACAACTCTCACAAAAATTTTGCGTCAGTGGAGAGATAAAGCCAAGCCGCGTGTTCGTGCCCTGAACCTCCATATAGCGAGAAGGGCCGCCCGTGCGATGTTGGGAGGGGGCGAGATCAAAATGTTGATCGAGGGTTTGACGGACTTCAGTTAACGGCAGGAAGTTTCCGCGTCTATCTTCGCCCACTTCCCCTAAGGGCATGGTTTCGATCAGGGAGAGATCAAAGCCTTCATCGCAGCACCAGGACAGCATGTCGCCAATCTCATCCTCATTAAGAAATTTGAGTGCTACCATATTAATTTTAATAGAAAAACCGCGTTTCTTCGCAGCGGCAAGACCCGCCAAAACATCACTGAGGCGGCCAAGGCGCGTAATGTGCGTGAAGCGATCAGGATCGCGCGTGTCCAAGCTCACATTAATCCGCCTGATCCCAGCGTCCCAAAGATCATCGCTGAATTCGGCCAGTCGCGCACCATTGGTCGTAATCGTCAGCTCGTCCAGCCCATTGCCCAGCATCTGTCCAATGCTGCGGGCAAGTTGGGTGACGCCCCGCCGCACCAAAGGCTCACCCCCGGTCAAACGGATACGCGTCACACCACGGGCGACCAATTGGCGGGCAAGATCCGCTTGTTCTTCCAGCGTAAGGAGCGCACTGCGTGGCTCGAACACCATGTTTTCCGCCATGCAATAGCGGCAGCGCATGTCACAGCGGTCCGTGACGGACATTCGGACATAGCTGATCCTCCGCCCGAAACGGTCAATGAGTTGATCGTGTTTTCCACAAGCCATGTTGGGTTCGTTAGGCGTCTGCTGTGTCTGCGACAAGGGACGACTGGCCCATGCGCCGCGCAAACGCCGCTTAAAGGTTAAGCGCGCTTTGCAGGTTCAAGAAGCTCAGGTTGGAGCAAGCGGTGCATGTGCACGACAACATATTTCATTTCGGCATCGTCAACGGTCCGCTGGGCAGCGGTCCGCCAAGCATTTTCAGCACTTTTATAGTCCGGGAAAAACCCGATGACGTCCATTGATTTCAAATCTGCAAAATCCAAGGTTTGCGGGTCGCTGACACGCCCGCCAAAAACCAGATGCAGCTTTCCTGTATCGCTCATTCGCTATCCTTGCGTAGTGTTTTTACAGCCGCCGTGCGTGCGGAGGTTGCCGCCTTGCCAATTTTGCCCGCCAAATCGCGGACCTGTTGCCGTGCCGTGCCGCTGTTGACGCCAAGCGCAATCATTTCTGCCTTGGCGACTGTGCCAGCGACTTTGGCTGCACCCTTTGCTGTTGATTTAACTGTCCGGCTCACCGGCCCAATATATTTATCTTCTCGCGCCGTGCGGGGCAGCAGGGAAGCGAGCAGGGCACCAATGGCAAGCCCGCCAGCAACCGCGGCAAGCGGATTGGCGTCAACACCGCGCGCTGTTCGCTGCTTTGCGTCCTCTGCGCGGCGACGAGCGCGTTTGGCCCCTGAGTCGAGGGTTTCGACGGCTTTGCTGCGGCCTTCTGCTAGAGCTTTGGCGGCTTTTTTGCGTGCTTTTGTATAATGTTCGCTGGCTTTTGAACGAAGTGTATCTGCCATATCATCTCTCCTTCATAAGCCGCCGGATTGCGCGAAAAATTGGTTTACGGAACAAATAGGTCAGCAATGCGACGCCTATGGCCACGACCGTTTGCGGATTTCCTTTAATTTTCTGCTGAACAGTCTCGACCACAGACGATTTCGCTTTGCGAACGAGATTTGGGGGCGTGAGGTGCAAACGGGCTGCCGCCAAGCTGTCCCGCCAGCGTTGACGCGCCTCGATCAGGCGGCTGGCTGCCCTGTCGTGGTCGTTTAGGGTCGGGTCCATGGTCGCGTCGCCTTTTGAAGATGCGCCCGCGCCGATCGGACGAGCAGTCCAATGGCACCCGTTATGACGAGGACGGTGCACAATATCGCCCATCCAAATCCAATCGTCAGCCCCAGCCAAATTGTTGCGACAACAATGACAGTGATGATCAGGGCAAATCCTGCGATTGCTGCCGCGATGAACAAATAGATGGCGGGTGCTAAATGACGCCCACGATCCCCAAGTTCTGCCCTGAAAAACTCGGCTTCGGCGCGGGCATAGCCTGCCGCATCGTCAATCAACTGACTGACGAGGTGGCGGATGCTCGGCTCATTTGTATCAACGGGCGGCTGGTCCATGCGTGCCTCAGGCTTTGTCCTCAGGATCTGCCTTTAAAAGGCGCGCTACCAAAAAGCCAAGTGCCGCTGCGCCGCCAATTGTGATTGCCGGTCTGCGCCGAACAAAATCCCGCGCCTCGTCGAGAAGATCCTCTACATCTTTGGACTTCAGGGATGTCGACATGTTTGACAGGGCGTCAGCCGCCTTGTGCGCATAGGCGCCGTATTTGGGCCCAACGCGTGCATCAATTGTCTGGGCGACATCTTCGATCATCGCTTGAACATCGTCCAACGCTTCGGTTGTCCGATCCTTGCCGGTCGCCATTGCGTCTTTGGCGGTGGATTGAAACTTGCTGATCGCCGCGCTGGCCTGTTCGCGCAAAGGCGTGTCAGCATGGCTTGGTTCTTCTGTGATGGTCAGGGCAGCCTTCGGTGCCGCTACGGCTTTGCGGGCGGCGGGCTTACGCGGCGCGGCTGGCTTGCGCTTGGCTTTTGCCGAAGATGTGTCGTCTGTCGTTGCCATGTCGTTGCTTTCCCTCATGGTTGCGCAGGGACTGCTAGCCAGATAGAGACACGCGTCTCACCCGCCAAGCAATTCTGGAGTCTTATATAGTGACGGCCATTCTTGATATCCATGCCCGCCAGATCGTCGACAGCCGAGGCAATCCGACTGTTGAAGTTGATATTTTGCTGGAAGACGGCAGCTTTGGCCGCGCGGCGGTTCCTTCTGGCGCGTCGACAGGTGCCTATGAAGCGGTCGAAAAACGCGACGGAGACAAGGCGAAGTGGCTTGGAAAGGGCGTTCAGGCGGCAGTTGATAGCGTCAATGGCCCAATTGCGGATGCGTTGCTCGGCATGAATGCCGAAGATCAGGCCGAAGTTGATGCAGCGATGATTGCGCTGGATGGGACTGAAAACAAATCCAACCTTGGGGCAAATGCTATTTTGGGGGTCAGCTTGGCCAACGCCAAAGCCGCGGCTGATTCCCGCGGATTGCCCTTGTATCGCTATGTCGGTGGCGTTTCGGCCCATGTCTTGCCCGTGCCAATGATGAACATCATCAATGGCGGCGCACACGCGGACAACCCGATCGACTTTCAAGAATTCATGATCATGCCCGTCGGTGCGGAAAGCCTTTTTGATGCCGTGCGCATGGGGTCGGAGATTTTTCATACCCTGAAAAAGAAGCTGCACGATCAAGGCTTGTCGACCGCTGTTGGCGATGAAGGTGGGTTCGCGCCGAATATTGCCTCTGCGCCGGCTGCACTCGATTTCATCATGCAGGCGGTGGAAGCAGCTGGCTATCGACCCGGGGACGATGTCGTCCTCGCACTGGATTGTGCGTCGACCGAATATTTTAAGGACGGCAAATATCATCTGACGGGCGAAGGCCGTGTGTTGTCGCCGGAAGAGCATGCCGATTATCTGGCTGAACTCGCCGCAAAATATCCGATTAAGTCGATTGAAGACGGCATGGGCGAAGATGATCGCGCCGGCTGGAAATATCTGACGGACAAGATTGGCAAGACATGCCAACTGGTCGGTGACGATCTTTTCGTGACAAATCCCAAGCGCTTGCATGATGGCATTAACGAAGGTCTGGCCAATTCGATCCTCGTGAAGGTCAATCAGATTGGTACTTTGACCGAAACTCTAGCGGCCGTGGATATGGCGCATCGCGCCCGATATACCTCAGTTATGTCGCACCGATCTGGGGAGACGGAGGACTCAACGATTGCTGATTTGGCGGTCGCCACAAATTGCGGACAAATCAAAACGGGAAGCCTCGCGCGCTCTGACCGGTTAGCCAAATATAACCAGCTGATCCGGATTGAAGAAGAGCTTGGCCCCATAGCGCGCTACGCCGGACGATCTATTTTTATCTAGTTCGGCGGGATAGGTTTGCGATTTATAGTTGATTATCAGAATCGCTTGTGATTCAAGGGCTTTCATGAAGCAGGCGAGACAGCTTTGGAACATTCTTCGCAGCGCGGCGACGCCTGCGCTGGGCTTCATTGTGATCGCTTTTTTCGGCGGATACGCCCTTTTTGGTGCCAATGGCGTGCTGGCGGGCTTTGAATATCGCCAGCAAATCGAAATGCGTCATGCCGAATTGGCACTGCTCAACAAGGAAAAGACGGAAATCGCAAATCGCGTCGGCCTGTTGGACCCGAAGAAAGCCAACCCTGATTTGGTGGATGAGCTTGTTCGCCGCGAATTGGGGCTTGCTCATCCGGATGAAGTCATCATTCCGCTTAAGTAGATTAAGCGTCTGCATTCGTTTCCGTAACGTCAAAATTGCCAATGCGTCGTTGCCGCAGGCGTGTTTTGGTGTCTATAGGACTGTATCAATTGATACAGATACCCCCTTAAGGAAGGTCCTTTCTTGGCCAAGGCAGGAACAAAAACAGCCGCCACTGACCAGCTTCCAAAGCCGGCTCAGCCAACGCGTCACGCCGCTGATCGCAACGAGTTACTCCGATTATATCGTGAAATGCTCCTGATCCGTCGATTTGAGGAAAAGGCTGGGCAACTTTACGGCCTTGGCCTGATTGGCGGATTTTGCCACCTCTATATCGGTCAAGAGGCCGTTGCCGCGGGCATTCAGACCGCACTGACGGACAAGGACAGCGTCATCACGGGCTATCGCGACCATGGCCATATGCTGTTGTGCGGGATTGATCCGAAAATTGTGATGGCCGAATTAACAGGCCGAGAGGCAGGCATCTCGCGTGGCAAGGGCGGGTCAATGCACATGTTCTCGGTCGATCATAAATTTTATGGCGGTCATGGCATTGTTGGCGCGCAGGTTCCGCTCGGCGCAGGATTGGCCTTTGCACATAAATATAATGAGGATGGGGGCATTTGCGTCGCCTATTTTGGCGATGGTGCGGCCAATCAGGGTCAGGTTTATGAGGCGTTCAACATGGCCGCGCTCTGGAAGCTCCCGATTATCTTTGTGGTTGAGAATAATCGCTATGCCATGGGCACGGCCGTAACCCGCTCCAGCGCGGAAACGCATTTCTGGCGCCGAGGGGAGGCGTTTCGCATTCCCGGCATGGTCTGTAATGGGATGGATGTTCTTGAGGTCCGGGGAACAGCCGAGGCCGCAATCGACTTTGTCCGGGCAGGACATGGTCCGGTGATCTTAGAGGCGCAAACCTATCGCTATCGGGGGCATTCCATGTCGGACCCGGCCAAATATCGGTCACGCGAGGAAGTGCAGCAAGTCCGTGAGAAATCAGACCCAATTGAGGGCCTTAAAGATGATTTGGATGCCGCGGGCATCCACGAGGATGAGCTGAAGGCGATTGATAAGGAGATCCGCGCGATCGTTAATGAAGCTGCGGATTTTGCGGAAACATCGCCAGAGTCGGATGCAGCTGAACTCTATACCGACGTTCTGGTGGGGAACTATTGATGGCCCAGGATCCAACACCAACGGCCCCGTCCAGCGACATCGCTCGCCTGACTGTGCGCGAGGCGCTGCGCGATGCCATGGCGGAAGAAATGCGGGCCGATCCGCGCGTATTCGTCATGGGCGAAGAAGTCGCGGAATATCAGGGCGCCTATAAGGTCACTCAGGGTCTCCTTGAGGAATTTGGTGCCAAAAGGGTCATCGACACACCGATCACCGAATATGGTTTTGCCGGCATTGGCACCGGCGCCGCCATGGGCGGCTTGCGCCCGATTGTCGAATTTATGACCTTTAACTTTGCGATGCAGGCCATTGATCATATTATCAATTCTGCTGCCAAGACGAATTATATGTCGGGCGGTCAGATGCGCTGTCCCATTGTGTTTCGTGGCCCAAATGGCGCGGCGTCCCGCGTGGGGGCCCAGCATAGCCAGAATTACGCCCCTTGGTATGCCAGTGTGCCGGGCCTTGTCGTTATTGCGCCCTTTGATGCGGCCGATGCCAAGAGCCTTTTAAAGGCTGCCATCCGCAGCGATGACCCCGTTGTCTTTCTCGAGAATGAACTGGTCTATGGCCGCAGCTTTGATGTGCCGGCGGGCGAACATGTTGCCCAAATCGGCAAGGCGCGCACCATGCGGCCGGGCAAGGATGTAACGCTGGTCAGCTATTCCATTGGCGTTGGACTTGCGCTTGAAGCCGCAGAGGTTTTGGCCGCAGAAGGCATCGAAGCCGAAGTCATTGACCTTCGGACCCTGCGTCCGTTGGATAAGGATGCGGTTCTGGAGAGCCTGTCACGCACCAATCGTCTGGTGATTGTGGAAGAAGGTTGGCCGCAATGTTCGATTGCCAGTGAGATTATGGCGATTGCGATGGAAGAGGGCTTTGACGATCTTGATGCACCGGTCGCGCGTGTGACGAATGTCGATGTGCCCTTGCCCTACGCCAATAATCTGGAAAAACTGGCACTTGTAAACACCGCCGCTGTTATTGAAGCGGCCCGCAAAGTATGCTATCGCGGTTGAGCAGCGGGCTTCTTTCTCCAACGGGTGTTCTGCCCACTTTGCTCCTCAGCTATGCGCCTCCAGAAACACGGGATGGGCACAGGCTTGCTTGGGTCATTGATGAGCGGCTTGCGCATGTGGTGCGCACCGTCCGTGAACCCTCCATCGCTGCCATCCGAATGGCCTGGTGGCGTGAAGCCTTGGCGGCACATGATCTTTCTAAGGGGAAAAGCGAACCACTGGTTGAGGCATGGCGCGCAAGACCTCGCAACGCCGCTGCCGATCAGGCTGTTGAGCAGATGATCAACGGCTGGTCTGTTTTGGCAGATGGGGCCGCGCTGACGGTTGAAGATATGCGGGCTTATGCCGAAGGGCGCGGTTCCGGCTTGTTTGGCCTATTGACGGCTGATGGTGGCGGCACCTCTGTTGAGGACGTAAGACGGGCAGGGGCACTTTGGGCGTTGTGGGATTTGGCAGGCCATGTCAGCAACGCAAAGCTTGCCGCTCAGGCAATGGACCTCGCCCATAGCTATGCAGATCCAGGCTCCACCCTGCCCAAGCAACGCAGTTTAAAGCCGTTAAGGCTCGCACTCGGCATTGCGGGGCGCGATGTTGTGAAGGGTCGTGTTCCCTCGGGTGGGTTTGGCCCGCGCCATTATGTAAAGTTGCTCTGGATGGGGCTGACTGGCTGACAAACGACGCGGCGTTCTATCTGGACAATCGTCGCCCCCTCCATCATTGTGTCGTATCTATACAATGATGGAGGCAGGTGATGTGGCGCTATATCGGCGGAGGAGCCGCTATCTTCTTCTTGTTGTCGGCCACTGTATTTTTGACACGCCAGATGGCGTCAAGCGAGGTCACACTTCCAGACCCACCAGCGCTCTCTGCATCAGATCAATCTCCCCTGATTGCGCCTGTGGCGGATGAAGCGACGAAGGAAGAGCGTCGGTTTAACCGTTATGATCGTGATAAAAATGGCTCGGTTGGCCGTGGCGAATATCTGTCGAGCCGACAGAAAGCCTTTGCCCGCCTAGACCGCAATGGCGATGGGCGGCTGTCCTTTGACGAATATGCGGTCAAAGCCTCTGAAAAATTCGGTGCGGCAGACAAGAACCGCTCGGGCGGTCTTGATCGGCAGGAATTTGCAACAACACGCGTCGTCCGAAAGCCCAAACCAAAGGCAGATTGTAAGCCTGTCTCTCAGCCAGCGGAAACTGTCGACGCCGAGGCGTGAGGCATCAACCATTGAGACAGGGCTTCCCGCCCGCGATCGGTATAGGCTTGTTTTCGATCCGCCTTGCGCGTGCCGCCGGCAAGGGGCGGGAACAGGCCAAAATTGACGTTCATCGGCTGAAAACTGTCGGCATCTGCGCCTTGGGTAATGTGGTTCAAAAGCGCGCCAAGGGCGGTTTCGAGCGGTGGGACAGTGGTTTGCTTGCCGTCGAGCTCCTCTATCCAGAACCGGGCTGCGAGCAAGCCAATGGCCGCACTCTCGATATAGCCTTCGCAGCCCGTGATCTGCCCTGCAAAGCGGATGCTCGGCCGGGATTTCAGCCGCAATGTGGCATCGAGCAGTTTGGGGGATTTGATGAAGGTATTCCGATGCAACCCGCCAAGCCGCGCAAATTGCGCGTTCTCAAGGCCGGGGATCATGCGGAAAATGCGCACCTGCTCCGCATGTTTGAGCTTGGTTTGGAAACCAACGATGTTCCAAAGCGTGCCCAAGGCATTGTCCTGACGCAGCTGAACAACGCCATAGGGCCAGCGCCCGGTTTTGGGATTGTCTAGCCCAACGGGCTTCATCGGGCCGTGGCGCAGCGTATCAATCCCGCGTTCTGCCATCACTTCGATGGGCATGCAGCCATCAAAATAGGGTGTGTTGGCTTCCCATTCTTTGAAAACCGATTTTTCGCCGGATAAAAGGGCGGCGTGGAAAGCGTGATATTGATCTTTATCGAGCGGACAGTTGATATAATCCTTGCCATCGCCCTTGTCCCAGCGGGAGGCCATCCAGGCGATGTCCATGTTGATCGTTTCATGATGCACAATGGGCGCAAGCGCATCGAAAAACGCCAGCGCTTCTTCCCCGGTTTCAGCCGCAATCGCCTCCGCAAGGGCGCTGCCCGTGAGCGGGCCTGTGGCGATGATGCTTGGGCCCGTGGGAAGGGTATCAACGCGTTCACGGACAAGCGTGATATTGGGGTGGTCGGCAATGGCCCGTGTTACTGCCGCAGTATAGCCATCCCGATCCACAGCCAACGCCGATCCGGCTGGGACGCGATGGGCGTCTGCTGAGGACATGATTAGAGAGCCAAGGCGGCGCAATTCCTGATGCAACAGGCCGACGGCGTTCTTATCCGCATCGTCCGATCGAAAGCTATTGGAACACACAAGTTCGGCCAGATCCTCTGTCTGGTGCGCCGCAGTCTGTTCGCCAGAGCCGCGCAGTTCAGACAGCCGAACGCGAAAGCCAGCCTCGGCCAGCTGCCAAGCAGCTTCTGATCCAGCAAGGCCGCCGCCAATTACATGAATATCTTGGGTCATGCGCCCGCCTTTAGGGGAGCAGAACGCACAAGGCGAGGGGGGATTGCTAGCTGGGCGGGTGGGCTGCCCCGACAAGCAAGGCTTCAATATCGGGCGTCGGGCGGTCGATCATTTCCTTGGTGATTTCGCAGATGATGCGTTTTTGAGCCTCCTTGTGCCAATGTTGGCGCAAGACGCCCATTGTGCGCGCAGGCGCGATCACGGCAATATCCTTTACCTTTCCGGCAAGGGCCATGTGATTGAGCCGATCGGCAATGTGCGCTGCAAATCGATCTTCATTTTCCTGGTGATAATCGGGTTCATCAAGCGCAGGCCGACCATAGTCATAGCTTTGCTGTTGGGTTCCCGGGGCGTCGCTTTGAATCTCCCTGTTCTTCGGGTCTGGCTGATCTTCCCAATCTTCGGTGCGCAAATCAATTTGAGACGTATCTCCCTTATTGCGCAGGAGAAGAAGTTTTCGCCCATCTGCGACGATCACAAGTGCATTATGCGGTATATCCATAATGGTTTAACGCGATGCCCAAGGGCTTGTTCCGCTGGACAGGCGCGCGCTGTCCGTGCAGCTTGGGGGCTGGGGAGAGAGATTAGATGGCTGACCAATCGCGTTTATCAACATTGCTGATCGCCGC
>Ga0078894_10002907_pt1 | contig 12972 bp, 12 predicted proteins | sample LauGreSu1BDMLBSD_2_FD_67506 | JGI IMG/M metagenome (GOLD analysis project Ga0078894, IMG submission 67506) | Freshwater lake microbial communities from Lake Michigan, USA - Su13.BD.MLB.SD (version 4) (version 4) | ecosystem: Environmental > Aquatic > Freshwater > Lake | place: Lake Michigan...
ATCATGGTTAACAAATTGTTTCAACTTATTCAGTTTATCTAATTTATTTATTCTTACTATTTGATTTAAGGTAAATTTGTTTTCAATATTTGTTATAGGTAAAAGGTTTTGATTATTTGAATAATTAATTATTTTTGAACAATAAGTATTGGAATGTCTTTTAAGTATTTCTATATTATCAACATTATTTAATGGATTTAATAATAATTCTGATAGTTTTATCACAATTAAATTATTCATATTCAAATTATTCATAATTATAATTTATAAATTATAATTATTATGTAAACGAAAATAAATATGTTAAATTTCAACATAAAAATGATACATAAATTATATACATGAGTATTTTAAAACAATTTACAACAAAACAAAATTTAATTCTTTTATGGAATGTATTAATAGATGAATTATGTATAAATAGTAGCAACATAACACTAATGAATAATATTAAGACTGTTTTTGATAGCAATATTGAGCCTTTTTTTAAAAACGCGAATAATAATAATAGTTTAATGCAATTAAATAAACAGTTTTTAAGTCAAGTAGTATTAGCAGTAAATCGTTTGTTCCCACAATTAAATCAAATGCAAAGTCAAAATCAAAATATTAAAAGAATTACTATTACAGACGAAGAAATTACAGAACCATACAAAATTGAAGATATTCATGCTTCCAGACAAACCAATTTTGAAAAGCAAGTAGAATTAAAAAAGGTTGAATTAGAAAATTATATGACCCCACAAAGACCAACTGCTCTTGATTTTTCAGATAAAAATATGAGTAATGGTTTAAATATGAAAATTACAGAAATGGGACCATTATTAGCCGAAAAAATAGCCGAAAGAAATTTAGAAATAGAAATGTTACATAATACTAATTATAATAGTTCTAATTCTGAAACATGGTTAAAAACGCAAGAAACTTCTATAAAAAGTGAAAAAAATGAAGTGAAAAATGAAGTGAAAAATGAAGTGAAAAATACTTCACGTCTAAAATATTTAAATATTGACAGTAATGGAGATATATCGGTTTCTAACAAAACACAAAAAAAGGTATCGTGGAATAAAGAAGAAACTACAACAAATATATTTCAAAAATTAAAAAAAAATCAAAATATTGAAAATTCTATTAATGAAACCACTTCTAATGAAACAAGTGCTAATGAAACCAATCAATATATTGAACAAAAATCAATGCCTCTTCCGGATATAAAACAAGAGGTAATTCAAAGAAATATTCCTAGTATTAATTCACCTATTATTCCAAATAATGATTTTATAAAATATTTAAATGATATGAATTTAAAAATAGATAGTTTATGTGATGTTGTAACTAAACTAACATGTTCTATGCAAGAATTATTATTAGAAAAACATAATACTAAATCTGATAACACTAATAATCACGACAATAATGATATTCTCTAAACTCTTTCTTTCACAATTTCGTATCCATTCTTATCATCTCCAACTAACCTCCCTATTAATATCGGTCGAACTCCTGGCACTTTCTTTGCTTGAATAACACTATCATAATCATATATCATATTAGTGTTTAATCGTTGCATATATCGTTTACCTGTAACAGGATGAATTATTTCTTGAGCATCCCAGTCAATTACTACTCGATTAATATCAGCAACAGTATCATTCTCATCTTCAGCAAAATTAGGATTATAAGAAAAGTCTTCTACATTAGGTTGTCCAAATGATAAACAAACCAAACCTTCCTTCATATTAGATTTTGCATGCGTTGCACAATCAATAGATGATTCCTTTACATATGTTAATAATTGCGAATTTAACTGTTCTTTAATAGTCAATATTTCATACAATTTTTCATCTGATGTTTGATATAAATATGGCGGACGTTTGGATACATCTTTTAATCTTAACTCTGTAGCAAACTCGCTATCTATTTGTGCTTTAGTTAGGGTCATAATATAAATAAACACTTCTACTGTTTGTAATGCTTTTGGTAAACCTTGATGCGAACAAATACGTCTGGCACGTCCAATAACTTGTTCTAAACGCACTGGATGCCAATAAGGTTCCATAATGTGGACATATCGAGTATTTCGTAAATTAATACCTTCTGACCCAGCAGATGTAATCATTAAAACCTTAATGATTTCACCTAAATTGTTGTTACTACTTTTAGCTCTTAATTGAGTTGCGATATTGTTTGGGATATAGTCCCAAGCTCCATTATAAATATTACGTATAATTTCTCGTTCTTCTGCGTCTTCTGTTCCGGTATATAATGCATAACAAGGTTTTCCCATGTCTTCTTCGCTCATATTTATTTCCCATGAATTGGACCCAGTTCTTCGAATTTTAAATTGTGCAAATCCATTAGCATCTAATGTCATTGCAAATATACCAATACCTTCCATAGATCTAAATTGACTATAAATTAAATGCAATCCTGGATGATCAGGGTCTTCGATATTGTCAAGCATTGCTAAAAACTTAGGACTATATGTTTCAAGACCTTTTGGCGATAGGAATTGTTGCGCATGTATTTTTAAATAACGTAATGCTGCTTTAATTGCTTCTTTATATTCAATGGAACCCATAGTTTCTAGAATTTCATCACCTTCTAATTCATCAACATCTCTTAAAACAGCATCTTCGTCTTTATAACCTTCTAAATCTATTAATTCATCATCATCTGCGCTATTAACCATTCTTTCTGCGGGGTTTTCATCTGAGCCTGCCCCTCCCGATTGTTTCCCTCCCCATGGATCCAATTTATCATTTGCATTTGCACTATCATCACTATCACTATCATTGTCATCACTATCATCGCTATCATCCGTATCTTCATTATCTTCATTAGATCCGCCTTTTTTAGCTTTTTCTACTCTTTTTCGTTCCTTTTCTTCAGCTTTTAATCGTTCTTTTTCTGCTTTTTCTTCAGCCTTTCTTTTTTCTCTCTCCTCAGCTTTAGCTGCCTTTAAATCTTCCCTTTCCTTTTCCTTAGCTTCTTTATCTTGAGCTTTCAAAAGTTCTTTTTGTGCTCTTATATCTTCCTTTTCTTTTTCTTTAGCAAGCCTTAGTTCTTCCTTTTCTTTTTCTTTAGCAAGCCTTAGTTCTTCCTTTTCTTTTTCTTTGGCGGCCTTTTCTTGAGCTTTAGATAAAGCATTCGTATTTTTGATTTTTCTATCTTTAATATTTTTCTCAACCTTATCCTGCATAACTTCGTTATATGTTTTAAATATTTCATCACGGCCAATTTGTCTAATAAAATTTTCTATATTTCCTCTATATTTTTTGGATACAACAGCTTTTGCATAAACATCTAATAATTCTTCAATCTGCTTTTTATAATAAGCTAAATTACGATCTGGAACTTTATAAATAAATTCATGATAATTATCCTGAATATCTGGTGTAAAAGGCAATTTATTAGTAATTAATATTTTTTTAAAATTTTCTAATATTTCAGGTATTAAAATTGCATTTTGGCTTTTTAACATCTTATCTGTTGATAAACTTCTATATTCCGCAGGCGTTGGGCGTCCAGGTGGTGTAGGCATAACAAAGTTACATGCTAAACGGGAAAATATACGATAAGTTGAAGATGGTTCTTTAAAAATTCCATCTAAATCAATTGCACCTGAAGACTTTTTTTTATTTGATGGTTTTTCTAATTTTCTTTCTAAAAAACGATAATCTTCATATATTTTAAATTGATAGTCACTCATTGGAATAATAACTTCATGACGATCAAAATTCTTATCATATGCAGGTAATAAACCCTCTTGAGCAGACCGGAAATAAGATGTTAGTCCAATAATCCGACGTTTGAATTTATCAACATTTTTGATATTTCCAGTAGTTTTATCAATAAAATTATTAACAAATTCTTCTAATGTGTCTGGAAGCGCGGTATTAACGGAATAAGAGGTTCCTTTTGGAATAGCTTTAATATCATTTCTGCTTAATAATTTAGTTATACGTATTAGAAATTCAGTATCAGACAATGTGCCACGTTCTTCCATAATAGCATTACCTTGTAAATCCACTTCTACTTCACCTTTTTCGTTACGTTTTTCTTTTACTCCCGTAGTAACACCTTTATAGCCATCTCTAACAGTAATTTTATTTTCAAATCCATAAGGATTTCGGGTAACAATTAGTGTTTTTGAACTGGGAACATAATCAATATAATCCAATACTTTTTCATTTGCAAAAATTCTTTGCAATACTTCTTTTGATAATTTGTTACCTTCTGAATTCAAAGTAAAATTCCAAGTTTTAATGTAGCCTCTTAATATATTAAACAATATACCTATTTCATTAGAATAATTAATAATGGGAGTGCCTGTTAATAAAACAATTCTACAATTATCAGCTTTTAATAGAAATTCATATAATATTAAAGCTAAGGACTGTGGTGTTATGGCTCCTGGACCTCTTGGTTTTTGTGAAAAGTTGCTCATTTTATTAATTTTATTAACAATTCGACTAATTAAATTATGAGCCTCGTCAATGATAACAACCGCATTATCAAAAATATTGTTTTCAAAATTATTTGTTAGTTGTTTAAATTTATCACGTCGTAAACCGTTGTAATTTATGAATGTATATTTATTCTTAATCATTTCATCCAATTGATCATTTAAAACTTTTTTATCAGAACTGGTTAATTCGTTATAATTACTGGGTTTAGTAATATTTGTTAACCAAGCACCGTGATTTCTTCGAATGTATTCCCGTGGTAATCCAAGAGCAGCTGATAATGGATCGATAAAATTTACGTGTTCGTCAACAGATATCCATTCCCAATATTGGTTTTTTCTATAAATAAGATCACCGCACTTTTTAATTTCTTCCATATAGTTACGTTTTAATGATGCAGGCGTCATAACAATAATTTTTCTGGAACTCTTCATACCCTCTGCAATAGCAATAGAAGTGCATGTTTTACCAGAACCTAAACCATGATACAATAATAAACCACGATATGGTGTATACAAATTAATATAATCACGAACAATTTTTTGATGAGTTAACAATGAAACTTCGCCAGTATCTTTTCCGATATCTTCACAACTAATGCCTTTGCTTTCATCTAACAATTCTTCTTTATATGGATCAAATAATCCATTGACAAAATTTACAAATATTTCTCTGTTATTCATGTAATAACTAGAAACTTTCATATCAAAAATATCCGGAGGAGGTAATCGTTTTGCCAAAGGCGTATCGCCAATTGTAATCATTTGTTGTTTTCCAAGAGGAATAACACCTCTAGTTACCTTTTTAGTAGTGCGTTTTCTTGGTATAACTTCTTCTATTAATTCGGGCTGTTCCAGATCTTCTACCATAAGTTTAACACCAGGCTCATCTACATTTCCAACATCTTCTATAGGTCCAGCATCTAACCTTGGAACACCTTCTAACCTAGGACCCCCTTCAGGTAACTCTGCTAATTCATCTATATCCTTCTCTCTTTCCTCTACTAAAATAATGGACTGTTTAGTCAACTTTTTGGGTTTTTTTCTTGGTGCTTCTTCAATAATAGGTGCTTTTGACACTTGTGCTTCTTTAGCAGGTTCAGGTAACTTTTTAGTAACCATAGTCAATTTATTTGTCTGAATTCTTTTTAAAATATCTTTAGCACGCTCACCGTGATCTTTTTCAGCAGTAATAAGTGGTCTAACAACTTCTTTGGCAGCCATTTTTTCTTCTGTATGTGGTGCTATAATAACTTTTACACCTATATTTGGTTGAACTGCCGGTTTATGTTTCAATTTATCTTTTAGCGCTTCTAAAGGATTCATTATTTATATATTTTCAATATATAAATTTTTATTATTTTATGTATTGAATTAAACATTAATAATCTTTATTAAAACAATTTTAACATACGAATAACTAGTATATATGGAATTAGATTATGCATTATCTTTAATAACATCTAGAGTTATTAATAGAAGGTTAAAAAGAGAGTTTGTAGATTTACTATCTTTATACGATATAATAAATCTAGAATATACTAACAAAGAAGAATTAAGTTTAACAATAAAAAAAAAAGGTGACACCAAAATATCATTTTGTTTTATAATCCCAAATACATACCCATTTACGCCACCAACAATAAAAATTAATAATAAATCATATTTTGATTATTTAAATTTAAAAACAGTTAAATTTAATGCGGTAGTAAAATATTTAAAAGGATACAATTGTTTATGTTGTCAATCATTATTATGTAGAGATCATTGGTCGCCTGCATATACTTTAAAAAAATTGTTAGATGAATTTGAAGAATATAAACTATTAAAAATAAGTATTATAAAAAAAATATTGACAGATAAAATAAAAGAAAAATATTTAATACAAGATATAGATCTAGATTCCTGGCTATTTATTATAGAAAAACCTTATACGTTTATACCTAAATAATCACTAAGGGTCAATTGTTAACTGCAGAAAATTGAGAGCTTCATTGCATGCAATTTGTTCTGCCTTTCTTTTAATTTTATGTTGTCCTTCTCCTAAAAACAAGAATATTTTACCATTATGATCCGAGACATAATCTTGGACAGCTTTGAAACTATTTAAGGTATTAATATGAATAGCATCTGGAATATTCACATTATATATTTGTTGACCAAGACATAAGTAAACACCCATTTTATAACCGTCTTCTAAATCATGACTAATTTGCAAATAATGAGGAGTAACCTTGAATTCTTTTTGTATTTTTACTTGTAAAATATTTTTGTAGTTATCATCGTTTTGTATCAAGGCAATCCAATCAATATGTTTTTCAAACACAGTTTCAATAAATTTTTGTGCCATTTGAAATCCGGGACCACATATGAACATATTTTGAAACCAACCTTCTTCGTCTTGAACGATAATTTTATTGAAATCTAGGAACAATGCTCCTATAAACGATTCGAATAAACATCCAAGTTTCTTCAAATTGGTTCTGGTCTTCTTTTCCTCTGCATTTCTGGAAAGGATTAGCCATTTATGTAGTCCCATTTCTAATGCTATTTTCCCGATTGCCTCGTTTTTTACAATGGCAATTTTTTTTTCTGTCATGAAACCTTCATTGCTCTTAGGAAACCGTCTGTAAAGCAAATATTTTGTAACACATTCCAAAATACCATCACCTAAGAATTCGAGACGTTCGTTCGACTTGGTGCTCAAAGGCAAACAATCAGCGGGTTTTTCCACTATTTTAATATTTTGCTGCATATTTTCAAATTCGGGGCGTTTAGTATAGGATCGGTGAACAAATGCCCGCCGATATAGTTCCATGTTTTCCACTTTAGGCGGAATACCATAACGGGTAAGAATAGATTGAACATCGCTCAATCTAATCTCACTATTCAATGAATTATATGGGTTAAAAATTAGTCCCTCCTCGGACTTAATCAGGTCATCGTCATGTAGCAAAGATTTCTCGGTCATTATATAGTATCTTGTTACTAAGCCTTTAAGTCGGTTTTAATATATTATTTGGCCAAATGGGCTTAAAGACGGTGCTTTATATGGTATATATAGAAAACCATGGAAGAACTTTGGCTACCAATTACAGATTTTCCTAATTACCAGGTCAGCAACTTTGGTAACGTTAAAAATATAGTTACTAATAGGCCTATGAAATTGCACCTGAAATGTGGTTACAATAATGTTTGTTTAGTGCATAATAAAGTTAGACAAGGCTTCAAAGTGCATAGATTAGTTGCGTTAGCATTTATTCCAAATCTTGAAAATAAATCTGATGTTAACCATAAAGATAAAAATAAATTAAATAATCATATTGATAATTTAGAATGGATGACTAGAAAAGAAAATAATATTCATAAATGTATTGGAATAACTTTGACTACTAACAAAAAAAAATGTGTTAAACGTTTAGATCCTCTTTTAGAAACCGTTTTAGAAAAATATAATTCTATTGAAGATGCTGCAAATTGGGTGTTTAATAACGAACTAACCAAAAATACACATAATGGACGAAATGCAATTGGTAACTGTATTTGTGGGTTATCTAACTCTGCTTATGGGTTTAAATGGAAATTAGAAACAATCATAGATACTTTAGAAGAAGAAATTTGGAAACCTGTAATAATTGAAAATATTGAAAATACAAAATCATACTATGTTTCTAATTTAGGTAGATTTAAAAATAGTAGAGGAACTATTATGGATAATTATAAGGTAAACGAGAATGGTTATATTCGCGTATATATTTATAATAAAACGTATGCATTGCATCGTTTAATTGCATATGCATTTATACCAAATCCAGAAAATAAAGAGCAAGTTAATCATAAAGATGGTGTTAAAATGAATAACTCTGTTTTCAATTTAGAATGGGTAACTAATAAAGAAAATCAAATTCATAAATTTCAAGCAGGTTTAGGAAATAATTTTACAAGAAAAATAGGGCAATATAATTTAGACAATACATTATTTAAGGAGTTTTCTTCAATAGCAGGTGCTTCCAAAGAAACTAATATTGGTAAAACAAATATTTGGGGTGTGTTAAAAAATAAAACAAAAACAGCGGGAGGTTTTATATGGAAATATTTAGATTAATTAATTATATTTTATTTTTTATATTTTGTTAGTGTATAAACATGGTCTACCTTTCCGGATCAAAAATGTCTCGTAATGCTGCATCTATTACTAATCGCCCAACATGTGGTGGAATGAAAAAATGTGGTCTCAGACCATCTGTGGGTTGGGTTTTAAATTCCAATCCCACATTTATTGGAGCCCCTAATACTCAATTTGGATTGATTTGTATTCCTAACCGAACTATACAAACACAGCAATACGGATACCGAGCTACTCACGGTGGAAATATGGGTTAAGTCTACTTTTAAGAAAAGTAGAGCAAACAAAAATACTTTTAAGAAAAGTAGAAATGCACGTATTATTTCAAAATTTTATACTAAAATTATTAGTATAAAATTTGTTGTAGACAAATTTTTAGTGTGAATATTTTCATGCATAAACAAAAAAAAATTGAACTGTAGTCACTTACCAAATATTCTAGTATATTTAACCTTTACCATAGACTTCAAAGTTTCCTTCAAAAATGAACACCATTGATAATATTCAAGATAAATACGACTCATCTATTAAATCTTACAAAAGTAAGACAATTAGCGGTAAAAAAGAGAGAGCAACCAGACGCTATTTCAAAGACGCTGCAGCTCGTTCTCGCCGCAAACAAGATAAGGTAAGACACGATACTTTCAGATGCGAACAGCAACCCGATGCACAGGATTTGTGGCTAGAAGACCTCCACTTCGCCAACTTCCTCGGTTTATCCAATTGCGAATGGGGAAAGGGCGAGATCCTTATGACTTACAACGGCGGCAATTACTCAGAGGAATACAACATCGACAATGATGTCAATATTTCAGCGTGCGATTTGTATCTCAAACAAGAACAGCGAATAAGAGAAGAAGAACAGCAATTTAAAAAAGAACAGCAATGGGAAAAAGAACAAGAAGAACAGAGAAAAAAAGAAGAAAAAGAAAAAGAAGAAGAACTCCTTACTCCAGGCAAATGCAACTGTGAAGGCGAATGCGTAGTGGATCACAATCAGATTTGTTTCTCCTTTCTACTCAGACTTTGCAAGCACGGCGACAATTGCTGCTTAACTCATGTGCCACAAGAAGAAATCCCCAAATATTTAGAGTTATACCGAGACGACGACACTCTTGACGATGAAGATGCGTGGGCCTTAGACCCTCTTCCGCTGCCAGTTATGAACACAGACACTCTCCCTAAATGGCCAGAACCTACATGCAGCAATATCGATTACTACAAAGAACACAACGATGAGGTTATCAACTGCTATAAAGAGGAATTTATGAAACGCAAGCAACAAGAAAAAGAACAGCGCGCATTTGAACACGAAGAAACCAAGAAACGGCTCATCCACGAAGCCTATGCGGCAGAAGATTGGAGCGTAAGCACTCCGAAACTTCATTTACTATTAGAAGAGGAAGAACGTCGCTACAATGAAATTGAGGCAATGTATATTTGGCTTGGCTAGCGATAGGTACATAATGAGTAAAAACAAATAACACTTTATAAAATTTAATGAAATGATATTTGCATTGTAATTAATTATAAATACATGTATTTTTTTCATTTATTTTATTTATTTTTTTATTTAATTTTATTTTAGTAACCATTTTTTTATAGATATCAAAAAAAAATTGAAATATTATTAATTTATTAAATCAACAATATACTTAACTAAGAACTAGTTTCAAAACTTTCAAACTTTAAAACTTTCAAACTTTCAAACTTCAAACTTATAACAATGAACGCAAAAGCTATTAATAAATTTATTCAGCAATCAGAAACATCTACTAAATCTTTTAAAGGTAAGAATATGAGCGGTAAACGAGAGAGAGCAACTAAGCAGTATTTCAAAGACACTGCTGCTCTTCAGCGCCGTAAACAAGGTAAGGCAAAATACGAAGGTGAAGATGGTGCTTATTACAGACGCACTACTCACAGACGCGAGGAGCAACCCGATCCAGAGGACTTGCGCCTAGAAGACATCCATTTCGCCAACTTCCTCGGGTCTAAGTGCGAAGAGGGTATTCCATACAACAGCATTCATATTGATGAACCAGTAAACATCATCGAGTGTGACATGTATCTCAAGTCTGAACCAGACGCAAATATGCCCGAAAAAGAAGAGCCAAAAGAAGAGGGCGAGTACATCAACCTAGAGGAATACTTATGCCAGCGACAAATCGAGCGGGAAAATAAAACTGTGTCTCACATGGACTTGGTATACATTCCTGAGACCAAAACGATTACCTCAAACGGTTGGTATTTCAAACGCGGACGCGATGAGGAGACAACTGAAGAGGACGCTAGGCCAACAAAACGCAGCAGACATGATAACATTACAGATGCAATCAATGCCGATCTAGAAACCATAGTCGCTTACATGGAGCAGCAGGTCAAAATCGCAACTGAAATGATGAAAAAATAAAAAATTTATAAAAAGAAAAAATAATAAAAAATCATGATAATGATTGTATAATGTATTTGTATTTGTATTTGTAATTAAATATAACCTTTTTTTCATTTAAATGCCTGACAATTATTATAAAATTGAAATAAACTATATAAATATAAAACGATTATATCTCTATAAATGTCTATTTATGAAAAAAACTTATCTGAGCCTTGGTTTTCTCTCATGCATTGTAGAATTAAAAGGGTAGAAGGAAGATTAAATAAAGGGGATTTTGCGAATATGAATATAGGGGATATTATTATATTTACAAATAATGAGTTAGGATTTGAACGAAAATTAGAAATTAAAATCAAACATATATCTTATTATGATACTTTTCAACAATATTTAGAAAACGAAACATTAGAATTTTGCCTTCCTACCATATATAATATAGAAGATGGATTAAAAGTATATTATAAATATTATAACAAAATGGATGAAATAAAATATGGTATAAAGGCATTTACATTTTAATTTGGGTATTTTAAATGAGAAAAAGATGTAATTATCGAACTGAAGTTTTAAAATAAAATATTTTTTTATTGTAAAAACATAATAAAAGCATATTTTGAATAAATATTATTAATGAGTTCTATTCCTATTGAAATTATAAATAAAATTTTAGTCTATGTTGGACAACTAAATAATAATATGATTATAACACAATATAAATTGAATACAAATAAAGAATATTATAAAATAAATTTTAATACTGACTTATTATGGAACATAAAAGCTACTCTCGTAATGAAACAAATTTATCCTATATATTCTGGTAATTTTTCAGATAAAGATATAGAGCTATATAAATTTGCTATATCGCATTACAAGAAACAATTACAGTTAAATAAAATTAAATAACTAACAATAACTAATACAATAACTAATACAAATACAAATAATATTTATTAGAAAAATAATATAATGACAACGTTATTACATTATTATATGATCATCAAAATTGATACTAGAGAACAGGAATTATTCAAAACATGTGTAAAAACTATTGAATCTGTTCCAAAATTCGCAGATATTAAATTAGTTTCTGAAACTCTACCATTAGGTGATATTATTATTAATGATGGAACCAATGATTGTATTATTATTGAACGCAAAACGTTAACTGATCTTGCTGCAAGTATCAAGGATGGTCGTTATGAAGAACAATCATATCGTTTGAATGGACTACAACATCATAATCATAATATTGTTTATTTAATTGAAGGCGATATGTATCGTTTTAACACTTTTAAAGAGCGAGTGGATAAGCAAACGCTTTATTCTGCCATGTTTTCTATCAATTACTTTAAAGGTTTCTCTGTTATGCGTTCCAATACGATTGACGAAACAGCCATGATCTGCTGCAACATGGCTTACAAATTAGTGGGAGGGTTAAAAGCAGGAAAAGTTGGATTTTACAATAATTTTACAAATATTTGTAATGATGTATGCTCTACTGACCAAAATAATAACGCAGACGATGAAAAAGATGTAGGAAAAGAGTATTGCTCTGTCGTAAAAAAAGTGAAGAAAGATAACGTTACACCTGATAATATTGGCGAGATTATGCTGTGTCAAATACCTGGAATTAGTTCCGTATCAGCTTTAGCTATTTTAGCCCAATTTAAGACATTGCCTAATTTAATCAAGTCGATTGAAGAAAATGAAGCATGTTTAAGCAATATTTCCACGACAGATGCAAATGGCAAGAGTAGAAAAATTAGTAAAACTGCCATTGCAAGTATTATAAAATTTCTGAAATAGATTGTTACGAATAATTAATTTAAGGCAAATTTGCTTGTTTTGCTCCACTTTTTTAAAAGTGGTTATTAAATTTGTTTTGCTCCACTTTTTTAAAAGTGGTTATTAAATTTGTTTTGCTCCACTTTTTTAAAAGTGGTTATTAAATTTGTTTTGCTCCACTTTTTTAAAAGT
>Ga0078894_10002908_pt1 | contig 12971 bp, 14 predicted proteins | sample LauGreSu1BDMLBSD_2_FD_67506 | JGI IMG/M metagenome (GOLD analysis project Ga0078894, IMG submission 67506) | Freshwater lake microbial communities from Lake Michigan, USA - Su13.BD.MLB.SD (version 4) (version 4) | ecosystem: Environmental > Aquatic > Freshwater > Lake | place: Lake Michigan...
CTTGGGAAAGGCTTTCATTTTGCATCAGGACTGAGTGCAGGATGGTTTACAAGTCCCAACCAGCCTTATACCCTTGTTCGAGGCATTGGCTACTCTCCCAACTTTATCCGCGGCTACGAGCTCAATGTCATTGAGGGACAGCAACTGGTGGTTCAGAAGAATAGCCTTCGTTTTCAACTCATCGACACCAGTTTTGATCTTTCCAAAGCCATCTACAACGACCAATTCAATACCCTACCCTTGAGTATTTACCTGAGTGGCAACTTTGATCAGGGAGCGGTGCGAGATCGAAATCGAATTCCTGAAAACCTGGCACTCACCAATCAATACCTGTTTGGCTATGGCGCCGGCATTGACCTTGTCACCGGCTATGACGCCGTGTTCCGATTTGAATACTCCATCAATAAACAGGGCTTGGGCAACTTTTTCTTCAATATTAGGGCTCCTTTTTAAGTTTGCTGGTTGAGCCAATTGCATAATTGCAGCTAATCCTATGATTTAATCCCCAGTGTTGATTTCACTAGCGGAGAGTTCGATTTGAAATTTGATAGTTGTCTTTAATGCAGCAAACACTCTTAGCAGGGTGTCCATGGTCACATTGCTTACATTATTTTCTAGTCGTGAAATTTGGGATTTTTGTACCCCAATGAGCTTACCTAGCTCCTCTTGCGTCAAGTTTCGTTGTTGACGGGTTTGCTTTATCGCTTTTCCGATAAATTCTAGTTGAAGCTCGTATTCAAAAACGTCCCGTTCGGGTGTCCCTCGCTCACCAATAAGCTTGTCTTGAACTTGATCTAAGGTGTATGTTTTCATTTCTTTTGATTTTTAGACAGATAAGCATTCCTACTTAACCTCGCTTTTTGAATTTCGTTGTTGGGCACTTTGCTTCTTTTTTTGATAAATCCATGGGTAACTACGACTACCGTTTTCACCAATGCTCTATTGTCCCAAAAAGCGAGTAATCGATAGTGCAGCCCTTGATAAACTGTTCTAAATTCCCAAATGTCATCGGTAAGTTTTTTGAAAAGGTTAGGATCTAACTCAACTTGGGATTTTCGGATGTTGTATAGGATTTTTTCATAATGTTTTCTTTCTAAACCAGTTAAAAATTCAAAAGACGCCTCCAAAAACAGGATTTCAAAATAATTCTTCATAAGTTAAAAAAATAAGATAAAGGAAGTTAGAAATAGTTTCGTTATAAAGAAACTTTTTTGAACCTTCTTTTACGATATAAATAGATTAAAACTTCTCCTCAACCCCGAGTCCAAATAGCGCGAAATCGTACTTCACAGGATCTAGCGGATCGAAGGATCGAAGCACTTGAGTAAGTTCTACTGCAGTATACCAGTCCGTTTGCTTGCGGGTAATCAATCCGAGCTTCCTTCCCACCCGATCCACATGCAAGTCACAGGGGCAGATGAGTTGGGCAGGGCTAATCTGCTTCCAAATCCCAAAATCCACTCCCTGCTGATCCTGACGAACCATCCAGCGCAGGTACATGTTGATCCGCTTGCATGCCGAACGTGTAGCTGGGGAAGAAATGTGCTTTTTTGTTCTGGAAGGAGCATCCTCCAAACTGAAAAAATGTCTTTGAAATTGGGTGAGCATGGATTCCATGCTGTCGACAGCACCAGTTTGACCGATTAGGAAGGCCTTTTCCAAACTATCCTGATGTCGGTAAAACCAAGACAAAAAGTGAATAAAGTAAAGGGTGTCTACTTCATTGAAAGTCCGGTGCTTGAAGCCGAGAACCGCTTTCAAATCCCCATCCGTATGGTTGACCATAAAGTCATGGGGAGCATTGTCCATGCACTCCAGAAGCTCATTGCACTTATTGAGAATGGTTTTTCGCTGTCCCCAAGCTAGGATCGCTGCAAAAAAGCCTGCGATTTCAATGTCTTGTTTTTTAGTGAAGCGATGCGGAATGGAAATGGGATCTAACTCAATGAAATTTGGCCGATTGAATTGAGCTACCTTTTCATCCAAAAAATCTTTGATGTGCTGGTTCATAGCTGTACGACCCGCTCCCCCCCTTGGGTCCCATCAAACCATTTGAATACCAATTCACCGTCTTTTTCTTCGGCTAGGTGCCAGTCAAAACAACTGATTTGGGTTAGGGTACGAATGTTGTCCAATTCTGGATCATAAAGGCAAATATCAAAATCAGGAAGAGCCGTTGAATCTAAGGTATTCCATTTCTCCAAAATATACCCCTGCTCAATAAGGCGTGCTTTTTTCCCAAAAACATGTTCACTCAATACGGTAGGGACGCCATCTTTTCGGCGCAGCCTGACGCCTGCCGGGCCAAAAAGAATTTGCTTTTCTACTTTTGCCTCCAGCAAATCATTCGTATTTGGGAGCGTCTCCCAAGCTGTTTCAACTAATTCCCCGCTTTTAGAGTCCGGCCTCAAACGAGTCAATCCCTGAGAAACCTTCGAAAATAAAAAAGTAAACCCAATGAAAAGCAAGCCAAAACTCGCCAGGATGGGATAAGAAAGCACAAAAATGCCGTTCCAAATGAATCGGAAAACATGATGAAAGAACAACTGGATTTTCGACATGCAAAATCAGTAGAGAAGCTTACTTGAAATGAAAAAGGCAAAACAGATCATCCCTCCACTAAAATGAAGGTTGGATCTCAAATTTTAATACAAGATTTCTACGGGAAAACGTGTATTGACCCCTTTTAACTGCTCGAATGCCGCTTGAGAAAGTTTGATCAGCACTTTAGAGTTGTCTCCCGTCTCAGGCAAGACCCCTACCACACGCGCAAAGATAGTGAGGTCATTTTCCTCATTTTTTACGCGAATCACGCTACCTACTGGAGCATTTCGGTGAAGAACGAGGTACTTTTTATTTGCTTCGGTACCGGGAATCACCTCCGCCAAGCCAGACTCTTTTGTATTGGTGAATCCGCTTGAGGTATTGGTCGAGGTATTTAGTACTGTAGTCTCTTGCTTCGGTTCAGCAACAGTGGCGGTAGGTTGAATTTTTACTTCAGCTACAACAGGTACAGCAGCTACTTCCGCAGCAGCTCGTCCTACCTTAATCGATTGGCCTACTTTCAGATTATTTGAAGTAAGCGCATTCCACTGAATCAATTCCTCAATGGAAGATCCATACTGTTTGGAAAGGGAAAATAAAGATTCACCTGCCTTTACGGTATGTGAGGTCCAATCCCCCGAAGCTTTTGTGGTTACGGTTGAAGCCTTTGTGGAAACAAAGACTACTTCCTTATTTTCATTGGGAACATCGGCTTTTTGACTAGCGACTTTGGGCTCCTCTTTTTTTACTTCTTCCTTCACGGCTGTTTTGGCCGCCAAGGGTTCTGCTTTGGGCTCAGTGTTGCTTTGCTTCGTTGCTACAGCCTGCTTGCTGATTATTTTCAAAGATTGTCCGATCATCACTCGGTCACTTTTCAAGGAATTCCAGGATTTCAGCTCTGCTACAGTAACCTTGTATTTTTTGGCGATGGAAGACAAATTCTCTCCACTTTTCACCTTGTGCGTGGATTTAACTTTCTGAATAGTAACCGTTTCGGAAGCCTTTTTATCAGCTGAAGCGCCTTGCTTCACTTCAGAATTTACCGTTGTTTTTTCATTTTTAACTTCAGCCACTGGGCTTGGAGCTTCCTTCACCACCGGAGAGGCAATCTCAACCGAAGAAGTAACCGACGCCGCTTTGGCATCCGTATTGGAAGTTGAATTAGAAATTGGAGCAGCGGTAGCGGCTTCTACTGAAGTAATCGGGGCACTAGATGGTTGTCCAAAAGGAACGAGAAGCGTTTGCCCATCTTTCATGCCTTGCTTCAGGGATTCATTCGCTTGTTGAATCTCAGACATGGACACTTTATACCTCCTTGAAACAGAAAATAAAGTTTCCTGACCTACTATTTGATGAATAATAAAGGTTCGGTCCCCTACTTTCTGCACTCCTATCGAATCCATTCGTGCAGCAGGAGCTGCGAGGGCAGCAGACTGCAAGCCAACAAACAGAAAAAAACTTGAAACCAGGAGTTTGAATCTACCGAACATAGGGAAAGCTAGAATGAGGGAGTTGAACTAGGAGAAATAAGCAAGTCAACAAAAATAACCTTCATCCCTCATTAATCAAGTTGAAAACGGTAATTTTCCTTAATTTAGAGCAATACTTAGTAGCGGAAAATCAGGTTTCCAGAGGAAATCCTGTTTGAAGCGAAGCGGTAATTTTCAACGGGACAAAAGACCTTTAGATGACTCGATTTATATTCCTTATTCTAGCCGTATTTACGATTTCGACTGGCTTTTTGCCAGCCCAGCAAAATCGGAAAAAGGTGTTCACATTTGCAATTGACGAAGACATAGATCCAGGGATGAATCGTCGGGTAAAATTGGCAATGGAGCAAGCGACAGCACTAAAAGCAGATGTGATCCTGATCGAAATGGATACCTATGGCGGAGCAGTTACGGATGCAGATGAGATTCGAACCCGAATTTTAGAGTCCAAAATACCCGTGTATGTATTTATCAACAAGGACGCAGCCTCTGCAGGCGCGCTGATTTCCATTGCCTGCGATAGCATCTACATGGCTCCTGGAGCCAGTATTGGCGCTGCTACAGTGGTCAATGGAACCGATGGAACTGCCGCCCCTGACAAATATCAATCCTACATGCGCTCCATGATGCGCAGCACCGCTGAGGCTTCTGGACGCAACCCACAAATTGCTGAGGCGATGGTCGATGAAAAATTGGTGGTTCCTGGAATTTCCGATTCGAGTTCGGTCATTACTTTTTCAGTGGCCGAAGCGATTCAAAATGGTTTTTGTGAAGGAGAATATGGCTCTGCAAAGGAGATTTTGGAAGCTCAAGGGCTGCAGTCTGCACAAATCATTGCTTACGAGGAGAAAACAGTGGACACCATCATCTCCTTCTTTTTAAGTCCTGCTGTGAGTGGTATTTTGATTCTGTTGATCATCGGAGGAATCTACTTTGAGTTGCAAACACCTGGAATAGGATTCCCTTTAGCTCTTGCTGTGAGTGCTGCCCTCTTGTATTTTATCCCCTATTACTTAAATGGACTGGCAGAAAACTGGGAGATCTTGGCTTTTGTGATTGGCATCATCCTGCTTGCGGTCGAATTTTTTGTGATTCCCGGTTTTGGCGTGTTTGGCGTAGCGGGAATTGTGATGACACTGGGTGGACTCGTGCTGGGGATGCTTCCCAACCAGGCTTTTGATTTTGAATTGGTCCCCTCATCCCAACTATTTGGAGCTTTGCTTACTGTGATTCTAGCGGCGCTGGCTGCTGTAGGAATGGTGTTTTGGCTTACTCCTAAGGTAAATGAATGGGGTGCATTCAAGCACCTGACTTTAGCATCCACACAAGACCGCGCCCAAGGGTTCACTTCAAGCACCTATTCAGAGGATATGCTAGGGAAAATTGGCAAAGTTCATTCTAGGCTTCGGCCGAGTGGCAAAGTGGAGATTGACGGAGAAATTTACGATGCCTATTCTCGAGGCGAGTTTTTGGAACAAGGAGAATCGATCGAGGTCATCTCTACCGAAGGAACTTCCCTAAGAGTGAAAAAATGGGAAGCCTAAAATTCAAAATTGGCTAATTTTAACGCATGAACTCCTTAGGCTTACTTTATCCCCGCATAGGCGAAGCTTCACTTCAAGAATTAGCTAAAAATTTCTACGAAGAAGTTGGCAAAATCCCTGAACTGAGAAGTTTGTATCCAGAAGATCTAGAAGCTGCCGAACGACGCATCTATTTGTTTCTTGTTCAGGTACTTGGAGGACCACAAACCTATTCTGAAGAACGAGGTCATCCAAGACTTCGAATGCGCCACATGCAGTGGAAAATTGATGCCAAAATGAGAGGACATTGGATGAATGCCATGCTACACGCCCTAGACAAGGTGTCCTTGGACCAAGAAGTTCGTGAGGAACTGCTACACTATTTCACACAAGTCGCTAATGCAATGATCAACCATGACGAAGTGGCGTAACCGATTTTACACCTACTATGTCGCCGTCGCCTTTGTGCTGACATTCGCGATCTTATTCCCCTTGTTTTTGTGTTGTATTTGGGTCCCTTCTTGGAATAAGTATGGACGGAAAATCAACCAATTTTGGGCCAAAGGCTTCTTTTCACTCATTTTTCTTCCGGTCAAAGTCGAGGTTGAAGGCGTAGTTGAAAAAGGGAAGTCCTATATTTTCTTGGCCAATCATTTTAGCTACCTCGATGTAGCAATGATGGGCTTTGTTCCTGGAGATGCCGTATTTGTCGGGAAAGCATCCATCCGAAAGGTTCCTTTTTTTGGCTATTACTTCAAAAATCTCCACATCGCAGTGGACCGCGGCCGAGTGAAAAGCAGAGCAGAAACCATGCGAAGAGCAGGATTGGCCCTTGACCGAGGCAGCAGCATGGTTTTGTTTCCCGAAGGAGGCATCTACACCCAAAACCCACCACAGTTAGTTCCGTTTAAAAATGGAGCTTTTCGATTAGCAATGGAGAAACAAATCCCCATCATTCCTGTCACCTTATCCTACAATCATGTAATTTTGGCGGACCAAAAAGAGTTGATTTTGAAGCGAATGCCTGCCAAAATGGTCCTGCACCAAGCACTCCATCCGGCAGCCTTTGCTACAGACGAGCAACTTAAAGACCGCTGTTTTGAAGTGATTCAAGAACAATTGTTGAAAGACAATCCAGCAACTAGCACCCCAGAAAATCTACCAAATCCAAGCTAAATCTTTCGACAAGCTGCATGAAAATTGATCAAGAAAACCTTCAGAAAATAGCTCATTTGGCTCGATTAAATTTTGATGCCCAGGCAGGCGAAAAAATGAGTGCAGACCTTTCACAAGTATTGAATTGGGTAGAACAACTGCAAGAGGTAGATACGGAAGGTGTGGCACCTCTGACAAACATGTCCGCCGAAGTCAATGCATTACGCTCGGATGTGGTTGGGGTTCAACTCACCCAAGAACTGGCGTTAAAAAATGCTCCACAACAAGAAAATGGATTTTTTAGCGTTCCCAAAGTCATGGAATAAAATGCCTATTCGCTCCAATACATTTTCTAAAGGCATATTGCTGCCCCTATTTTTCTTGGCAATAGGAACCATCCTAGCTAGCTATTCCATTCTTAGCCCCAAGTATACCCATCCCAATCTTCAAGCAGGAGCTTTTGTGGATCGACTGCCCGTTCCCTTTTCCACAGTACAGGTAGGAGCAGTTGAAATCCCCATTCAAGTGGATCACTTTCTTGTTTTTCAAAACTACCAAGTGACCCCCTACCCATTTACGGCTACTGAAAATTACCTCTTCGGCATTTTTATATTTCTCCTTTCGATAACGGTATTGGCCAACCTTAGCCAGTTCAAAAAAATACCGTTTTTAGGGGCTGGAATCGGATGGATCCTACTCCTCACCCTTTCAAACTTCAATGGACTAAATATTGGAGGACCTAGTTCAAGCCTTCCCTTGCTGCTACTTTTAGCTGCCACCTTGATCCCCACCATTTATTTTCATGTTTGGGGTAGCCAATCACCGTTATGGGTTCGTTGGCTTGTACTTGCAGCTACCACAGGAGGTACGGTGACAAGCTTACTATGGGTGAGCCCGATTATCGAACCTAGTCTATACCTAGCAGAGCAAAGCCTAATCCTTGGACTTGGGATGAGCATCGCCTGGATTTTTTGGCAAGGACATGGGATTCTATCGGGTCTCTTGATCCTTATTTCAAAAGCCAATGCTGGCCTAACTACCAAAACAAGTATTCAATTCGCTGTGGTCGCCTTAGCCTACTTGGGGCTACTATTTCTTTTACTTCTACAAGTCAATGGGGAATTTCCTTTGCCTTTCGCCAATTTCTCTCCCCTCTACCTCGTCCTTCCTCTAGGCCTTTTCGGATGGATTTCAACTCGGGAAAAGTTAGCTCAAAGTGAAAATTTAGCCAGTTCAGTTCCTAGCCTCCAAAGCCTCTATTTGTTGGGATTTGCGAGCACCTTGTGGACCATTTGGAAATTGACCTTCTCGCACAACCAAGCGGGTGAGGAACTAATCAAGCATTTGGTACTTTACTCCCAACTTGGCTTTTCGCTCTTCTTTTTCATCTACCTAGCGATCAACTTTTTTCCACTCATGCACCAAGGGAAGTCGGTACATCCAGTGCTGTACAAACCTTTTATTCTCCCCTATTACCACCTCCGCATTGGAGGAACGATTGCATTTTTGGTGATTACCGCCTTTTTGGAAGCCATTATTGCATCCCAACTAAGTGCTTTAACTAGCAATATTGTAGGAGATTACTACTACCAAACGAATCAAAAACTTGAAGCTAGTATCCTCTATGAAAATAGCTGGGACCGCTACCGGTACAATCCCAAGGCGAAAAATTTAACTGCTCAGCTACTGTTTGAATTGAACCAACCGAGTTTGGCCAAAGAACACTTGGAAGAAAGTTTTGATCTAGCTCCACAAGTGGACAATATCCTACTTCTATCGGAGCGACTTCAACGAGAAAACAAACCCTTTGAGGCAGTTTTTTACCTTGAAAACGGGCTGAAATTCTTTCCGAACAACTCCTACCTCAGCCAAAATCTAGCCTTACTTTATACGCTGGTTAAAAAAGAAGAAACAGCACTTGCTCTTGCCACTGAGCACTCCAAAGACAATCCACTTGCTACAGCCAATTGGCTTGCACTTGCTGTAAAGCTTGGAAAAAAAGTAGAAATGACCACAGCGGATGAAGACCTTATTCTACTGATCAATCAAGTGGCTGCAGCACGGAAAAACGGCACCCAAGTTGATGCCCAAACCTTGGAAATCCTAAAGAAAAAGCTAGAAAAGGAAAGTGCTCCACTTCTGCTTCAAGCGGGCTACCGGAATCTATTGGCCATGCCGAACCTGGGAGATCCCAGTACTGATATTCGCTTGATGGACTCCTTGGCAAAAAGAGAAGACTTTCTAGACTACACCCTGCAGTTTCAAGAAACCGCTATTTTGAGAAGTTTGGGAGCAGGAAGGATCAACGAAGCTGTCAAAAACCTGAATGGCCTCGCTTTTAGGAATGCGAGTGATGCTGCCTATTACCTAAATTTGTCTGGGCTTGTATTGGCACAGCAACTCGATTTTGAAAAAGCCGCCAAAGATTTTGCCGTTTCCAAAGAAAAAGGGTTTCAGGCTGATTTACCTATTCATGAAGTCATTCGGAATTGGCAAGCCGAACGGGCGATTGGAAGGTTAGCGACTAACGCTGAAAATGAAGCGTTTAAGGATGAGTTTGTATTTAGAGGCAGGTTCAATCAATCCATGCCGCAAGCCCTATTTTTGGATTGGAAAACCATAGTTTCTCCCGACTTCAAGTTAGAGATGGCTTGGAGGCTACTAAGTCACAAGGCCCATGGACTGACGACACCCCAATTGCGGGAGATTGGTGCCTTTTTGAAAGGGAAAACAGATCGAATAACAGATTTAGAAGCCTTTCTTCAAGCGCCAGATTGGACCAATGCAAATTCCTTGCGATCCTTCACCAAATTGATCGGCGCATCCGAGGAACTTACTGCCAACCCTTATTTCAGTCCCTTGATTTGGGCTGCGGCCTTGCAAACCAAGGATAAACTGCGCGAGTACGAACTGCTTCAATCTGCCAGTGAATTCAATAAAGACCCCCTACTTTGGGCCAAGAAAATACAGGCCGCTCAGGATCTCGGCTTGGATCGGTATGCCACCGAAACTCGGGAAGAAATGAAGAATTGGATGAGTGAAGAAGAAATTGAAGCCCTTTTGGGGGAGATGTATTGAGAGATTTCATGTATTTTTAAAGCAAATGAGTACCTTTCCGTATTGCTAAACCAACAAGTAAACTATCACACCATGAGCAAAGTCATAGAAACGCACGAAATCAATAAAACCTATAAAATGGGTTCTGAAATTATTCAGGCATTGAAATCGGTTAGCATTAGCGTAAACAAAGGAGAATACGTCGCTTTCATGGGTCCTTCTGGATCAGGAAAGTCTACCCTGATGAACATCATCGGGTGCTTGGACTCCCCTACCTCTGGTAGCTATGTACTTGCAGGAAAAGATGTCAGCGACATGAGTGAAAACGAGTTGGCAGACATTCGAAACAAGGAAATTGGCTTCGTCTTTCAAACCTTCAACCTCCTTCCGAGAGCTACTTGCTTGGACAATGTGGCGTTACCTCTGGTATATGCTGGCTATTCCAAGTCAGAGCGAGAAGAGATCGCATTCAAGGCGCTGGACAATGTCGGTCTTGGAGATCGGACCAAACACCGTCCCAATGAACTTTCTGGTGGACAGCGACAGCGTGTGGCTATTGCCCGAGCATTGGTCAACAGCCCAAGCATCATTTTGGCGGATGAGCCAACAGGTAACTTGGATTCCAAAACCTCCTACGGTATCATGGAACTTTTTCACGAGCTCCATGCCAAAGGAAATACCATCATCATGGTAACCCACGAGGACGATATTGCGCATTATGCGCACCGCATCGTACGTCTTCGAGATGGTTTGGTGGAGTCCGATAAGGTCAATCCAAACCCAACCCGAGGTATAGTAACTGCCTAATTTAATCACAAAGGCAGTTTTCGTTTAGGCATATAGATTCATCGTTGCTATGAAAATTTACACCAAAACAGGGGATCAAGGAATCACCTCTTTGTTGGGCGGAGTACGAGTACCCAAATCAGATCTACGGATAGATGCCTATGGCACCTTGGATGAATTAAACTCCTATATAGGCCTACTCAGAGATCAAGAGGTCAATAAAAAAAGATCGGAACTACTCAAAACGATTCAAGATCGCCTGTTCACAATTGGAGCAGATTTGGCAACTGTCCCAGGTAAAGACAAGGTAAAAAAACCAGACCTGCATCCAGAAGATGTGGAAGTTTTAGAAAAAGAAATGGATGCCATGGATGCTGAACTCCCCATGCTCACCGCCTTTATTTTACCCGGTGGGCATACCGCGGTTTCGTTCTGCCACCTGGCCAGAACAGTTTGCAGGCGCTCCGAACGGATTGTCGTTGAGCTCGCCTCCCAGGAGCCAGTAGCTGAGCTAGTCATTCAATACCTAAACCGCCTTTCTGATTTCCTATTTGTTTTGGGTCGAAAAATGGCGCAAGAGCTGGAAGTTGAAGAAGTAACTTGGAAACCGCGTTGGTAATCCCGATCTGACGCAAGAAAAATATCCTTCGCACTACTAAATGCACCCTTCTTTATGAGCACCATTTCGATTTCAGTGACCAAAACCAGCCAGTCCAAACTTCCGGAAACAGACTTCTCTTCCCTAGTTTTCGGGAAGTCCATTTCGGATCACATGTTTGTGGCAGACTATCAAAATGGAGCTTGGGGAGATTTTAGAATTGTTCCTTATGGTCCCATGGAGATTTACCCAGGAAACGCAACGCTGCACTATGGGCAAGCCATTTTTGAGGGCATGAAGGCCTACAAAAATGAGCAGGGCGAAGTCTTGGTATTTCGAGCAGAAGCCAATGCGAAGCGATTGAATGAATCCGCTACGAGGATGTGTATGCCAACCCTACCTGAACCTGTTTTTATTGAAGCATTAAAGCAATTGCTCTCGGTGGATAAAGGTTGGGTGCCACAGGAAAAGGGATCAAGCCTCTACATTCGCCCTTTCATGTTTGCTATGGACAATTACCTAGGTGTCAAAGCATCAGAGACCTACCGATTTATGATCTTTACGAGCCCTGTTGGGGCCTATTATTCCAAGCCAGTATCCGTAAAGGTAGAAACGACCTACACCCGTGCCTGTGAAGGTGGTACTGGTGAAGCAAAAGCTGCTGGAAACTATGCGGCATCACTTTATCCTGCTCAATTGGCTCAAAAAGAAGGCTACGATCAATTGCTCTGGACGGATGGCAAGACCCACAGTCAAATCGAAGAAAGTGGAACCATGAATGTTATGTTCAAAATCAAGGGGACACTCATTACCGCTCCTACACATGGCGGCACCATCCTCAAGGGAATCACAAGAAATTCAGTACTTCAACTTGCAAAAGACTGGGGTCAAGCGGTAGAGGAGCGCTTTCTAGCAGTGTCCGAACTCGAAGAAGCCTTGAAAAATGGGAGTCTAGAAGAAGCTTTTGGGGTTGGCACAGCCGCCACCATTGCATTCATCAATAAAATAAATGTGAACGGAACAGATTATTCGCTTCCTGAACCTTCAGAAGAGGCTTTCTCAGCTCGTGTACTCAAGACCTTGGATGGCATCAAATACGGTGAACTCCAGGATCCTCACCAGTGGATAATCACAATTTGATAGCCTAGCTGATGAACCAAGCCTCCTTAAATGCCAAGCGAGTAGGAACGGTAATCCTTACCCTCCTAATTCTTGGTTTATTTGTAGGACCTATTCTAGCACAAGAGCAACCCAGAAAATTTTTACTCCTCAAACGAGGGAGCAATCAAAAATCACAGATTCGCTTTTACCCTGGAGAAACCATCACCTATAAAAGTAAAAAAATCGGATATTTTGTCACCGATGTACTCGTAAACTTAGATACGGAATACCTCTACCTAAGCGAAAACATCTTGAAACCATCGGATATTGTGGCTGTCGATATTCGAAATAAAGACCCAAGAAATCGAACCTTGAATAACCTAACCCAACTTTCACTAGGAGCTGGAGCCATGATTTTTGGGTTAGAAGGTGTCAACAGTCTCATCAAACAAGGAGAGTTCAAGATCAGCAATGGGGTTTCAAAAGTATCAGCCTTATTGATAGGTACTGGGCTTGCACTGCTTCCGCTGCGCTACAAAACGTTTACGCTTTCAGACAAAAACAAGGTGCAGCTCGTCATCCTTGAAATTGAATAAGAGTATTGGCTGGTAAAACCGAGATTTTTTCCGATTTTTGCAACACATTTTTAACTTAGACAGATGACTTCAGACCAACTGAAAGACTTGAAAGCCCGCACATCGGCTTTGAGGAGGTATC
>Ga0078894_10002909_pt1 | contig 12970 bp, 7 predicted proteins | sample LauGreSu1BDMLBSD_2_FD_67506 | JGI IMG/M metagenome (GOLD analysis project Ga0078894, IMG submission 67506) | Freshwater lake microbial communities from Lake Michigan, USA - Su13.BD.MLB.SD (version 4) (version 4) | ecosystem: Environmental > Aquatic > Freshwater > Lake | place: Lake Michigan, USA...
CGGCGCTGCAGCAACTCCAAGAGTGGCAGCTCGTGTGTACCGTAGCGCACGACACCGGTGAGATCGAACCAGTCCACGCCGGAGCGGGCCGAGATCGAAAGCTGTCCGGCGGCGAGCAGGCGCTGCCCGTTGTGTTCGACGATCCATCCTTCGTCGACAAGCGTACTGAGTGTGCGCGAGACGATGGGCGCGGGAAGCGCCAGCCCGAGGCGATGCGCGGTGGCCGAGTACATCTCCTGCGCACCGAGTGCACGCAGCCGGTTGACCGCCGAGCGCTCGGTAGCGGCGCGACGCCGGTAGAGCGTGTTGTTGGCGCGGTCGAACGCCCACGGCGTCTGCGTGTCGGCGTCGACGGCGATGCCGCCGTAGCGGAACCGCACCGCGACACGCGTGAGGGGCCGTCGCGCGAGGGGCGAGTCATCGAATGTCTCGATGCACGGCACCGGCGTGATGTCCGTCTCGGTGTGCATTGCCCCCTCGGGGAGCTGCAACGCCGGCACCCCGGGCGCGGCATGGTAGCGCTGCAGGAACTCGGTGAGATCGTCGCCGAGTTCGAGGTCGCCCTCACGCCAGATCGTGTTCACCAGCGGCAGCAAGGCGCCTCCGTCCAGGCGTGCCAAGACCGAGCCGATCAGCACGAGGTCGTTGCCGATGAAGTAATCCACGGTATGCACCGGCACCGTCACGGTGCCCGAGGCGATGCCCGCCGCGGTTTCTGGGGCCACGGTGGCCGGAGCCGCGCGTTCGAGCGTGGCGGTCAGGACGAACCCCGTATCGGGCGTGCCGTTGACGTGGACACGCGTGGTGTAGGGCGCCCCGGCATCCCATTGCAGGGCGCGGCCATGCAACCGCGGCCGCTGACTCTTGACCATGGCGCGCCCCGTTTCACACGCGAGGCGCAGCGTGGGCTCGTAGGCGCGGGGGGGGATAACGAAGCCACCGGCCGGCAGCCCCGTCAGGTGCGTTGCGTCGGCTGTGCCCAACAGCAGGTTGGCAATGAGCCGGTCCTCGCCGTCAGGCGCGTTGTACCACGCGTCCGCGGAGAAGGTGAAGGGTGTGGGGTCTTCCCACAGCCCGTCACGGTTACGCCGCTGCGCGGCCACCTCCACCCGCACCCCGTCGCCGCTGGCCGGTGGCGTGAGATGCACCATGTATGCGAGCCGACGGTCCGACGGCAGCGATTGCACCCGCTCCGCCATGGGTACGAGGCGCGTGGCATTCCCCTGCGCCTCGGTGATCTGCTCCAGTGCTGCCAGCCATGGTGGTACGGGGCCGGAGCGCGGCGGTCGAGTCTCTTCGTCCTCGAACGGATTCACCACGTGTGTCAATTGGCAGGAGCGAGGGGAGACAACCGCGCAGCAATGGCGCAACAACGGCGCAACCCTTGAACGTAAGCGATCGCCCTGCCCAAGCGTAGCGCCGCGCCGCCGTGTCTCCCCTCCTCCGTGCCTCCTGCGGTTACTTGAAGCGGATACCGTTCGGGGCGATCGCGCCCTTGGTGGGGACGAACGGCTTGGCCGCCGGCTTGAAGCCACCCGTGAGCGCGGGACGCTGCGTAGTGGTCTGCCGGTTATTCTGCTCCACGTCGCGACGCGTGCCCCCTTCGGCGCTGCCGCCCTTGGGGCCAACGCCGCCGTCGGTGCGCATGCTGAGCGCAATGCGGTTGCGGGGCAGATCCACGCTCTGCACGGTCACCTTGACCTTCTGTCCCACCTTGACCGCGTCGTTGGGATCCTTCACATAGCGGTCAGCGATCTGGCTCACGTGCACGAGCCCATCCTGGTGCACGCCGATGTCCACGAACGCGCCAAACGCCACGATGTTGGTGACCACTCCTTCCAGCACCATGCCCGCCAACAGATCGCTGGGCTTCTGGATGTCCTCACGGAAGGCCGGCGGCTCAAAGGCGGCTCGCGGGTCGCGGCCGGGCTTCTTGAGTTCCGCCGCGATATCCTGCAGCGTGGGCATGCCCACGTCGCCACTCACATATTGGCGGAGATCGATCCGCTCCACGAGGGCGTCGTTGCCAATGAACTCGGCCACGTTCACGCCCAGGTCCTGCGCCATCCGCTCCACGAGCGCATAGCGTTCAGGGTGTACCGCGCTCGCGTCGAGTGGATGCGCTCCGCCACGCACCCGAAGGAATCCGGCGGCCTGTTCGAACGCCTTGGCACCAAGTCGCGGGACATCCTTGAGGTCCCCGCGCGAGGTGAAGCCGCCCTTGCTGTCGCGCAGCGTGACGATCGCCTGCGCGAGGCTGGGGCCGATGCCGGCCACGTAGCCCAGCAGCGCCGCCGACGCGGTGTTGAGCTCCACGCCCACGCGATTCACGGCGCTTTCGACGGTGTCGTCGAGGCGCTGCTTGAGCTTGGTCTGATTCACGTCGTGCTGGTACTGCCCCACACCGATGCTCTTGGGATCGATCTTCACGAGCTCCGCGAGCGGATCCTGCAAGCGGCGGGCGATGCTCACGGCGCCGCGCAACGACACGTCGAGCTCCGGGAATTCGGCGCGCGCCAGATCACTCGCGCTGTACACGGACGCGCCGGCTTCGTTCACCACGACCACCTGCGGGCGCGGGGCGTCCATTTCACGCAGCGCCGCCTTGGTGAGCGTTTCCGTTTCGCGACTGGCGGTCCCGTTGCCGATCGCAATGAGTTCGGGGGTGAAGCGCGTCACCATGGCGCGCACGGCACCGGCGAAGCGGTCTTCCTGGTGGAGATACAGCGTGTCGGTGTGCACAAGCGCGCCGGTGGCACTCACCACCGCCACCTTCACGCCGGTGCGGAAGCCTGGGTCGAGCCCGATCACCTTCTTCTCACCCGCGGGGCTCGCCAGCAGCAGCTGCTCGAGGTTTCGGCCGAAGATGGTAATGGCCTCGTCGTCGGCGCGCGTCTTGAGCTCCACCCGCAGTTCCACTTCGATCGCCGGCGACAGCAGTCGCTTGTACGCATCGGCGCACACGAGCGTGAACTGCTGCAGCGCCTTCTTCGCCTGGCTCACTTCACCCACGAGGCGCGCGTTGATCTCCTCCACCGGCGCCTCGATGCGCCAGAGCAATTCGCCTTCGGTCTCCCCACGGCGAATGGCGAGCATGCGATGGCTGGGGATGGTGCCCAGCGACTCGGAGAATTCGAAGTAATCCTTGAACTTGCTGTCGTCGCTCTTCTTTTCGGCAATCACACTGCTCTTCACCACGCCCTTGGCGCGCGTGACTTCACGCACCCAGCCGCGAACCACGGCGTCTTCGGCGATCTGCTCGGAGAGAATGTCGCGGGCACCCTGCAGCGCCGCCTCCGCCGTAGGCACTTCACTGGGCTTGCCGTCCAGCTCCGGGAGGATGAACGCCGCCGCCGTGGCGAGCGCCGCCGCGTCGTCGAGCGTACCATCCCACAGCGATTCCGCCAGCGGGGCCAGGCCACGCTCACGCGCAATCATGGCGCGGGTGCGGCGCTTGGGCTTGAACGGGAGATAGAGATCCTCGAGCGCCTGCTTGGTGTCGGCGGCGAGGATCGATGCCTTGAGCGCTGCGTCGAGCTTGCCCTGTTCGTCGATGCTCTTGAGGATCGCGGCGCGACGGTCCTCCATTTCCTTGAGATACTCGGCGCGCTCACGCACATCGCGGAGCTGCACCTCGTCGAGGCCACCCGTCATTTCCTTGCGGTAACGGGCAATGAAGGGAAGCGTGGCGCCCTCGGCGAAAAGGGCGAGCGTGCGCTGAACCTGCTGCGGGTTGAGCGACATTTCCGTCGCCACGCGCGCCACGAGGGCGGGGGCAACGAGATCGAGGGTAGGAGCAGTCATAAGCGCGGATAGTACGCGCGAGGGGTGGCAAATTGGAGGCCTTGCGGAAGACGCGGCCGATCACTCGCCGCGGATGACCTGTGCCGTACCAGTCAGTTGCACCCGGCGATCGCGCTCTCCCACAGCACGCGCCACACGCCACCCTGTCGCGACAACACCGCCGCACCGAGCGCCACGCCATCATCGCGGCCAAAGAGCAGGCGCACATCACGCGCGCCCACGGCACGGAACGCCAGCAGTGGTTCAGCCACCACCAGCTCCTCTTCATGTCCTGCGGCACGCTCATGCCACCCCACCGTCCACGTGGAGCCCTTGTCGGTCGGCGCCTCCACCACGAGCACGAGACGCTCCTCCTTGGGGTCATCTTCCTGATTCACCCGGCGAGCCAGCGTGGCGACCACGACCCCACTGTCGAGCCCACGGCTTTGCCATGCGCGGAGCACCACGAACGGCAGCGCGCGAAACGTGGCGCTCGTGTCATCGGGGAGCTTCGACGCGAGCCGTGTGAGATCGGCGGCGAGCCTGGCCGAATCACGTGGGGCCATCCCTTCGATCGAGTCGAGTGGTACCGCGGTGATGCGACCGCTCGCGAACGCCGCCGTCCACGGGGGGAGCGCGACCCCGGCGTCGACGGCGAGACGCGCCACCGGCCACGCCGAACAGGCCGGATCGGCCACCACGGAGGCCTCCACCGTGAGTCGTGCCCCGCCCACGCGCCCACCGCGCGAGAACAGATCGAGCCGGCCGTCGCCAAGCAGCGCACCAACCCCCACCGTATCGCCAACGGTTGTATCGGATGCCTCCGGCAGGAGCAGCGAGCCCGCGACCATGCCACCGTCCACGGTGGGGAGCACCACAAAGGGGCCGGCCGCGACATCCCATCCGCTGCTGCTCACCGTGGTGGCCATGCTGTCGGAACGGCTCGGAGTGCGCGCCGCCACCGACGAATCACCCGACTCACCCGATCCGGTGCGATCGCACCCCGCCAGTAGCAGCACCGGCGCCGCGCAAACCGGTATCCACCGCACCGCCCGAAGAAGCCGTCGCCAATGTGTCTGCATGCCTAGAAGTATGTCACATGACGTACTGGACAGCGACATGACGAATCCTGACCATTACGCTACCTGTGGTCGAGGTGCTACCCCGCTCCCCTCGGCTCGGACCACCCACGTCCCGGACCGTGCATGCCCGAGATTGCCATGACCGCCCGTCCCAACCGCCTGCTGCATGCCCTCGGGCTGCACCGCCCCGAGCTCCGTGCGTGGGCCATGTACGATTGGGCGGTGTCGTCGATGCAAACGGTCATCACCACGGCCGTGTTTCCGATCTATTTCATCTCGGTCGCCGGGGCTGAGATGTCGAAGCCGGAGGCCACCGCATGGTACTCGTGGGCCAACACGGCCGGCGCGATCCTCATCGCGGTGCTGTCGCCGATCCTCGGCGCCGTGGCTGACTACCGATCGGCCAAAAAGCGCTTCTTGAGTGTGTTCATGCTGCTTGGCGTGTTCAGCACAATGGGGATGTACTTCATCATGCAGGGCGACCTGTTGCTGGCGTGCACGTTGTTCGTGCTGTCGCTCGCCGGTGCCACGGGGAGCCTTACGTTCTACGAGTCACTGTTGCCGCATATCGCGCGCAAAGACGAGATCGATCGCGTGAGCACCGGCGCGTACGCCATGGGCTACATCGGGGGCGGACTGCTGCTGGCGATCAACCTCGCATGGATCAGCAATCCAGCGCTGATCGGCCTCCCCACCGGTGATCACCTCACCGCCGAGCAGTCTACGTTGCCGGCACGTCTCGCGTTCGTGTCGGTGGGCGTGTGGTGGTTGCTCTTCAGCATACCCATGCTGCGAGGTGTGCCCGAGCCGGCGCGGTTGATCGAGGCCGACGAGGCACCCACCGAGAGTCCGTTCAAGGTCGGCTTCTCGCGCCTGCGCGAAACACTCGGGGAGATGCGTCTCTACCGCCAGGCATTTCTCACCATGCTGGCGTTTACGATCTACAACGACGGCATCCAGACGATCGTGCGCATGGCCACGGTCTTTGGCGAGGAGCTGGGGCTCCCGCGCTCCGATCTCATTACCGCGATCCTGATCGTACAGTTCGTGGGCGTCCCGTTCGCTTTCCTTTTCGGCGCGCTCGCTTCGAAGCTGGGCACCAAAGGATCGATCATGCTTGGCCTCGCGGTCTACACGGGCATCTGCATCTACGCGTACCGGATCCACACGGTGACCGAGTTCTACGTGCTGGCCGGCATGGTGGCGATGGTGCAGGGCGGCACGCAGGCGCTCAGCCGCTCACTCTTCGCCAGCATGGTCCCCAAGCACAAGAGCGGTGAGTTTTTCGGGTTCTACAGCGTGTTCGAGAAGTTCGGCGGTATTCTCGGTCCGGCGGTATTCGGCATTGCGGTGAGCAGCACCGGCAGTTCGCGCAGCGCCATCCTCTGGGTGATTGCGTTCTTCGTGGTAGGCGGGGCCATGCTCATGCGCGTGAACGTCGGCGAAGGTGAGCGCGCCGCGCGCGAGGCTGACGCGAACCTGCACGCTGCCTGACTGTGTCACGGCCAGCAGAGCCGAATCGTGCGGCGGGTAGACCGGTCCCCCCAGGTCCCAGTGCCACGCTTCGCGGCGCTGCCCCGTGCGCGGATCCTTGAGCGGCTTGTACTGTAGGCGGGCTGCGGACAGCCCCACTGCCGAGCCGAATACCAACAGGCGCGCGCGATCGGTACTGACCAAGTGCACCAGCGGTTCACCCTTCCAGAGGTGGCGGTGTAACCAGAGCCCCCCTTCCATGGCGTGGATCATCCCGTCTCGACGCTGATCGGGAAACTCCACACACCCGCTCGCAAAGCAGAGCTCCCGCAGGCGCATGGTGCGCCGGCGGGAGTCGGGATCCTTCACGATCGGGGGCAGTTCGCTCAAGGCGTTACCGGCACTCGATGACTCCTTCGTTGACGGCGGGCGCCAGCGGCGCGGCCTCACCGTAGAACACGGCGCAAGTTAGCGGAAAGGCGTTCGGGTGGGTGGCCGTGGCCGACCAGCCCCGCCCATCGGCCTCGGCGATCGTGATGGTCACGCCATCAGTACCAGCGAAGTTGAGCTGCCCCGTGTTGTTCGCGTACGTCTCGTTGGAGTAGAAGTAGTCTTCCTGGCGCGACGAGAGGTTCTTGAGGTCGCTCTTGATGGTCGACGCGTAGGCCTTGCCCTTGGTGGTCTGGAACTTCGGAATGGCGATCGCCGCAAGGATGCCGATGACCACGACCACGATCAGCAGCTCGATGAGGGTGAAGCCCTGTGGGATGCGTGGCATGACACTCCCCAATACGAAGCGCGGCACGACGCCGGATGGACGGACACGGAGCGAGGGGGCATCCCTCGCGTACCCTCGGCCATACCGCAATCCTGATGCCGCCCGGTGGATCAGAGGCAACCGTATGTATTGCAAGCGCTTAACGGACTCGATCTGGTTCCCGACCCACGCGCACCCCTCGCAGCCTCCGCAGAACGCCGCGGGATGCAACGAGCCGTATCAGGACTTCGCGGTGACCCAATCGGTGCCGATGCCCATCTCCACCAGCAGCGGGACATCGAGCGTGGCCGCGCCCTCCATCTCCCGCTTCACCAAGGTGGCCAACACCCCTTCTTCCTCAGGCGGCAGTTCGAACACCAGTTCATCGTGCACCTGCAGCAACATGCGCGATGCGAGCTTCTCCGTTGCGAGCGCGGTATGCACCCGGATCATCGCGATCTTGATGAGATCGGCCGCCGACCCCTGGATCGGCGCGTTGGCGGCCACCCGCTCACCGAACGCACGGATGTTGAAGTTCCGCTCCTTGAGCTCGGGGATGTAGCGGCGGCGCTTGAACAACGTCTCGACGTATCCCTTCTGCCGGGCCTCTAGCACGCACCGATCGAGGAATGCCTTCACGCCAGCGAAGCGCTCGAAGTAGGTGTCAATGAACTCCTTGGCTTCGGCGTGCGTAATTCGCAGCTGCCGTGACAGCGCGTGCGCCCCCTGGCCATAAATGGTGGCGAAGTTGATCGTCTTCGCCCTCGCGCGCATCTCGCTCGTCACGTCGGGCAGTGGCACACCGAAGATGATCGCCGCCGTCTGCTTGTGGATATCGCCACCGGCTCTGAAGGCGCTCACGAACGCCGGATCAGCGCTCAAGTGTGCCAGCAGACGCAGCTCGATCTGTGAATAGTCGGCGCTCAACAGCCGCCATCCCGACCGCGGGACGAACCCCCGACGGATTTCGCGCCCCAGCTCACGACGACTCGGGATGTTCTGCAGGTTGGGATCGGAGCTCGACAGCCGTCCCGTCGCCGCAACCGTCTGATTGTACGACGTGTGCAGCCGATGATCGCGCGGATGGACGAGTCGCGGCAACGCGTCGATGTACGTGCCTTCGAGCTTGAAGATCTCGCGGTACTCCATGAGGAGCGTCGGGAGCGTGTGCCCCTCCTCTGCAAGCTCCTGCAGTACGCTCGCGTCGGTGCTCGGGCCCGTCGCGGTCTTTTTCTTCACCGGCAACCCGAGCTTCTCGAAGAGAATCACGCGAAGCTGCGGATTGGAGTTGATGTTGAACTCTTCCCCCGCCTCGACGTAAATCGCCTGCTCCACCTTCTCGCGCTCCGCCCTGAACCGCGTCTTGAGGCTTTCGAACCACGCGAGGTTGATGGCAATGCCGTCGTACTCCATATCGGCGAGCACCGAAACGAGCGGCACCTCCATCTCGGTGAGCAGCGGCAGCATGGCGTGGCTCACCAGCAACGGCTCGAGCTGCGTGCGCACGCGCATCGTCACGTCGACATCCTCGCACGAGTAGTCGCGCGCCGCATCCACCGGCACCACATCAAACCCCAGCTGATTCTTCCCCTTGCCACACAACTGTTCGTATGCCGTCATCGTGTGACCGAGGAACTCGAGCGCCAGCAAGTCGAGTCCGTGCGATCGGCGACCGGGATCGAGCAGGTAGCTCGCCAGCATTGTGTCGAACGACAAGCCTGCCAGGTGCACGCCAGCTCCGCGCAGCACGAGCACATCGTACTTGGCGTTCTGGGCGATCTTCTTCACGGCCGCGTCCTCGAGCATCGCGCGCAGCGGCGCGCACGCCTCGCTTTCGAAGGGCGGCAAATTGACCGGCTCCGGCACACCGGCGTTGATGCGACGCCCGGCGATTCCGGCGTCACCAGAGAGCAGCGCGAGATTCCCGCCGCCGTCGTCGAGGCGGTGACGGAACGGCAGGTAGTACGCCTCACCCGGTAGCACGGCGATCGAGAGCCCCACGAGGGTGGCACGCATCGGATCGACCGGATTGGGTGACGCCGGATCGCAGACCGTCTCGGTGTCGATGGCGATGTACGGCACCTCGCGCACGCGCTGCAACAGGGTGGTCAGCGCATCGAGCGTGTCCACGGTGGTGTAGCGGGCATCGGCCGGTACCGGCACACCGCTCGTGCTTTCCACCACGCCGAGCGGGGCAGGACGTACCGACAACGACGAGGAGCGAGGCGTCACCGTGACACCCGGCGCGTCTGTCACCGGGCGCGGCACGGCGGCAGGACCGCCTGATATGGGGCCGCCCCCCACGTCCTTCAGGAGACTCGTGAACTCGAGGTCGAGATAGAGCGCGCGCAGCGCATCGGTGTTGGGGGCATTGACGCGAAGTGTGTCGGTGTCGAGCTCGATCGGTACGTCGCAGTGAATCGTGACGAGCTGCTTGGACAGGCGCGCATCGGCTTCGTACTGCAGCAGGGCCTCACGCGGGCGCTTCTTGGTGATCTCGTTCGCGTGCGCGATGATGTTCTCAAGCGGCCCGAACTGGGTGATCAGCTCGATGGCCCCCTTCTCGCCGATCCCCTTCACGCCCGGCACGTTGTCGGAGCTGTCGCCGACAAGCGCGAGATAGTCGATGACGCGCTCCGGCGGCACGCCGAGCCGGTCACTCGCATTTTCCGTCCCCACCCAGCTCTCTTCCACGCTGGCCGGGCCGCCGCGTCCTGGATTGAGCAACCAGATGCCCGGGCGCACGAGCTGCTGAAAATCCTTGTCACCCGAAACGATCACCACGTTGTAGCCGGCATCCACCCCCTTCTTCGCCATGGTGCCGATCACGTCGTCGGCTTCAAAGCCTTCGGCGGTGAGCACGGGGATGTCGTAGGCGGCGAGCAGCTGCAGTACCCGCTCCAGCCCTTGATCGAAGTCCGCCTGAAGGTCGTCGGTGAGCCGCTCGCGCGTGGCCTTGTAGTCCGGATACAGCTCATCACGGAACGTGGCCCCACTGTCGTGCACCCACCCCAGCAGCTCGGGTTGATGGGTGGTGAGCAGGCGCTTGAGGAAGTTCGCGATTCCCCAGGCGATCGAACTGTTCTCGCCGCGGCTCGTACTGAGAGGACGCTGCATGAGCGCAAAGAATGCGCGATAGATCAGCGCGTACCCATCGACGAGAAACAGCCGCGGGGCGTGCGGGCGGGTGACGTCAGCCATGGTGCGGCCCCGCCATCGAGCAGGGGTTACCGCTGCAGTTTGCGCCGGATGGCGAGATCGAGGTCACCGCGGCTCTGCGCGTTGAGGCGCCAGCGGCCGAAGCCCGTCTGGTCGGTGAAGGCCAGCTGCACTCGCAGCTCGCGGTATTCCCAGATCTGCTGGCGAACGCGCGCATTGGGATCGATCAACCCGGTGTCGATGATGTTGTCCGGATCGCCGAGCGCAACGAAGGCGGTGCCGCGATCCGACTGCCACCCCACCGGCCCATCATCACGGAAGCGGATGTTGGCGGTGCGGATGCGTCCAAAGTAATCACGAAGGCCTTCATGTTCCGCTGTGCCGGGCACCGGGTCGGTTTCCTGCAGGAACCTGGTCCACGCCGCGGCCCGCTCCCCCACCTCGGCATCCCGCAGGGCGCGCAGACGCTCGGGCGTGGTGAACCAGCGCAGGTAGGTGAGCATATCGTCGAAGGTGCCGATGGGCACGTCCTCGCCGAGGCTCACCAGCACACGCGCCCGCGCAGTGTCAGCGCGGCCCTCCGCGGTGATCTGCACCGTGTTGATGCCGATCGCGAGACGGTCGGTCGGCAGGCCGATCGTGGTACTGCGTGAGGCGCCGCGCTGGGGCAGCGACACGAGGGTGTCGAGCGAGACGATGTCGGCGTCACCCACCACACGCACCCGGACGGCGGACGGCGACGTGGTTCCCACGGCATCGATGTAGATCGGCAGCAGCGAGTCCACGCCGTATACGACCGTCGCGCGAGGACGTGCGAGCATGCGCGGCAGCGAATCGGCGGATTGCCGTGGAATGGCCTCGTACACTGGCACCGGCGACGTGAGTCCGTCGGTCGCCAGAGCGGGCACGTCGAGCGTGACCTCCTCGGACGAGTTGCGAATGCTCGACTCATCCTTGATGCTCAGGGTGAGCGTGTAGCGGCCGGGGGCGAGGCGCAGGAACTGCTGCCAGATGATGCTTTCGTCGGTGCGGGACGTTTCGCGGAAGGTGGGTACGCGAACCCGCTCGGTGGCCTCGATGGTCCGCACGATCGTGGCGCCCTGTCTGAGCTGCAGCCGCGCGACGTAGCCGGCCGCGTAGCGTTCGCCTTCGCGCGTGAACCCGAGCGCGCGCGACGGAATGGAGAGGGCAACGAGCGTGAGCGTGCTGTCGGTGGACGGCGCGCGCAGAAACGACACGGACGCGGCGAAGGGAATGGTGCCGGCGCCGGCAACGAGCCCCATGGCGCGATAGAGCCGCTGCATTTCCGCGGGGGCGCCGGGAACGACCGCAGCACCCGCCTGCGTGGTGGGTGCGCCGCCTACGGATGGGCCCGCTCCGGTGGGACGCGAGCCCGCACACCCGGAGAGCGACAGGGCAGCGACAGCCGCCGGAAGAAGCGTTGTCCCGAGCGTGGGACACAGGAGCAGTTTCCGCATCATGAATTACTGATAGTCCAGAGGGTACGACACGTTCCTGCTGTTCGTCTTGCTGCGACTGCTGGTCGGCGTTACGTTCGCCCCGTGGCTATCGAGACGCTAGTCGGGACGACATTGGCCGGGTACACGGTCCGCGGGAAGGTTGGCGAAGGGGGTACGGCCACCGTCTTCCGTGCCGACCATCCCACGCATGGTACCGTCGCCTTGAAGGTGCTGCGCGACAAGCTCCAACACGACAAGACCGCGGTTGCCCGGTTCCTGCGCGAGGCGCAGTTCGGTGCACGGGTGGAACACCCCAACATCGTACGCACCCTAGACTACGGACAGTCGGACACCGACCGCTACTATCTGGCGATCGAGTGGGCTGGTGGTGAGATCCTCGACCGGTACGCGGAAAAGAGCGGTCCGCTGCCGTGCACGGACGTTGCCGCGATTATGTCCCAGATCTGCGGGGCGGTTCAGGCTGCCCACCAGGAGGGCATCGTCCACCGCGATCTGAAGCCGGAGAACATCATGTATGATCCGGCGGACAAGCAGATCAAGCTGCTCGACTTCGGCATCGCCGCTGACACCGAGGCCGCGCCCGATCAGCGCCTCACGCGTGCCGGCTTTTTCGTGGGCACGCTGATGTACGTGGCCCCTGAGGCGCTCTCCGGTGAACTCGTCGGGCCTGCTGCCGACCAGTACTCGCTGGCCACCATCGCGTATTACCTGCTCTCCGGGGCTTTGCCGTACACGGGCAAGTCGCCGCGCGAGCTGTTCTCGCAGCTGCTCACCCAGCCGCCCGTGGCCCTGAACAAAGCCAAGGCGGGACTCACATTCCCGACCACCGTAGAAGCGGTGGTCATGAAAGCCCTCTCCAAGGCCCCGGCCGAGCGGTATCCGTCGGTCATGGCATTCTCCGCGGCGCTCTCCGAGGCCTCGACGAACACGGCACCCGACGCGGTCGCGTCGGCGGGGCGTGGTGAGACCGGTAGGAAAGAGGGCGGACTCTTCGACAAGATGATGGGGCTGTTCGGACGTTGACCGATACCAACACCACCCGCCTGACCACCCTGCTGGCCAGCAAATCGGCCAAGCGGGGTGATTTTGTGCTGGCCTCCGGCCGGCGGTCCACGCTCTACGTGGATTGCCGACTGACGGCGATGCACCCCGAAGGCCAACTCCTGATCGGCCGCGTGGGTCTCGCGGCGCTCCGCGCCAAGGGATGGCCCATCGATTCGGTGGGAGGCCTGACC
>Ga0078894_10002910_pt1 | contig 12969 bp, 19 predicted proteins | sample LauGreSu1BDMLBSD_2_FD_67506 | JGI IMG/M metagenome (GOLD analysis project Ga0078894, IMG submission 67506) | Freshwater lake microbial communities from Lake Michigan, USA - Su13.BD.MLB.SD (version 4) (version 4) | ecosystem: Environmental > Aquatic > Freshwater > Lake | place: Lake Michigan...
AATACTAGGAAGACGACCAAGCCGCTCTAGGGCTTCGCGGGTCTTCTTCTTGGCATTCTCAGCAATAGCAAGTTGACGATCTCGCGTAGCATTACGCTTACGCTTACGGTGCTTCATGAAGACTTTACGAGTAGGTGTATTAGGCATAATGTTTATTATACACTACGGTTTAAACAAGTCAAATAATTTATCCCAAAATCTTTTAATAAAATTTGGAAATCCTAAAGGTCCTCGTTCCAGGCTGTAATGCCAACCAGACAGATCTGTGGCTCTCATAAACTCTTCGGCACTCATTCTGGACGATTGAGAAGAAATGCTTCTCCATACCTTGACTTCATTAGCTAATATCTGAATCTGCTTTAACAGCAGTTGTTGGTATTGTGTATGAAGATCTCGGCAGTTCTTATCGCACATTATGAAAAGATGTTATTAATCTGTCGGTTCACTCTGACAAACGTAGTACACTTTGGAAGATCCTTGAGACGAGCCGCACCAACGTATGTGCAAGCAGAACGAACACCACCAAGAATTTGTTGCATCACACCAGCCACGGGACCTGCTGGTTCAACAAACACTCGCTTTCCTTCTGCTGCACGATACGTTGCCACTCCTCCTGAGTGCTTCTCCATTGCTGCTGCCGAGGACATCCCGTAAAACTCCTTACCCTCGTCTGTTAGTTCGCCTGCTGATTCGTCTGTACCAGCAAACATTCCACCAATCATAACAAAATCTGCACCCGCTCCAAATGCCTTGGCTACATCACCGGGACAGGTACACCCGCCGTCCGATAGCACGTAACCACCCAATCCGTGTGCGGCATCAGCACACTCCATGATGCACGACAGTTGCGGGTAGCCAACACCAGCAACCTTACGAGTCGTGCAGACTGATCCAGGACCAATACCAATTTTTACAATGTTTGCTCCTGCAAGAATCAGTGCTTCAGTCATTTCTCGTGTCACAACATTTCCAGCAATCAGGATATGATCTGGAAACAATCCACGAACAGTACGAACATAATTCACAAACTTTTCAGTGTATCCGTTTGCCACATCAATACAAATAAACTTGATAGACTTGTGCTTGTTTAGAATTCGTTCAGCCTTTTGAATTTCTTCCATGCTGGAATTCATGTCACCCATGCCCATGGTGTACACCACATTAGGTGGCCAGTTCACGTGATCGGTAATCCAACCGTACATAAAGTTGTCCCATTCGGCTTCTGTGTAATACTTATGAATACCACACAGCGCATTATATTCTGCTAGGCTGTCCGCCATTTGAAACGTACCAACTGTGTCCATGTTGGCAGCAACAACAGGCACACCAGTCCATTCTTGTTCCATGTTGTCTGGAAGTTTGAATGTAAACTTGCGTGCCACATCAACCTTGCTACGGCTGTCAAGATTGCTGCGCTTTGGGCGAATCAGAACGTCGGCAAAATCCAGTTTGATATCATCTTCAATCTTCATAATAACAATTTACTCCAAAAAAGTCACACAGTCAAGTAAAAAACATCATTTTCCGCCAGCAGCATAGTAACCAGAGATGGCAGAACGTAGTTTTATCATGATTTTTGCCAAATTACGCCAATCTTTTTGATCAAGCAGGTACTCTTCGTACATACCAAGCACTTCAGCAGCAGTTTGAGCCAATTTTTGTGAAGTTTTTTCGAGAAGTTCTGATTTTTTCTCTTCGGGCATTGGTAGATCCTCTTGTGGTTCTGGTTTTTTCTTATTGGATGTCAGTTTTTTCATTTCTGATCAATTTAAAAACGCGATTTGGGTAAAAACTTCTCCATTGACTAGCGTCCAAGTCCCAAACTGCCATAACTCCTTGTCTATTGTATTTAGTTGCAACCGGATTCACGTCTTTTAATGTGCATCTCATGCGTCTCATGGTTCCATCACTGATTTTAAAAAAGAAAAGAGTACAAACACCTGCATTCAACTGTTCTATTATTTGATTTATCGATGGATTTTTTAATTCTGTGGAAGAAACGTCTTCTTTTTCTTCAATTTGGATAATTGGTTGGTCAACTAATCTAAGTTCACCAATCTCTCGTTGATCTTTTTCTTCGTTTTCTTTCATTTATTCGTAAAAATCCGGATTTTTCTTTCCGTATAAGCGAATAATTTGACCAGCAGTTGCGTTTGCTTCGTTTTCGCAGTCGGAACCTGTTTCTCCGTTTAATTCTTCGCCATTCACGTTCTGTTTATGGTGTACAAGTTCGTGTGCAATTGATCTGGCAACATCAAAAAGTGCTCTACCTTTAGCGTAAACTTTGATATTTTTAGAATTTGGGCAATAATTGGCTGTTGTCATGTTATCATCCCGTACTTGCACCAACATAATTTTTGGTGTATCTTGTAATTTTAAATGATCACAAGCAAATTGAACAAAATCGTCCAATTTTTCTTCTAACAGCATAGTGGTTTTTAGATATTCGTTGAATCCTAACATGACTCTAGTATTTATAGAAAGCTAAATATTGGTATGAAATCATTTTTACAACACCTTCAAGAACGTTCTCTATTAGCTCCCATGATGCTGTCTGCCGCATTAGGTGCAGGAGTTCCACAATCAACCACACCTGCCACAGAAACTGAAGCAAAACAAAAAGAGGCACCACAACCTGCTCCGTATAAAATTCCAGATAATTTGGCACCCTTATACGCTGCCACTGTTCGTGCAGAACACACTGGTTTAGGTTTAAATAAACCAGAAGATTTAACTGGATTCAATCCTAAGATGTACGTACGAACTGCTGCCAGACCAAAAAATCCAAAACAAGTATCAACCGCATACGGTCCACTTCAATTAACCAAAGGTTTAGTTGCTGGATCTTTTGGTAAAAAGCAAAATAAAGATTTATACACAGGTATTGAAGACTTTACTGGTTCTTTTATTAATCAAGGTAAAACAATGCTCGCCAAAGGATTAGATGATCCTACTTACGGTGCTGGTTGTAAGGGTGATTTTTGTGATCCTAAACATCACGAAAATTATCAAAAACTAGGAACTGCAGTTATTCGTGGTGAGCTTCGTGAACTAGGAATTGATGATACTAAACCCATCTCTCAGAAAGATGCGATGCGTTTTCATCAATACCATCGTTTTGGTCCTGCAGGCGGAAACGATCCCAGATACTTTAAACAAATAGAAGCACACTACAAAGAGAATCCACTTCAGTAAATTAAATAATAATTCCACGTTGACGTAATTTAAATTTCATCCAATCGTTGGCATTTTCAAAAACGGTTTTAACTGGTTCGTAACTTACTTTTGCTGGTTCTTTTACTTCTTTTCTGGCTTTTATAATTTCTTTCATGCTCATTCCTGGTGTTGCAGAGTGAACAAGTTTAGAGAGCAGAGCGTCTTCTTTGGCTTGAAATTTTATGTCCCCTTTTTGTTTTTTCTCGCCCTCATCATAAACACCAGATAAAGCTCGTATTGTTGCTTCCTGATCTTTAGTTTGTATTCCTAACTGTGTTAAATGTTTTCCTATGTAATGTTGACTTGTTGGAACTGTGGAAAATCTTTTAACTCTATCTCCGTGAACTAATGTGATAACATCAATTCCTTCTCTTCTATGATGGGCCGCCAATCCCATTTTTGCTCTTTGAGTATCTTCTTTCCCTAGTGGAGTTCTAGAAGAAACTTTTCCTTCTTTTGGGGGAACAGGGTTAACTCCTTGTTGTTGTAATTCTTTAGAAAGCCGTGTGGATGAAACAAGAGCGGGTCTAGGTCCGCGTGAAAGAACTCCTCCTTTTATTTCCTCTCCAGTGCGTCTAAATGTGGTTGGTGAAGATCTGTCTGTTTTGGGGCCGACTTCTTCGAAAGAAACGTCCAATTCTCCTTTAGCCCCAGGTCTACTAACTTTAACTACCCAACTACCAGATCCACTTTGATGTGGTATTGTGTGAGTATAATCATGTTCATGACGATCAACATAAAAGTGCTTGTGTATATCTTTAAAAAATAAATCTTTATTTTGTTGTGTAATTTTGCGACCTTCGTGAGAATACAATTCACCCATTGTATCCGCAGCACCAACCATCTGCGCTTCATTGCCTGATTCTTTAGGGGATAAAATAGGTTGTCTAGTTATTTTGCTCATTTGGGTTGATTAAATTTTGTTATAAACTGAATAAAAGAAAGCATTTTTATTTTCCAAACAAGTGTTCTTGTAGTGTTCTGATTGCGTTATTGGTTAAACGACGCAATCCCTCACTTAAGAATGTGCTGGTACGTTTTTGACTAACATTTGCTTTTGCCCATGTTGGCTCTGTCATTGGCCCTACTTCTGCCGACATTTTCTTCAAGAACTCTTCGTGGGGCATTTCGCCACTACGTAGAGCATCATGCAGTTTGTTTATATTTTCTTTTCTATCTTTAGGAGTATCAATAGTTCTAAACATATCCCACACAGTAGATTGTGCAGCATTAGGAACCATTCCACGTTCGTGTGCAACGTCTTTCAAAGCAGAAGCCATTACTGGATATGTACCAGAAATTCCCACTTTTGATGTTCTAGGAGCACCACCTAAACCGGCAGAAACTTGTTTGGATGTACTGGGTAATCCTGGATGTAGAAGACCTGCTCGTATATTCCAGGTGTCGGATGTTACGTCTGTTGCGTCTTCTGGTGCTTTGCCTTTTTGTGGTGCGTTTGGTTGTAACATATTATTGTAAAAACTACGAACTTTATGTTGTTTTCCTAATTCTTTATCTACAACTTCCATATTACCATTAGCGTCTAACATCTTTACTGCTTTTGCTATTGTGTTAAATCCCTGCCAAGCAACTTTGTATTTGTCTCCATTTTCACCAGCAACGTGTTCACCAAAATCTCCTTCAGGAGTAACTTCTCTGAAATGAGAAGGATGATGTGCTTCATCGTATGTTCGGATCCAAGCTGCTTTGTGTGTAGGATCGGTTAATTCAGAAAGTCGCTTGCCTCTAATCTCTTTTAAAATCTTTTGATGTGATGGTTTGTCTTTAAATACTTTAAAGGTTTTTTCTTCCATCTCTTTAGACCACGGTGTTTCTTGGTGTTCTTTATGAACGTGCATTATACGTTCGCCTAAAGAAACGTTTTGATACCAGTCTTTCTGTGGCGATTGTGAAGCAAGCACACCAGCAACCACGTGTTCTGGGTGGCCGTATCGTTTACTGAAGTGTGTTGTTATTTTGTTTGCGCCTTCATACCACTTTTCACTACGTGGGGCCAAATCTGGTAGATCTCTCTGGAATCGATCTATGCCCCATTCAAAGTTTCTTTTCATCTTTGCTTGAACGTCTTGAACTAATTTTACTGGGTCTTTTGATTGTCGATCTTCCAGTCCAGCAACAGAATAATTGGAAAGATGCTTTGCTAATTTTTCCATATATTTTGGATCACTAGCAGCGTGTTCCATACCAACGGTTAATTTGTCTGCACCAAAAGTTCTTGGAGTTCCTGAAGGAAGTCTGGTAGAAACTAAATTAGGATTAAAGTCTGGATCGTATTTTCGTGCTTCTGATAAGACTTCAGTGATGGTTCTGAATTGTCTACCAATAACACGCTCTACTAGATTTTTATTAAATGGATTCATTTTACTTTCCTCTTATAAACTGAGTCGTTGATCTTGTTTCGATCTGAGATATTCTGTAACTTTATCTAGATATCCTAGATTACGTAATTCTTTAAACACCAAGTTTTCCACAGAGAATTCACCACCTTGTTTCAAAGCAGCTGCACGCATCTCTCGGAATTTAGTTTTTAGCGTTTCAAACGCTTCGTCTTCTGCGCTGGTGCTGATTAGCGTGTCAATCTTTTCCACGTACTGTTCAACTTTACGCTTGATAGCAGGGTCTTTCAGATTAACTTCTTTCTTTACCGGTTGAACCAACCACTTATCATTCTTGACACTGTACACGCCTTGATCTTTGGTGTACGCAGTGTCTTTGTCTTGAGCGTACAGTTCAACGTCGTGCCCGTAAATTTTAATATCGTGGACGAGCCCCCATAGCTGTTTTTTGCCACGTAGGTACTCGTCAAGTAGTCCTTCGCACTCTGGAATCTTATCCATATCAACCACAACATGCAGATCAATATCTGAATACGGTGTGTAGTTGTAATTGGCGTTACCACCAACCAGAATAACGTCAGTAACGGCAGCTGGAGGAATCTTGGCGAATCCTGCCCAGGTTCTGGCAATCATCATGAGTTTGGCACGAACTTCAACCTTCAGTTTGGTATCATCCCAGATTCTGGGATTCAACTCGTCATGGTACTGTAGAGTTAACTCTACTGCTTCTCGTAAAATGTTCCGGAAAGATTTCATTAGTCAATCTTGTCTGGGTTGCCGTTCATGTAGTCGTGTACTGAACTAATGTAGTCTTTAGCCTTGGTGATTTTGGATTGTACCCAAGCTTCTAGTTGGGTGTCGTCCTTCATCATGTTGGCAAGCTCTTGAGCCTTGGTGGCAATAACCATTAGTTCGCCTTTAGCCATTTGACCTTCAGCGTCTTTCTCTTCTCGAATCACTTTACCGGAAGCGATTTGAACAAAAGTGTCGTATAGAGATTTGGTGATTTTATCCATGGAATATCCTTTTCAATATTTATACAAAATGAAAACCCCCGGATTTCTCCGAGGGTTTCCAAAGACCTAAGAGATTACAGGATCACTTGGCGGCGCAAGCACTCACAGCAGCAACCCCAGACCACACCCAAGCAATGGTCTTTACAGCGTAGGGAAGCACAGCAAGAAACAGCGCAACTTGAAGAGGATTCTTCCAGCAGAATCCACCGCTAACCGGACATGACTTATTATTAGTACTCATTAGTGTCTCCTTTATAAAATGCCTTCCCGAAAGAAGGTAAGATATCTAGCAGGATTCCACTAATTTTTCCGTTTCAGGAAAACTTAAAAAACTTCGTTTATAGCGTGAATAACGCCTTTTTGAATGCCAGCATTTGGAAAAACTGCGTGAACTGTCTTTAAGTAGTCTTTCAGGTTCTGGTTACGCTGCCACGAATCTTTCTTAGTTTGTTTTCCTACACCACTCTTATCACCAGAATATACGGATATAAACAATCTGCCACCCGGCTTCAAGTGCGATTGTGCGGCTTTCAGTACGTCAAGATGAACTTCTGGTTCTTTGATTGTGTTCAGCACGTTGAATAAAGTCACAGTGTCTGCGCCTCCGCGAGCCTTCACGGTTTCCGCCACTTTTTTATTGTGTTCTTCTGGACGATTGAACGGATCCAGCACATGACTTTCCACTCCGTGTCCTGCTAAGAATTTCACACCGTGATCGTACTTGCCACCACCCAGATCCACATTCAGTGTGTCTGGCTTCCATCCAATATGTTTGGCAACAGTACTGAACCCTTTGGCCACTTGTGATTGTGAAGTTCCGGCTGACGAAAATTCTTGAGCTTCTTCCAGGTGTTGTTTAAATGTTTTCATCAGGATCTCCATGCGGAAAATATTCAGTTTTTCTTAAATGTAAATCTTTATTTTGTCGTGCTAAGTCCATATGTTTACTTGGATCAAATGATGGATGATACAGTAACATTTGCCGTGTGTATTTACTGTACTTATCTGGATTTTCTAAGGCTCTAGTAATATGGGATGGTGTTATAAGATCTGTAAAATTTTTACCTTCGCGAGTCCAAGGCGGTTTATTAACAGGACGGGGATGTAATTCATTTATTACATCTCCATGCCACTTTACCGCATCCATATGCGAATCGCCTGTAATTGGTTTGTTTGCAAATTCTTTTTTGGCTCTTTCACTAAAAGTAGGTTCTGTGTGTTGTAGTATGGTGTGAACGTGTGCTGGAGATAAATGTGGTACATTTTCTGGTTTGGTTAATTGAGAACGTACACGTTCATCTGGATCTGCTGCTAGCTTATTGGTATGATCGTGCGATAAAAGTCCGCGTCGTAATCCCCAATTTATAGTATTAATACGAACCAAATGGCTTGGGTGTTCCAATGCTGCGTCTACGTGTTCTGGTCCTAGTTGTTTAAGTAATTTATTATCAAAATACGGAAGAGCGTTTTCTGCAACTCTTGAATCTGGATCTTTAATTGCTCGCATCACGTGTTCTGGTTTCCACTTTTTGCGAGCACCTAATACTCGCATTTCAGGATCAGAATGGGTTTGCAAATGTTCCATAGTTGCGTCATCCATCACTTCATTTTGTTGAGAACTTGACAATCCACTTAGATTTTCTTCGGCTTGGTGTGCTGTTTGTTTTCCGTTACGGGTAAGAGCGTTTCGTAGATTTGACAAATTACCCAGAGTGTGGTCGCTGACTCCGGTTGTCGGGTCATACGCACTAAAGTTTCGCATCATAGCTGCATTAACTGTGTCTTCTGGTGAATTGTGCTTGCTACCTGTAGCTAGTCTGGCAGTCAGTATTTTGGTTTGTTCTTCCGGGTTGTTTGTTTGCATAAAGTCGTGCAAGTCTCGCACACCGTGTATGGTGGCGCGAGCGTGTGGATCTTTAATTTCTGGAAGTGGGCGATCAGGTTCAGACAGCGGAGACAATTTTTGGTGTGTGCCAATTGAATTGTCGTGTTCATCCATGAATTGGAATTCGCCCGAATCTGTGGGCAAGTGCATCTGATATCGTTCACCTTTACGCATCGGATTTTTTGGAATTATAGAGTACAAAGGAGCTTGCTCATTGTAGTGTTTAAACATGTTGTGCTCACCAGTACTTGCGGTGCACCAATTAGTACCTTTACCTACTGCACACGCTGCCGCTTTAGTTTTAGGTTGAACCACAGTCCAGTGTTCGTTTTCACCGTGAACAGTATACTCTTCTGAATTTAAATGTTGTAGCGATTCATCTGAAACTGGATACACTTTTGCAAGATGGGCGTGTAGTGCACCGGCTCCTTGAATTCTGGCTAAACTGGCATCACTCTTGCCTTCTGTTCGGGCTTGACGTAAACGTTTCAGATTGGGTATAACTGTGCTATGTACGTCTTCTTCTCGCTGAATTCCTCCACCATGAAAATGTTTCAGAACCCATCTACCTTCTTCAGTTGTTAGATCATGTAAACCTAAAAAGTGTGAAATAAGATTAGTTTTTAATTCAGGTGTATCTTGTCCAGGATTAGTGGCGTTACGGTAATGTGTGAGTTGTCCTAGTTTATCCAAAATAGCATCACCATGCTGACCAATAAACTGATGCCACGCTTTATTTTCAAGCAGGAACGCTTCTTCCAGATATTGACGAAACGATTTCATATGATTATTTATTGGTTATTTGGTTTTGCACGAATTATTCGGCTGTAACTTTTATGTGGAGCACCACCACGTTCCACGTAGTCTTGAATTTGATCACGACCTTCTAACACGTGAGCCATAGCTTGTATAGTGGGGTCTAGATGACCGTACGTTTCTGCGGCTCCGTGTACATCCATATGAATACTTGCAATTTTTGGTTCGGTGTGATGCGCGTGTCTTGCCAGTTTAAACAGTGCGGGTGCTTTGCCTTGTAACCATAAGGAAAGTGGGTTACGATGACCACGAACCCAACCTTTACTCATCACCAAGGAGTCTACTCCAGGATTAGTGTCTGAGTATCCGGTGGCTAATTGTTCTACTCGTTTTTTGGCTAATCGTTGTCTGCCTTCCGGTGTTTGTAAATCTGGTTGTCCAGGATTTTCAAATTTCAGTATGCTGTCGTGCAGTTCTTCTGGAGTAATTCCAAAATGGTGTAAATTTTTTACTACAAATCCAGCGTGGTAGGTTGAGTCTAGTAATCCGTTTGGTCCGGGAGTTTCTGGCTGACCGGGAGCGTAAGTGGAATTACCTGATATCGGAGTTGTTTGTCCAGTTTTAGAGTTATACCAGAAAGAACCAGCAGCCAATGGTTTTGGTGCTGCTTGCCGGGTATTGGCTAGCGATTCCCGTAAAAACTGGAGAAATGATTTCATGTTTAATAACCGTCGTTTCCTTGTACTGGAAATTTATCGGTCGATGGCCATAAACTTCCCTTTTCTGCCGTGCGATTTTTAGTGGATGGTTTGTTAGGATTGTACGGTGGAGTTGCCACACCTCTGGCATCGTAACCGGTGGATGCGGGTGGAGGGCCGTCCATGATAATACCAGGTGTTCGATTACGAACAATGTTGCCGTATTGGTCTACTTTTTGGCCGGTGCCAGGAAGTCCGGTAGATCCGTCTGAGTATTTTCCTTTTTTTTGTATTGGAGCAAAACTCAATGAATCCCAACCCGATTCTGAAAGTTCTGAAGTGGATTTTCCAGAAGGTGAAGGTGCGTTATACAGTGCGCGAGCAGCAGCCACACCTGCTTGATAATTTTCACGTTTCCATTCTGGGTGAAGATCTTTCCATGGAACATTAATGTTTACTTGAGTACCACCACTAACACTTTTCATACGAGGTGTGTCTTTGCCATTTTTTTCTTCCCAACCAGCTCTCCACGCTTCGTGTGCTTGAGCACCAAACGCGTTTGCCAGACGGTCTATATGGGTTTCCAAACTGGTGTTTGGTTCTGCAACATTTTCACGGTGAAGCACTAAAATTTGTTGAACGTGTTCACGATCTTTGGCTTTTTCTGATTCTGGTAGTTGCTCGTATGGCACGTGTTGAGCAGCATTCCAGTCTGCTTTAGGATTACGTTTCATCCACTCGTCGTGCACCTGCGAAGACATCTGTTCAATACCGCTTGAATCTATACCCATATCTGCTGCCACTTTTTCCCATCTGGGTCTTTCACTCAGCTTTTGAGTATAATCGTAAAATATGGCGGGTGCTCGTGGTTCTGTAACCACTCGTTTTGCGTCGGGAGTATACCCTTCAGTAATTTGACGAACAGTTTCTACTAGTTTACGGGTGATGGGATCCATGGAAATTCCTTTTTTATTACTTATTCTTTTTACGTTTACCGGCACAGTGAGCTCGTTGAGAAAATCCTTTAGGATGCGAGCAGTTTATAGATTTTTTGTATTTCTGTGACCACTTTTCTGCCAGAAATTCAGTGAACCGTTTCATTCGCAGTTCCACTTTCTGAGAGATTTATTAATACGTGAGTCTGGATCACGTGCCGTCTTGGCAGACGTTAGTTTCGCTTTCATGCCTTTCATTCGGCGGCAGAATGAGAGTCTGCGTTTGGCTTTTTTTGAGCCCTTTTTTAATTTTTTTGGATCGGTGGTGACGGCAGTTTGCAGCTTGCTGCCCGGGTTTTCGCGTCGATAAGACTCAACGCCTTTTTTATTTAAACCACCTTCTGGATCTTTACCAGCTTTCCGGGTCCATGCGGCAGACTCTGAAACGTATTCAAGAAACGATTTCATATCAATACCCGTCGTTTCCACGTGGAACCAGATTGCTGAATCGGCGGTTAGCAAATCCAGGTTTTTCCGCATCAGCCATCTGACCGGCATAGCCTGCAGCCCTTTCGCCAACCCGTTCTAAGCGTTCTACGTGAGCGAATATTCCACCAACAGTGACAGGTGGCTCACTGGCTTCTGCTGCTGTGCGAGCACGATTCAGCACACGAGGTGTACGTCGGTTTTGTTCACGAGTCACGTCTTGGCCTGCAAGTTTATACTGTTTCCAGTCGGCATCCGAACCGGTTTCTGCTTGTTTTTGTGTGGCTTTAAGAACTCGCAGTTTACGTTGAATGCCTGCTTCTGATAGAAATTGAGAAAATGTTTTCATATGTTTTAAACGTTGTTGCGTTTTCTCCACGATTGAATTAATCCTGCTAATCCGCCTAATCCTGCACCTACTGCTGCTCGGGTTGTGGCAGGAGTATTTGCACCTAAACCTAGCTGAGATCGTACCTCTTGTTTGGATCTTTCAATGTTTCCTGCGTTTTCAACACCCACTACTTGTCCCATTTTATCTTGTACCGTGGATCGAAGGTTTGCAAGATGAGGAGTGGCAACACCACCTGCTGCACCTATACCTCCACCTATAATTAGAGAAGCAAGTCCTGCTTTAAGAGTGTCAGACATGGCTGCTTCTTTTAGGTCTGGTGTTGGAACCGGTGGACCTGCTAATCGAAGTTTGATGGGTCGTGGTGGACCTGCTAATCGCTGACCAGTAATTGGGTGTATTTCTGGTGTTGATGGTTTTGGTGTTGTGACGGCATCGTATTTTACTGGTAATTCTTCACCACCCGATTTTACAGTTTGTGTGTATCCGTGTTCTTGGTAAAATTCATCCTTTTCTGGATCGTATTGACCGCTTGTTATCTGAGCGTCTACAGGGCCGTCTATTCCCGGAGTAGGGGTTAGTGTTGTTTTATTTTGTTCAGTGATTTGTCGTACAGTTTCTACTAGTTTACGGGTAATTGGATCCATGGAAATTCCTTTTTTATTATTTATGGATATCGATTCCATATGTCGTTAACAGTATCACTTAATTGTTTTCCTATTCTGAAATCTTTCATCTCTTCTTCAGGAGTTGCATCCTCTGGAGAATGTGATGTCTGTCCAACACCATAACCATCCATTTTTGTAGGCTGTCGTAGTTGACCTGGTGACTGAGCATTATTTTTTAAAATTGCCATATTTAAATCTAAATTAGCAATAGATCCACGACCAGTATTGGTGCCGTCTACTACTCCTTGTTTTGCTTTTGTTATTGCTGTTCTTAATTCTGCTTCATTTTTTAATTTTTGAATATACTTTTTATCTTTGTAATCATATACAGCACGATCCATTGGTTGTTCTGGTAGATTATTATTGTCTTCCGTGATTTTTTTAACGGTTTCTACCAGTTTACGAGTAATGGGATCCATGAAAATTCCTTTTTTATTATTTATAAAATCTCAACCGGGGGATCCGTACGGAAATCAGAAGGGGGGTATGGGGGTACCCTCTCATATTTAAAAATTTAGAAACTCGGTGCAACCGGGGGATCCGTACCGGATTTCAATAGGGGGGCAGGGGGGGTCTGCGTTATTAGAGGGATGGATGTTGTCT
>Ga0078894_10002914_pt1 | contig 12960 bp, 7 predicted proteins | sample LauGreSu1BDMLBSD_2_FD_67506 | JGI IMG/M metagenome (GOLD analysis project Ga0078894, IMG submission 67506) | Freshwater lake microbial communities from Lake Michigan, USA - Su13.BD.MLB.SD (version 4) (version 4) | ecosystem: Environmental > Aquatic > Freshwater > Lake | place: Lake Michigan, USA...
GTATGATAGTAAATCCAAATTCTGTTGAAGCATAACTTGCAATTGTAGTACCTGTTGAATTGCCAGGTATAGATAAAGTAGTTACTGTTTCAGCACTTGCAATCGGACTCGTAGATAATTGTAAATAACCTCCGACTTCAGTTATATCTGAATTGAAAAAGTAATTTGTTCCTCCACCTACACCATTTTGACCTGAAGTACCTGAAGAACCTGAGATACCGCTAGTTCCTGAACTTCCTGAGGATCCTGAAGAACCAGAACTACCTGATGAACCTGAAGTACCGTTAGCACCATTATATACCCATGAAATTGTATATGTAACTGTGTTTAGTGTACCGCTACCGAGAATACACGTTAAAGAAAAATCAAAATAACTTGTGTTGTCAGTACCAGAGGTGACTTCAAAAATACCAATTACGTTGTTATCCCCAAGTTCTGTTATTTGTAAATATGGTCTGCTAGAACCTGGTGTATTAATAATAGTTAATAAGGTATTTAACCAACTATAATAATCCGTTGAATAAGAATCGTCCTTACTAATACTAATCTCAGTTATACTTGAGATGGTACTTGAATTTGTTACAAAATATTTGGTAGTAGGGTTATTTGGAGCCTGCGTACCACTATTAAAATCCCACCTACCTGAATTAGATCCATCATTACCTGTAATTCCATTAGTACCGCTAGTTCCGCTTGATCCTGATGAACCTGAGCTTCCGCTAGTTCCGCTTGATCCTGATGAACCTGAGCTTCCGCTAGTTCCGCTTGATCCAGATGTACCTGAGCTTCCGCTAGTACCACTTGATCCAGATGTACCTGAGCTTCCGCTAGTTCCGCTTGATCCAGATGTTCCTGAACTTCCTGAAGAACCTGAGTTTCCACTTGTTCCTGATGTACCTGAGCTTCCGCTAGTACCGCTTGATCCAGATGTTCCTGAACTTCCGCTTGTTCCTGAGCTTCCGCTAGTTCCTGATGAACCTGAAGTACCGTTAGATCCTGCACTACCTGAAGACCCATTTATTGCTTGGGCAACTTGTTGAATTGTCGCTTTATAAGAGGATCCCGCAGGATTTTGAGATGTGTCACCGGTGATGACTATGTGAATTAAGTCCGTTAAAGAAACCCCAGTTGCTTGTATTTGATCAGTTAATAATGCCATATCGTATAATAAATATTTTGGTTACTGGAAATTAAACTGCGTTCCATCCATAAAGAAGTAATATTGTAAATTTTGGAATTGTTTTGGTGCTCCTTCAACTGTACAATAAATTATTTCAGACACTGAACATCCGTTTGAATCAGTTAAAGTTAATTGTAGTGCGGGTGCGGTGTTGAATTGAGATGGTAAAGTAAAAGTTACAGGAAAAGTTGTTCCACTACCAACATAAGAGCAATTATTTCCATAAACATCACATGCAATACCACTAAATGGTGGTGTAACACTTGTACCACTATAAACTGTTACTTGATTTGCCATTAAGGTCCACAGGTTACACAAGATATATCATAATCAATTATAAGATTGACTTTTATTTCGGTATCTTGTAAAGGATTTATGGTTTGTGTTCCGCAATTTTTACTTATTTCTTCACAATTAGTAGTTATTGTAATTCTATTAGATATAACATCTACAGTAACACCTGAGATGCCAACAAAACCATTTAAAATATTTGTAATCGCATCTGCCCATACACTATCTGAAGGGTAATCGGTTGCCCCTGTTGAAGTGTAGAATTGGGTATATGCAGATTGTCCTGCAACTTCGGCATAAATTGTGAAATCAGCCGAATTTATAATACAATTTGTGTCACCACTTGATAGATCGTAGAAACCTTCAAGATACATGGACCTCATTGTTTTTTTCTGAACTAACCCACTATCAAAGAATGGTTCATCACATATTGTGTAATATCTATAATTTGTATATTTTTTTGTACCTGTTAGTGTAACTGATTTGGTTAATGAACATCCACTAGCATCCACACATGTTAAATAATATGTATCTGCCGTCAAACCTGTTACTGTACTTCCTGTTTGTGAACCGATACTACCCCCACTCCAACTTAATGTAAATGGTGGTGTTCCTGATGTTATAAACGCAGTTATTGATCCGTCATTACCATTAAATGGTTGCACAGGAAATAAATTAAAGAATACGTTATCACTATAATCAACATAAACATTATAATTTTGAGCACAAGATGGTACACCAGAATCTTGGACCGTCAGAGTATAGTTACCATAACTTAGTCCGTTGAAGATTCCTATCGCATTTGAATAAGTTGTTGGGTTATAGGTAGGTCCATTTAGTGTAAATTGGTATGGTAAAGTACCTCCTGTTGACACCAATACTTCAACTACCCCATTATCACTACCACAAGTTGTTCCACTTGTGTTTGCCGTAACACTAAACAAATTAACTGATGTGATTGTTGTTGTTGCAGTATAAGTACATCCCGCAGAAACCACAGTAACTATATAAGTACCATTTGGTAAACCATAGAATGTTTGATTAGGACTACCTAAAGTACCTATTTGTTGTGTTCCTGATGATCCTGAAACTGAAATTAATAGGCTTGGTTCAGTACTTGTACCACCATCAATTAACACTTGAATTGATCCATCATTTGCCGAACAATAGGATGGTGTCGTGTTAACGGCAACTGTTGAGAATGAATTAGGTGTTTGTAATGTAACGCTATCATAGATTGTACAAAGACCAGCATCTGTAACTAAGAACGAATATGCCCCTGATGATAATCCTGTAAAAGTAACAGAAGTATCAAAAGTAATTTCAACTTGTCCTGATGATCCACTGAAAAAATACGGCGCGGTCCCACCATCGACAATAAATTCAACCTCACCATCGTTCCCAAAACAAGTTGGTTGTGTGATAGTTATAAAACCGGCTGATTGTAGTGGTGGTACGGTATATACTGTAAAGGCTTGTGTTGTTGTACACCCTTCAGGATTCGTAATATCAACAACATACGTACCACCAGTTAACCCTGTTATTGTGGTACCTGTTTGTCCGTTTACATTTGTACTCCAATTTATCGTATATGCTGTTGTCGGTGGTGTTAATCCTGTGATAAAAATTTTACCACTTGCACTTCCAATACAACTCGCATCATTAACAACGTAAGCACCATATGTAAGACCTGAAGAAGGTGTTATTATAACACTCGCAGTAATACCTGTACATCCACCCCCATCATTAGCGACAATATAATAAGTTCCGGCCGATAATGATGTAAATTCATAATAAGGATTTGCGGTTGACGCGGATGTTATTAAACTATTTGTATCATCATACAGATAAAATTTTGCATTACCATAAAACCCTGAGGTAAAACCTGTTATAACCCCATTATTAAATCCACATGTCGTTGGGGTTGAGTCTATCGTTGCCGTAGTACCCGTTGATATATAAATTGATTGGACTATTTTAGTCGATCCCGCATCGGCAACTGTTGCCCAATATGTTCCACCTGTCATTCCTGTAACAGAATAATAAGTGGTATTGGCAGATACAGGTAGTAGACCTAAACCTGTCGCATCTGTCACTGAAAAATTTGGTGTATCACCAGTGATGTTGAAGTATACGGCACCTGCTCCGACATTACTACAATCCCCTGTTACACTATAATTATATATTTGAATATAAGGCATTATCCGTTACAATATATCTCAAAGTTTATTCCTACATTTAATTGGAAGTCATCAAAATTCGGTACACAATTGTTATTAAATACTGTTACTTCTTGAGTATCCGTATCAATATTATAACTATATCCTAAAGTTAGTAAACCTGCTAATGCTGATGTTAATGCGGTAACCCATTGTGTTTGAGTTGGGAAATCTCCAGGTCCTGTTCCTGTATAGAACCCATATTGAGTAATAGGAACACCATTAATTCTAACGTCTACGAACCAATCACTAACAACTGAATTAAGTAAACAATCATTAGGATTTAAAGAATTGTCGGTATAGAAATTTTGTAATGTGTCAGTTAATACCACACCAAACGATGAGACGTTTGGATCGTTAGTCCATGGGTATAGAGAACAAATCACCTCTTGTACAGGACAGTCTAAAACATAGAGTTGTGTTGACAATGTACAAGGTTTACATGGTACAGGAATGAATTTACATCCTTCTTGTCTTCTCCACACATATTTTTGTCTATGTAATACTGAATTTTCTAACTTAACACCAGTGTTCCAAATCGTAGTTGCCGGAACCATTTGTTCCACCATTCTAATCCAATAGTTACCCATACCATTTACATAATCAATCATAGTTTGGTATGTGAAGTTATCGTTTTGGATTCCTGCCAACTTTTGGGATTCAAGATATCTCCAATAAATTGATTGCAGTGTTGGGTACCCTCCCGTTTTACCATCAGTAATAAATTGACGATTTCGAGTGTTAACCATATTTCTCCAAAACGTTTGAGCAAATTCAAAGAATGTTTTTTGTTTTGGTTTTGGTACGATAGTGGTCCAATCAATACCCCCTAATTTAGGATATGGGTTTGGTATACTACATGGTGTTGGTTCTGTATAGAATAATCCTTGTTCAGGTATTGGGAAGTTATATTGACGTGACATTGTCCACACATCATAAACTAATCCTTGTGCGGGATTCATCATAATGTCAACATTCTTAACGTTCAATACTAAACAATCCTCACCTGCCTTATAATAAGCATTAAATCCACCATCAGAACTTGTTCTCAGTGTTGAATTTGTGTCAACCCAACTTTTTTTATTATCTTGGATTTCTCTTAATTTAAAACCAAGAGTCATGTAAGGGAAATGTCTATATCTTTCCAAATATTCTTGACCATAGTTAAATGGTAGTAATTGAGTTTGATAATTAGGGTTATTACCTATAAAGACATCATTTGTTGGTGTAGCATATTCAGGCATCCTGTGTTGAGGTGTGGACTCAAACCATCCACCTCCTATTTGAAAATAGTAAGACTCTGATGGTGTTGGCATTTGTGGACATCCGAACGCATCAACAGGATAATCATCTCTTACTGTAAGGACATTTGAATTAACTGAAGTTGTTGTAAATCCAGTGTATTGGACCCCTTGTATGTAATACAAATTATCACCTTGTAATACCGGAACTTGTAAATTATAAGTTCCTCCTGTGATTTGAATGTATTGTTTTGCAAACTCAGACATGTTAATTCTTTGGTCCGCTACATAAACATATTCGTTAAAATCAATCAACGCTTCAGGTGCTCCAACCATTCGTAATAAACACTCAATAGATTTTCTTGTACCTTTAGATTTAAATAGATATGCCGAATTTAAAATTAAGTTTCTATAGAATTGATAATTAATTTCTTCAGGTGTAGGTCCTATTTGTAAACCAGGGAATGTATTTGGTTGTGTTGTGAAAACCGCCTGTAGTAACTCTTCGTTTGAAATTGGTGAGAAGTTTGTAACCCACCCTAATGTTTGAGCAAGATTTTTTAACAACTGTGATGGTATATCATTACCAACATTATAATGTACACTATTAATGTTTGCCAAAGAACTAACAAAAGCTTTAGTTTCATCAAAACTTCTTCCATAAATCTGTAAAAGTTTTTCAAATCTTTGATCAGGTGTATCAAATTCTTTTAAAGCACCTGTTGTTAAAAATCTAGAAACTAAATTTGTGGTATATTGATCAAGGTTATAAGCAAAGTCGTTAATTTGTGTTAAGTAATTATCAAAACGAATTGATAATATATCTAAGTTCCAAATACCTGCTTTAGGGAATGTAGCATATTCCGTGGTTATGGCGTATGTCCCGTCCTCTAATTCTTTAGGTACTGTAAATTGTGCGGTATACGCAGGTGTAATCTTTCTATTTAATAAGAAGTTTTCAACTTGATCAAAATTTAAATTGAATACTTTGTTACACTCAAAATCATTTGGTCTAATAACCAAATAATCATAAGAAATTTGATTACCACTAAACGGATTTCCGTCAACGATTAGTTTTAAAGTTGTAGAATTACTATCAGTTGGGTATATGTAATTTACAGGATAACTATTCCCATTTAAAAATAAAATATACTTTTTGTACTCAAGTTTCATATTTCTCAGTGGAGAAACTGCATTTTCCGAAAACATCATGTTAGTTTCGGCATTTTGTGAGTAATCAATATCGAAAGGGTTTCTTATTGAACTTAAAATAATTTCAAAAGTTGTATCGTTTTCAATTGAGTCGTAACTTATATTAATTGCAGTTTCTTGAGTTACAAATGTATCTGTTTGAGGTGCAATTTCTAATGCTGCGGGGAAGAAATTAATTATTTTAGTTATTGAAACTGAAAATCTTTTAACTAAAGATCCGTACTCCGTAAAGTTAGTTACTTGACTTAAATCGTAATTCGGGTAAACTCTATAGTTGGCCGCTAATATTTCAGCGGCTTCCACATTATTCGCTATGTTAATACCATCTAAATTAATTGGGTCCGAAAATGCACCAATTGTAAAAGTTCTATTTTGTTTTTCAGTTATGTTTGTCGTGAAGTTGAAATTGGCTTGTGTCAAACCTCCACCCGCAACCAATTGTACCCCAACTAAATTATTGGAGAATTGGTTTGCTGCACTACTTTGAGGAGGACAAGTGAATTTCTGTGTTGCCATTAAGCTGAAATATTGTTAAATGCTTTAGAGAAGTCGATATTATCACCACGATCTTGTCTAACTTCATAAAGAAGAGTATTAAACTGATCTTTAATTTCATACAAGTTGTATTGTTTGTAGATATTATTATCAGAATCGTAAATAGTGTAGATACCGTCATCAATTGATTTAGTTTGGTTACCATACAATGCAATTGCAAGAGTCGATATATCTTGATCAACAATTTCAATTTCAGTACTAATCGGATTAAAGAACGTATTTGAAATGATTATACTTTGATTTGGTTGTCCAATAAATGGTGTTGCACTTGGTTTATTAGTTGGTGATGATGATGGTGACAACGTACAAAATAATAAGTTTGTTGCACCTTCAACATATGCATATCTAATAGACTTTTGAATTGTGTTTGTAAGGTTTTGAACTACAGGCTCACAATAGAATGATGAGGTGATAATTCTAAAGAAATTAGGAATTTTAGTTCCATCGGGATTTAAATACTCAACTCTAAATCCAACTAAACCTTGGTTAACAAATTTGTTTCTATATTGTGCTGGTACATTATTAAGATCAATAACGATACCTTTAACGTTAGGTAATGCTGATAAAACACCACAATCAGTGATTGTAGTTCTTATTTGTGCCGGTCTAATCATTAAGGTGTAGATCCCTAATTTATTGAATTGGTCCGCTGGAAGTTTTAAGTTATATAAACCACCTAATACCTCAACAGTATTTCCTCCTGTTGCAGCATTATTAAAGTAAGGTCTAAGTACGTCTTGAGCGTTTAATGTTGTTAAGACAAAATTTTGAGTGTCATCTCTAGATTCTGTGTAAACCATAACAATTTCAACATCTTCAGGACTGACATCTGATGGTCTTATAGTTCCGTAATTACCTGTTGCCATTTTTTCGTTTTTCTTTTTTATAAATAGTTAAGTAGATACTTTTTCTATGTTAAAATATTTGTATCCATATTTTTCTAAATCACCAACGTTATCCACTTCACCTAATCTCATAACATTCTCAAGTGGTGTGTATTTACCTCTCTCTATAAATAAATTAGTAATAATTTCTGGTTGATCAATAACATTTAGTAATGCTTCATTTTTTGTTAGTGCGGAAAGAACTAAATCACCAGGTACTAAACCATATGATTCAACTACGTAAATTGTGAAATCTTCATAGTCGTAGTAGTTAACACCATTAATTGTATACGCGGAAAAAGTTCCTGATGGATCTTCACCCCAATATGTTCCAATCGCACCTGTAGTACCCGTAACTTGTACTCCTAACTTATATTTTCCACCCGATAAGTTAATTTTTGGTCCAAATTGTGAAATATCATTTAAAGTTGATTCAGTATAACCTGTTATGATAAAAGGAACTGTTGTATAGTTGTATGAGTAGTAGTCGTTTATATCAGTGTTTGAGTCACCCGTAAAAATATAATCATAACTTATTGGTGTTGCCGACCAATTACCACCGGCAGGATAAAAAATTATTTCACCTTGTGGGTTTGGTATTACCGCATTTGTGAACGGAGTTTGTACAGTTTTTTGTACTTTTGAAATACCCCAAGGAGAATTACACGTTAATGTTATGGTGTAAGTGTTATTTGCGGTTGGGTAGGTATGATTTATAGGTGTAATCCCTAAAACAGCTTGTAGTGGTGAATTATCACCCCAATCAATAGTATATGTTGCAAGTTGTAAAAACTTAATAAACTCAAGATCCGAAGTATTATAAAATGTATACGTATATGGGTTTATTGTATTTGCGGTTGCAATAAAATTATTTAAAACATTTGATTGTAAAATTAATCCGTCGGTTGGTGTATAATACCCTATATCAACAGCCGATTCAGTAAACATTATGTTAACTGATAATCCTGTTAAAAACGATGTTCCCCCTGTGTTTCCCGATAAAATGTAATCCATTGGTAAGTAAACACCGGTTGTTCCTGTTGTTGTTGAACTATAAGTAAATCCAGTTAAACAACAAGGATCAATAATTGTTGTTATGTCTGTATCACCACTATAAGTGACAAAAACAAGGTCACTTTTAATGTTTTCAGGAGAAATAATAAATTTATATTGTTGTAGTTCCATTATGGGTTAACGTACTCATAAAATTTTATGGGTGTTAGTGAATCACCTACCCTAAGGTTTGTCGATGTTGAATAAACTTTATAAGTTTTATTATTATAATCTAAATCAACCCTGTAATAGAAATACTTTGAGTTATCAAAAGTAAATTTATTTGGTGTAATTAAATCTTGTTTTGTATTGGTCATTTGTCTAAAGACACCAGTTCTTCCGTCAAAGAAACTAGCGGTCATATAAAACTTATCTATATCAATATAATCTCGTTTCCTTAACCAATAAATAAAGAATCCTTCTTTATCGCCAATATAATCTAAAATCATTTTTGGTTTTTTTATTTCAATTGGTCCAATTTGTGGTGATAAAATCACTGTTTGAGTATCACCTTGTTGTACCGGTAAAATGATTGATAGATATAATTGTTGGTTTTTATCCTCAGGGGTGTTATATAAATCTAACTTAAAGAATGATTTGGTGAATGGTTTTGCGTAATAATAAACTTGTTGTGGTGTAAACCCAACATTCAAGTACGATATACCCCAGTTACCAATTGTATTTGCGGTTATAGGTAACAAATAATCATAAAAATAAAATTCATAATTAATTGCGGTTGTAAAATCAGCAAAAATATCTTGTGGAAATCTTGAAATTTCAAAATCAGTACCTTGACCAATAACCTCTTCAATTATAGTTGTTTCGTACTCACTAATCGCTTCGTCTCTTCCAGTAAAATCCCATTGCATGTTAATAGGCACATTAACATACTCATCAATTCCTGTTTTTACTATTTTAATTCTATTCGCATCCATCTATTAACGGGTCGTCTATTTGTGTTATGTTCTGAGGAACTTTACCTGATTGAGAGTATTCATTTGGTATATTATAATCTTCAGGGGTTATCCTAAAAATTGTATCAACAAATGGATAATGACTATTATTCATATATGGATAATCAACACCAATACCATCACTATCAACAAATCCATATGGATATAAATCTCTCCATCTGAATAAAGCCATGAACGTTGAGTAATATGCGTAATCAGGTATACCAACAACATTTTCAGAACTACCTTCTTCAATATAATCGGAAAATGCCGCTATTTGTATTGGGTTATGTGGTTGATAAAAATACCCCAATTGATTCGTACTACTTAAAGTATTACTAGCTAATGTAAACCAATTTTGATTAAACTTAATTTTATGTTTATATGTGGAGATAACTCTTTCATATTGTTCAAAATTATTCCATTCACAAAAATCTCCGTCAATTGTGTCACCAGATTGTAAAAAATTGTTATAATAAAATGGTCCTGATAAAGCCAATGAATTATACTGACTTTGTGAAATATTAACATTAGAGTTAGCATTACTTTGATCCCACCATGTTTGTGGTTTTTTATTTTGTAAAAACGTATTAAAATCCCACCCTTGTTTTAAATTTCTAGTCCACCCAAAATAACCTCTCCATATTGTCGTAAAAAATAATTGGGTCAATGGTCGATTTTGATTATCTCTCAAACCTCTTATATTGAAGTCACAATTGAAGGATAGTGTGTACGCTCTACTACCTTCCTTTACTGAAGTTCTTTTAACTTGATTTGGGGTTAAGACTTTTATTTCACATTTTTTCTTATCACCATATATGTTTCTTTCGAATCCGGCGTTTGTCAATACAGCACAATCAGGACTCGTGACAATCTTATGTCTTCTAATATAGTAATTACTTAATGTGTCAGCAGAATTTGAGGGGTTGATTAATCGTCTAAACGTACCTTGGGAATTTGTTGCAAATGTGTTACCGACAAACCCAACATTTCGTATGTTAAAAATATATTCTTCAGATCCTGATCCCGCATCTCCCAAACTTGATACTTGGAAAATTTGATTTCCATTATAATTAACACTTAACAATACATACTCACCAGCTGTTAATCCGTGTTTCATCGGGCATTTGAATGATATCTCATTTGAGTTGATGGTCGCACCTTTCTTAATATAATAAGGTATTCCATTTGAGGCTACCCAAGACCAAGTTATATTAGTATTAGGTTCCACAGTGAATAAACTTTTGTTAGAAACATTTTCATATGGATAACTCAAATAATGTGACCAATTATATGTTGTGGCACTTACGTTTTTGAACGCTATGTGGTTATTTGGTGGTTTTGTATATCCGACAACATTATTATCGGTTCTAATAAAGTCAAACTCAGAATATTGTGGTAGTCCTTCCCATGGTATATTTTGATCTGTAGGTGCTGGTGGTACTGATGGTTGGTTACCTTGATAGTAATAACTTTTAGCGTTTTCTAATGCGTTGGTGTAATATAAATTATCTCTATATGGTACATACTTTGTCGATCCTGAAATACCATTTTCAAATAAAATCGTAAATTTAGTCACAGGTCTAAAGTTTGTCGATGCTTGTCTTTCTTGATCAAAAACCGCAACTAAACTTAAATCCACACTCCTATCATATTCAACCATATCTTTGGTTGATTGATTAAAAGGTATGTTTATAAATTGATCAGTTCTTGGTGCCGATTTATACCTTTGAGTTGATAATATTATTCTTGTTGTAGGATCTACCGTCATTATTCCTCAGTTGTTGCAACATAAAGTTTATAGAATACATCTACCGCTGTTTTACCATTATTTAACCCAAAATAGAAATGGTAAGGTGCCCCAACTACTACCGCCTGTTGATTTGATCCAATTGGTTGTCCTTGTATAATATCATTTATTGATGGTTGAGCAACAGGATTTCCAGCGTTATTATAATTAGTGATATAACCTAAATTAGTGGTTTGGGTGATATATTTCTCATTCAACGTGGTAAAATTTAGGTCTTGATATTTTTTACTAAAGAACCCTCCATTATAAACATTATCTGTAACCCAATTATTATCTTCCGTACCAAAGATATTCACACTAGGATTACTTTGTTTTAATGACCATTTGTAGTGTGGTACTACTTGTGATTTATCATAACCAAACTTGTCCTCAATTAATGGTGAATAACTATAAGTTTGAGTACCTGGTGATTCAATTTTTCTGTATGTTAAATTCGCTAAAGGTGTTTGGAAGAAAAGTCCCATTACAGGTTTAATATCCGCCCCTGACGGGTAAGGTAGTGGGTAGTAATTATCACCAAAGAATATATAATTATTACTTGGTACATTATCAGTAAGGAAAGGTAAAACTTTCCATTCTGAATTTATAGATAACATTTGTGCCCAATCACCATCAATCCTATAACCACCTCTTGTACTATTAAAAAATTGTATAATACCTTTACCTTCACTGTTATCACCACCAGTGGAGATTGGTAACATTCGTTGTCTAACACCTTCATTAAGTATTCTTGATAAGAATCCTAACTCAACTATTGATGAATTATCTTGGTATGATGTTGATTTTAATTGATCGGCATAATAAGAACCAAACCCATCTATTCCACCACAACAAATCTCATTGATAAAACTATCTCTTGGTCCTAAATCCACAACCGTTGTTGGGAATTGGATTTGTTTTTTGTTATATCCAAAACCAGGAAAATCCAAAAGACTTTGAGGAATTAATTGACTTATTGTTGGTGAATTTTTACCAATAAAATTACTTCCATCCCAAGGTGATGAACGATAATAAAAATTATTGGTTAATTCGTTGAATATTATGACATCATTACAATAAAAGTAATTAGGTTCGGAATTATTAATACTAAATGTTGTTCTTTTATTGAAATTAAACATGTATAAAACTCCGTTAACCCAATTATTCTGAAATACCTGAGAGAAGATTCCTCTACAAGCAGCAAAATTCATAGTAAATCTTACCTTCCATTCTAAGAATAGTCTAACATCATCACCATATTGACTAACATATTTTTTGTTCAATAAACAATAACAACCATTAATCATTCTATTTGCCGGTACGGTACATTGCCCTGCAGGTAAAACCCCAACATTGGATCCCGAACCAGAATAACAAGATAAAGGAACCATTCCTTCACAAGCTAAAGTTGATGTTAATCCTGAAATTACAGAGTCAGAATCTTGAGAGTCACCTACAGGTAAATCCCCACCGGCATTGATAGCAGGTGGACTTAATTGTCCGTTAGTTGCGTAAATTGTAAAATTATCATTTTGGTGTAACGCATATCCTGTACCATTACTAGTACCATTTTGAACTCCTGT
>Ga0078894_10002915_pt1 | contig 12957 bp, 24 predicted proteins | sample LauGreSu1BDMLBSD_2_FD_67506 | JGI IMG/M metagenome (GOLD analysis project Ga0078894, IMG submission 67506) | Freshwater lake microbial communities from Lake Michigan, USA - Su13.BD.MLB.SD (version 4) (version 4) | ecosystem: Environmental > Aquatic > Freshwater > Lake | place: Lake Michigan...
GAACTACTCTCAATCATTTAGCTGAGTAAGGAGAGCAACACCTCTCTTGACCCAATGTTTCTCATCATGCTTCTTCTGCATGGGGAGATATGTGTGCATAACGAAATTAGTTGAATGACCAGTTGTTGAAAGAGTACCAGCGCGTCTTGAAGTCTTATAAATTGGGCATTAATAACTCTATAAATAATCATTTAACAAAAAATTGAACTTACATGTCCTCTCTCAATCTGGGACTGAATCATTGGCTTAAGCCAAATGTGAGGCATCTAAGTGTAAAGTACCTTTGGATGAGATTCAGAAAGCACAGATTGCTCAGAACTCCATCTACATCCTTCGAGATAAAGACCATAAACATATGCTCCATCTTCAGCTCCAGCTTGGAGGTTATACTTGGAAGGATCACTCATTACTTCAAAATCAAAGTCGATTTGATCGATAGCAATAACGTATTTACGAGCGAAGTTCTGCTTTGCTCCAGTCAAGAAAGATTGGGTGAAGAAGAAACCGCTGATCCAGAATGTTTTTGGCGCACCATTATCTACCCAGTCTTGCATGAACTTTAGTCTCTGAATAAAATCTAGAACCCAAGAAGCAAGAGGCTTCAAGGAGGGGAAGGCCTTTTTGGCCCAGAGAGCAGGTACAATATTATCGAAAAGACTATTTCCGACAGCCTCAAGCTCGAGAGACATAACAATTTCTCCTTTGATGGCCTTCCCAATGTTTATTAGAGAGGAACGGACTTCTGAGAGAAGCTTGTTGAATCTAAGTAACTCTTGCTGTAACACAGTATTCATAGATTCGTTATACATAATAGGATGCTTCTTAGATGCTTCATCAACATCGAAGTTTGGAGGGAGTTTTTCCAATATGTTTTTGGCAATATCTTGAAGCATTTCTTCCTGGCTCTTACCAGCTCCACCAGCTTTACGTGGCATAAGTGAAAGTGCAGTTCCAAGGAGTTAATTTGTTTCATTGATAGCACTAGTGATATCGGCATTATCGTGGAGTCCGAAAACTTCAGTAAGATCCACTGTAGGCATCTCGTTTCTAATAAAGTCCATGTATGATGAAAGTGGACCATCTGGTGGAACGAAGTACTTTCCACTCTCTGAATACTTGTATCCATCCTTTAGCACTTAATCTGTGTAAAAATCTGATAGAATCAAATTGATAGCTCGACGATCCATAGGATCTGTCACTCTTCCTCCATAGTTTGCCTCAGCCACCATGTACTTGAGTGCCTCAAAGGGAATCTCCTGATAGTAGTTCAAGAACATGTAAAGTTAAGCTTGAGAAATTCTGAGATCTGAAGCTGAAAACTCATAGGGGATGTTCCAACCAAGTGGACCAAACTTCCTTCTTTCGATGATTAAGGCATTAAAGAAGCAGAGACCCCACATTAAACGTTTAAGAGCAATTGGCTTTGAGCATGACTCAAAATCATTTTCATCGATACCTAGATAGGATCCAAGAATGTTATTACGAAGACCTTTTGGAGGTTCATTTGTAACCTTGATTCCATTTTACAAAATGGACACAGGGAATTTCTCACTAGGCATAGAGGTTAACCAAATTCTGAAATTGCTTTGTTTATCTTCTACTATATTTTCAATAATACCATCTAAGACTGGCATGAATGAGGGAGCAAGATGACAGTTTTAAAGAACGACCCATTATTAAATATTTTGGGCTTCTTCTATTGCTACTTTAGCTTTCTCACTTTGACCTTGGCCAAGTGACAAAGAAGTCCATTTGATCTTTTTGGATTCTGACAACTTTTGGAGCTCAGTCATTGGATCAGCTCCTGGTGACAATACGAAAATAACAGGAGTTTTGTTGGTTGAATCAGAGAATGATTTTGACAGATCAAATGGTGGAGGTAAAGTATAGTTTCTTCCAAGATCTTTATCTTTCTTAATCAATTTAACGATTCCTGGAATAACTTTATCTGGCCTAAGAATTCTAAGAACAATGAGCCGTCTGTATAGAGTTAGATCTTACCAACGCCCAGGCCATGGGTCTTTAAGACTTTAAGGCTTCAAGGAATTGAACACTCTTTCCCAGTCTTTGATATGTGTCTCAAAATCTTTATCAAAACCATTAAATGCAGGAAGGAATCTTCCTAATTCTAAAATAGATGCCCATGCTTTATCACTTAACCATCCACCTTAACCAGTAGGATTAGGTCTCTCCATATCAATAGATGTAGCGCCAGTCATTAAGAATCTAGCTTCTATTGGATCCAAAGTCTTTTACTCTTCCATGATTTTCATACACATCAAGAATGAGAAGAGAAGCTTGTCCTTTTCAAAGAGTGATCTACACACATTTTTGTAGAGAAGACTGGTGAATTTTTTAATGAAAAATTCTTTTCTCTTATTTCTATCATTTTTATCAACTTTTCCCTCAGCACGATCAAGAGCTCTTTCATATATCATACAGAAGAATTTAAGTGAGTACTGATACATAGGATCAACATTCATGAGATCAGAAAGAACGAAGAATAAGCGAGAAACTCTAACAGCTACAGGAACAAATAGATCTCTTATTGTTTCAATCTATCTCATAGTTGACTCCATTTCCTTGAGCTGAGTTTCAATTTGTTTGCATTATTCTTTGGATTCATCAAGAGTTACGACAAGCTCATCATCTTCAAGAATATTGTCTGATGAGTTAGCGATTTGATTTAGGATCTTATCTTAAAGTTCTAGCACCCTGCGCTCATTATCTGCCTTTTGTACGATGCATTAATTTCTTTTCTCATATTTCTATGGTTCTTCATGCTTGACGACAATACTGAGCATTTGATCTTCGAGACCATCGACTGTAACCATAAAGTTAAGCATTGTGACTTTCACACAAACTTCAGGACTGTAATGGGGTCTTGAGAGTTTTGTAGTGACATAGAACCTGAAATCGTTGGAATACTCGACTGGTGAATCACCTATTCTGATATACATCTATGAGCCCTTCTTTTCAATTTACTTTCCAAGCAAAGGCTCAAGCATTGGATCAAAAGTCTCGCCTGCATCCTCGAATATAACTGGATTACCAAGATTGACAGAGTTTTCTAGCACTCTACTAATTTATTTTGGATCCATTGTAGGCTTGACAACCTTTATTCCGAATTTTTCCTCCATCTTTTTGACCCAAATGTTTGCCTGAAGTTGAGGATCAATCATTAATGGCCATCTATCAGAATTTTCAAGAATGATAGCATTATCTGTAGAAAATGAGTCTTAAGGAAGTTTATCAATTTGCCATTGTCTAATTTTAACTTAATTACCAAGAATTGCATTCAAACTGATAACCTCATTGCTCTTAATATTGAATCCCTTAATCATATTGATCCAGTTTTAAATACAGTCTTATCTGTAAGCTTAAATGAAGACTCCTAAATAAGCTATGCAACCAGAGCATACTAAAATGTCACCAACTAAGTTTTCTCTGGCGATTCTTTCAGTAGCTAATGATTTTTGCCAATTGACGTTTTCACCAGCCAATTTTTCAATCAAACTCCCAGCTCTTTTATGCTTCTTCTCACAGTCATCTTTTTGAGCTTTGAGGCGTTCTTCTTCAGCCTTAGTAGCGTCAAATTCATCCATTAGCTTTTTCATTTCGGCTTCAACTGCTCTAAGTTTTTCAAGAGCAGTATCCCAAAGTGCTTAGGCAGCAGCTGCTGATTCCTGTGCCTCTTTCAATTGCTATTGCTTCGGCTTAACGACCTTCATAGCCTCGTCATATTGGACGATAGCACGCACCCATTTGGCAAGACCCCAGGCGGCTTTTGATACCTTTGAAAGAACTTCATCTGTATACAGAGCATCTTCAATAAGTGGTTTCAACTGCTCAATAATTTGAGGACTTACATTGTCCTTTTCATAATTTTGACATTTTTTCAATAGCTCAGGATTGAGTAGCTGCTTTTTAGCTGGCTCCCAATAATCAAGATTAGGTTAACCTTGAACCTTTGCTCCCTTAACATTAAATAGAATACAGAGTGTCTGAATCACAAGTTTTGCACCTGGTGGGGGTACCTGGAAACCCTTAATTTCTGTGATGTCATTCTTGTTTAGATCTTGTACTGCTCTCATAGCAGAGTGATAAATAGGCATGACTTTCTTCAATGCTTCATCGCAATCAGCCTTAATTGCGTTTGCATTTTCGAGTTTTCCCTTAGCAATGGTCTCCTCAGCCTCGACTTCCTTCGTTTTTTCTTGGACCTACTTCTTAGATTTTTCAATGTTAACCATCATCACAGCAGTCTCTTTTTGTTTCTGAATGACCAATGGGATCAAGTCATTCAATTCTACCTTAAGGATCTCTACTTGCTTTGAAGCATGGGCTAGTTAAGATAGACCTTTCTCATACTTGCCAATAATTGTGTTTACATGCTTTCTCTTCATGCCAAGTTAGTTTTGGAAGGTCTTTATCAAAACAAGGTAACTAGTTGGGGTAACATAATAGTACCTCTTTAGCTCTTGATAGTATCTTTGCGTTAGTTGAGAGACTCTTTCTTGCATATCGACACAGATGCTGATAATACCCTCTCTATTATCAAGCTCAATTGAATTAAGGAAATATTCAGCGACTGATTATAGGGCTTCCTTTGGCCAAGGAAGGAACCAATCGATTGTGCAACAATTGACTAAAGAAGGGAACATTCTCAATCTGCGTTTGAAATCCTCTCCGATTGGAGACATTGCAAGGACTAAATGAATACTCTTTTTCGCTTTTGTTATGAAATCGAGCATAACCTCAGCTTCTCCCATGTTCTTATATGCTTGATTATTCTTGTTTACATCTTTCATTGCTTCAATCACCATATTTTGATCTTCAGCATCAGCGTACAGGTTGGGGATCTCACCACCATTCAATATATTATTGATGTCTTCAACAAATACTTCTTGAGTAATTTGGGTGTCAGAAAACAAGAAAACAGTTTCTTTAGCTTCAAATCCAGCAGCATTATACAATTTTTCTTTCATATCGTCTCTCCAAGCCTTAAAATCGTAATTCTTTGAAATTTCAATTTCAGCTTTTTGATAGCTAGCAATAAAAGTGGCTAGAAGAGTTAAAGATTTTCTGCCAGAACCACCAACACCAACCAAAAGTGCGTGACCAAATTCAGTAGTAATGACTCTGTGAATTTTAACTACATGTTCAATGGCAGCATTGAAGAGCACTAGGTTCATTTTCTTAGAAGGATTTGCACTATTATAGTCTATCAAAGACATATCAGCCTTTTCTTTAACTTTCTATCTGTCGGTAAGCTCACAATACAAGTCTTAGAATGGTTTCTTAGTGGTGTCTCCATCTGGGTATACTAAGGGAATAAAAGATGCAAATAACAAAGGTTATACTTCCACAATTGAGCTCCATTCTTTTTTAAATTTCTCTTTGATTTGGTCTTTAAGTAACTCTTCAAACTTTTCATGATCAGATTCACTTATAAGACGATCAGAGAATACTCTCAAGCATTCGTGGGCCCATAGCTTGATCATATCATTTTCAGTCTTAATAGCCTTTGGAGAGGCCTTAGCAATACCTTAAAAGACTTTGCTCACATCTCTTAAGTTATATGTGTAATGAGATTTTGCTGGAGTTGGTCTGAATTTCTCCTAAATAAGCTTGTAGATGGTAAGCGTGTTTGACACAATATTGTCTCTCATGCCTTAAATAGCTTTTGGATAAGATGGATTAGAGTTTATTAGGAAGAACCATTCCATCACATTGTTGAAGATATAGTTCATGCTATCAACTGAGTAGGGTTCAATATAGATAACATTGAAATGACGCACATAGCGTGGAGAAATATGGTTTCTACCACCTCCTGGAGGACCCATAGCAGTAGCAAATCTAACTCCTTATATTTGTCTGAATTCCTTCTCATTGGTATCGATATCATACCATCCACGGTAGTCCATCCATTGTCTAAGTAATTCAATTGGAGGCTAAGCACCGTAAACTTCCTTTTGTGGCATGTTAAGATCATCAACGAATATAAGACCTTTTTTACCAGTGGGAGGTCCATATACACCCTTTCTTCTCTTCTCCATAGCTCCATCTATAATTCTTTGAGTTTGATTTGAACTTGTTTAAGCTGAGAATGACAAATTAAGGTAAGTCCAGTCAACTCCATTATCAAAAGTTAGCTTAAGCTCATTAAGAACAGTAATACTTTTGCCTGTTCCTGTAGGCCCACAGAACAAGGGGTATTTTTCATTGAAGATTAGCATTTATAGAAGCTTTGTCATACGAATTGAATCGATTGTAGGGACAATAAGCTGTGAGTACGAGACATCACGTGGGACAACGAATGGTGGAATTGTCTTTAGCCAGTTTATCCAAGCAATCTTTTCTTTGTCAAAGTAAAGATCAAATAGGCTTTTATACTCTCCAAGCTTAACGGTAATCTTTTTAACCTCGAAATTTGGTAGATCGAGCTTGTACTTGGCATTTACGTCCTCATTCATTAAAATATCTTGGAAGAACAAATCAAATTTAGGTCTTGAAGTTTCATCTAAAGCAACACCAATGCTCCAAATTTGAGCGAAGAGAACAGCATGTTAAACAATCTCATCGGCTTCTTTAGGAATTTTAACAGCAACCTCATCCGATCTCCAATCTTTGACGTAGCAATCGAAAACGTTGAGCATCGAGTTTATTAGGAAGTTCGGGTCTGTAGGTACTGGGAATTTTCCTATTTTGTTTGTGTATTCAATGCAAGCATCAGAAAGATAGTGCATTTAGCTTCTAATGATATCAACTAATTTCTTTTCAAGGAATTTTTCAAGATTGTTACAGTAAGATGTTATAAGTGGTGTGTGACCAAGTTATTTAGGCTCTAAAAGTACCATACCGCATCTACTGACTGTAGCTGGTGAGGCTACTGACAAGTCTTCCACCTCGAACATAATTGTCATTGTAGGCTTAAGTTTAATAATCTATCCACTATTTAGACAAAGCTTTTTATTATCATCAAGCACTGTATTCATATTTTCAACCCAAACTGCATCGACTGGACCGTCGAAAATAATCCATTTTCTATCAGGAGTTTGAGATTCAGCGCAATCTCTAACTTTGATAGCAAGAACTCCGTCACTCCACTCGCCTGAGTCCATATCGAACTTTCCATAAAGTTGATCTTAAGTGATACTCTTAGGGTTCACATAGTATGAAAGGACATTAACAAATTTAGGATCATCCTTGATGTAGCTTATAGCTTTTGCTAATGTAGAAAGGACCTTAGATTTACCAGAAAAGGCTTTTCCTACAACCATGAGACCATGTCTAACCATTATTGTATCATAGAGCTGTATACATTTTTCAATGAATTCCTTTTTAGGTTGCAAATTTTATTCAAGACAAACATGGTTCATTGCATCAAGAAGTTTTGCATAATCTGGAACAGGAAGCTCTACTCCTGGGAAAAGATCACTTGTAATACCTAGGAAGAGAGGGATATCATTTGAAGTGAACTTTGGTACATTGACATCATTCAAAGCACGAAGACCGATAAATTTTTCAGGCCAATCTAGCTATCTTCTCAAGTTACCACAAGCATTAAGAATAGCTTTGAGAGCTCTCATCCCAAAATCATAGTGATCTTGAGACGAAAGTTGCTCTGATGATAGCTTTAGAGAAGCGACGACTTTAACTGAAAGTTCCGAAGCTTCAGAAAAACCGAAAGAATAAAGCTCTATTTCTGCGATTAGTCTATAATCTGGGACCATCATAGCGCATGGTCTAAAAAGTGCCTTAAGGTTATCTGGAAGCTCTGATCTACCAGCATATCCAGGATTCATAGTTATATTAACAGCACAAGCACGATTAATTTTGAGTTCAGTACCCTCAAATTAAAAGACTTTTCTTTTGAGGTCTTTGATGGCAATTTGAATGAGCAGAATTTGTTAAGCAATAACAGAGAGTACTTCCAAATCAATTCTATTGAACTCATCGAAGCAACACCAAGCACCAGATGCTGCAAGACCTTTGAAGAACTTTGCCATTGCAAGATAATCAAGACCATCAGAGCAATTAAACACGACACATTACACTGCAATTGCCTTTGCAAGATCTTTGACTGATTCAGTCTTTCCTGTTCCTGCAGGTCCCTCAGGAGCACCACCATAATTAAGATGCTTTGCACCTAGAAGGGTTCTGTAACATCTATCAGTAAGAGGGGTAATAACGAGGCGGAGTGAGTTGCCAAGGTACTCATAAGCATAATCAGTAACAGCAGTAACCATCTTTACTCTAAGGGTATCATTTTCTTCCCAATAGTATCTTAGTTGGGCAGTCCAATCAAAATCAAAAATGCTCTTTATATCTTTGTCTATAAGCTCTTAAACAACATCTCTTGCATGCACATCGATGACGACCAGTGCTTTAAGTGTGATTCTTTCCTATACATTTAAATCAGTTCTCACAAGCTGCACAATATCCTCAATTTGCTTATTGAGCTTGTCTTTGTAAGAATCAAGGCCTTCTTTTCCGTATTCTTTGATTGCTTGTTCTACTTCAGTTGTCCAATGGACAGAGTTAACTGCAAGAACAATTTGACCTGGCCATTGTCTCACCCATTTTGTACGTTAAACATTAAGATAAGCTGTTAGACTCTCTTTACAAATATTCTTCAGAGATCTTTTCATAACAGCCTCAATTTCAAGCATCCATTTTTCGACGTTACCTTTTTTGTCGCCCTCATTTACATCGACTTTTTTCTCAAATTAAACTTCTTCTCCTTCAGCACTGATCATGCCATAAACCTCATCTTTGTCACTAAACATCACACGATATATGCCCTCAAAACATTTGTCCATATGAGGCTGCACAGCACGTGGTTCTTTGGTCTAAGCCAAAAGCATCAAAAGATCTTCATTAGCTAAAAAGTAAAATCTTGGGAAGATGAGTCTCTTCTCCTCAAGATATTCATTTAGACTCTTTTAAATTCTATCCAGCTTTTTGTTGGCTTCTTCGAATGAGAGCTTGATGTTCTCTCTATCGATCAAATCAATAATACCGGGATCACTTTCGATTGCATCCATAGTATTCTTCCACAAAGTATCAACATCTCTAAACCAGGAGCCTTCGCTTGGCATCTGCTTATGGATATCATCTGAGGCAAAGATAGGTTCTAGATACATCCAAGTCTTTTAGCATTTTGATATTTCCTCAATCAGCTCAGACATGTTACTAAGCTTAGTTTCCCAATTCTTAGTATCTCCACGTAGTTTACCCTTCATGAATGATGATGCAAGCATAGCTTAAGTACTGACGATTTAGTCATCGAGTTTAGCGTTCACCTCATCGTAAGCTTTAAGTACAAAGGTTTTTCCTTTATATGGGAAAAGTGTTAGAGTAAACTATTTCATTTCTTCTTTCATCTATTTAAGCTTTTTAGCCAATGAGAACTTCTTTTCAGCCTTCATAGTGACCTCTTCAATCTCCTCATAGAACTTTTTGAAGTCATTCTTTTCGATCTTGTCTACTGTGACTTCTTCTCTTTCCATAGAAGGCTGACCAACTATAGTTCTAATTTCGTTCCAATCTTCTTCCATAATTGCTTCAGAACAGAAGCACTTTATTAGAGGCACAAATTCATTGAAAGCCTCAATATCTTTCCTCAATTGAACAGCAACTTCTGCCACTTCAGGGTAATCTTCATTCAATTTTTTATAGAGTTAGAAACAAGATGAATGCCAAGACGAAACTGAAGAGGCAATCTTACCAGCATCTTGCTTCATTAGAGAGGATTATTTCCAATCTTTAAAGTGAAATTCAACATCAGAAGCAATATTAGTGAGTTCAAAGAAAGGTTTAAAGGTGTTGTTAAGCTCATCAAGATCAGCATACTCTGATTTTTGCTGATTGAAGAGTAATTCACGATCATTGAATTGTTTAATTTTATCAAAAGCATTGTTGAGGTTTTCTCTAAGCTATTAAGCATCTTGAGCATACTCATTGGCATGGGCTAAATTATTAAATTTCTTTATCTTTTCAAGGTTTTGCTTATAAACTTCAATCGATTTGACGAATTGATCTTTTTCAATATCTAATTTTGACATAAAATGAACCTCCTTGGTTTAAATCATATAACTTCCATCAGTAAGAGCTGAACTAATTTCAAGAGGCCAAGTTTTTTGGATCCAAAAAGTTTCAATATCACCATCTTAGTATTTGTAAGAAAAGTCATCTAGCATGCAGTAATGACGATAAACTTCATTTAGCTCCTGAGAGAGAGCCTCAACCTTGTTTGGTGTGTCTTTAATAAATTCTCTTGTGGCAACAAGTTCTCTTTCATTAGTTGGCTCAGTCATGATAGTCTTATTCATTAGTTCGTATGTCTGGAAGATTTTTTCAACAGTCTTTTTGCAATAGTTATAGACGTTTTCAAGGAGCTTTTCTTTGATCTTAGCAGCTTGGTGGCTGAGTTATTCTTTCATTTTTCCAGCAACAACTCTAAAAAGTGGGTAGTCCACGATGTCATTTGAGAGATTTAGAATCTCCATATACGCAGTATCATAGTGCTGTATCTTCTCTTTAAGCTCCTTAAGGCTCGCTTTTTATTCACCAAAGAGCTCTTTGATTAATGCTTTACGATCAACATTGAGAATGTACTCATACTATTTGTATTTTTCCAAGAGCTCATTCGGTCCAACGATATTATCTGTGAACATTTTATTAATTTTTTCCATAGCATCAACGACCCACGGGAAGTCCTAAGTAATTGGGAAGTTTGGTTGTTTTTCCTTTTGAAGGAAAGGCATCAGGTCATCTTCAAGATTTGAGACTTTATTTGTTGAAGCAACTATCATTTAAAGTGCACCTTTGAAGAACTCCTCAACTTTATCTAATCTAGGGAAGTAGTTAATCTTATTTGATTCTTCCTCTTCTTCTTCAGCTGGTTCATCCTTCTTCTTTGTTGGCTTTTTCTTCTTTTTGTCTTTGTCGTCAGCCATCTTAAAGTTGAGATGAATTATTATCATTGGCGAGGTCTATATTTTCCAAAGCTCTCCCTTAGAGTAATCAGGAAGAGTAAAGGATTTTATAAAGGCTACCCAGTCCTCAATTGAGATGCGAACAAATTCTCTCAAGTAAGTATTAAGTATATATTCAAAGCGAGAGATGATATGCTTTAAGGGACTTGCCTCATAATTTGCAGATACAGCCTCAAAGAAGTTATGGTTGCGACGGAGTTTATCTTAGATTTCACCAATCAAAAAATCTCTCCACTGGATAAGCATATTCTATGAGATTGAGGAATGGTGAGAATTTTAAATTTTCTTGAGATCAGTAAGCTCTCTAGGAAGCTTGAGTACAGTCTTGTTGGTGTTAAGATATCTGAACTCTAAGAAGTCAATGCACTTCTTGGTGAAGATCTTGGTCATACCTACCAGATCAGCGTCTGAACTCCAGTGTAACTTGATAATCTCCTCAAGTTAACCAGCAAAGTTATACTTAGGGCAGCGAACAACACCGAAGTAAGGAGCAGTCCTCTTTGGCAACCGAATAGGAATTTTGAGTTTCTAGAACTTTGCATGGCTCGAAGAATCTTGCATCTCTCTCAAAACGATGCATTTTTTCATTTGGCGGACATACTCTTCTTCAACAACCCTCATGAGGTGTTTGAAGGTGTTGTAAACCTTATCGGGGTCAAATTTATCACTTTCTCGGACACACTTGCTCAAAAAGTTGTATCGACGTTCTTTTGAGAGGACAGAAACCTATTCTGAAGGAATGGAATCGACATGGTTGGTGAATCGGAGCTCTGCTTCAACCACAGCTTGTCTTTCTTTGCATTGGTTTACTCTTTCTTTAAAGAGCTCTGGGTCTTCTTCAAAAAAGAGAAGTGATAATCTTGTAACAAGTTTTTCCTAGTTTGTCGCTACAACTTGGACTTTGTACTTCTTTTCTTTGAAGTCGTAGTCAAGGACTCTGACTGGACGCCACACGTACTCCTTACCTTCATAGACAGGCGACAATCCGTGAGCCTGGTCGGGTCTAGCTTAACAGTAATCAATCCATTGTTCTATGGTTTTGTCTTCTTCCCATGTGTCATATCTTGTCAATGTTTTTACACTTGGCAAGTTAGGATCGCCGTTAAATATTTCATATTCCTTTTCTAGAATTTTAAGAGCCTCCTGAGTGGCTTTATCTTTGTCTGCTGCTGTCTCGAGTTCCTCAAGGAAAGTTTTCTCTCTGATGACATTTTTGTGCTTTTTTATAACATTTGCATGTCTGGCTGGCAAGCCCTAATTTAAATTATTTTAGAAGATCCACCGATTAAGAAATAATATTTAAATAGGAGCGCTTAGCGCTACTAAATGAAGTGGTGACTTACTTTGACGGATTCTAGGTATTCCTTGTGCGTGGCATCGTGAATCCATGGGTTAACAACTTTGATCTCCTTTGGTTGGAGGGCTTCCTACTCTTCTGCTGATAGTAAAGAGGGCTGCTCATGGAGGCGCATTTGTAAACTGTTGGCATGTCCAACTGTCCCATTGTAATCTCCAGCACCATCTTCTTCACCGTAGCCTCCACCAACAGAGCCCAGATGCTTGTCTGATTCGTCATTGTCACCAGTTTTGTTTGGCCTCAGCATTGGCTTGTTTACCTTGTGGATCGAGAACTATTTCATTTGCTTCCTAAAGAAGAAAAATCGGTAAGTAAAAAGATTCGAGGTAAGACTAGGTCCCCTACTATTTAGGGGCCATATTAAAAACCTAACGTACCTGGCTTGAGAAGGCTTCTCTAGGATCTCGTTCTACATCTGCTCATAGTGATTGCTGATCTGTTGGAAGTCGGGAACTGTTAGCTTCTGAATAGGACCTAAATCAAACACACACAAAGGTAAGACCTCCGCTAACTCAAATATATAAGAAGGCTTCTGGATTTAAGCTGTTACCGAAATTCTTATTCTATCCAATAGCTTTCTTCTTAGACTTATGCATA
>Ga0078894_10002916_pt1 | contig 12956 bp, 17 predicted proteins | sample LauGreSu1BDMLBSD_2_FD_67506 | JGI IMG/M metagenome (GOLD analysis project Ga0078894, IMG submission 67506) | Freshwater lake microbial communities from Lake Michigan, USA - Su13.BD.MLB.SD (version 4) (version 4) | ecosystem: Environmental > Aquatic > Freshwater > Lake | place: Lake Michigan...
GATCTTTCCCCTCCATAAAAAGAAACTTTATATCAATTTTATTCTATTAAACGAATCATAATCCAAACACTTTTATTCATAATCACGAAAGGAGATTCCAACAGGAAATCGTGGGAGGCCATCGTCAGTCTCTTCTTGATAGCGAACGGTCAACCATTTACCGATATATTGATCACCTTCTTCAAACAGACGTTGACGGTCTTCACGTGTTCCGCGTGGGCGACAGGCAAATGTTGTTCCGAGTTCTGTTCTACATGTCCAGATGACACAACCTTGTTCCAGTCCCTGTCCTTCTTGGTATCCAACGATTTTGTATTCTTTATCCAAGAACTCTTTGTATTTCTGTAAATCGGCTGAACGAGACCCCTTATATGGGCCATCCTGATTTCTCAACATAATGCCCTCATATCCTTGCGAGATATAGTCAGCGTGTTTCTCCAACATCTGTTTATGGTCTTCACAGCGTTCTGTTTTCACTAATACAATATGCTTGAATGTGCAACGACGAAAGAGAATAGACAGATTAGCGCGACGTTCATCGTAGGTCAAGGGACAGATCAAATCGTAGACATGAAGTTGGATCTTTTTCTGTTTCTCCAGATCCCCTGCCTTTAGGGTCTTCGCTTTGACAAGCCCTACAATTTCTTGAAAGGTCAATTCGGTGGAATAGAGTTCTCCGTCAAGAACAAACTGAGGGGGAAGACGATCCAATTCTGTACGAATATGATCCAAGTGAGGATAGGGTTTGCGATTGCGAGAGAACAGGCCCTTTAGGGGGACGCCGACACATCGTGTTCCATCCAATTTGGGTTGGACAAAACACGGAAAACGAATGTCCTTACTACGTTTATGATAGTCATGAGCGAGCATCACTTCGGGAGCGGAGGAGTCAATGCCAACTCCACGACCCTTTTCCTCTTTTTCGTCTCCTTGCCCCTCTTCCTTTGATTCAATCTCGTCACCCGACCCATCTGACAAGCGCTGTTCATACCCTTTCTCTTTCTTTTCAATCCATTGAGAGCGTGCTTCCTGAATGGCCTGTTGAAGAGGTGTGGTTTCATTCTTTTTACCTATATTTTTGCCCAGAGAGATAACCTTCTCATTGCGCTGTAGTTTCCCCCCTTCATACCCGTGTTCTACAACAATCACGCCATGCCCAGACGATTGTTCTTCTACCCAGATGGTCCATTGTTTGACCTTTCCAGTAGAAGCTTTGCCAAAGAGAGCGGGAAACGTAGCCATGATCTGATAATCAATGAAGATTCAATCGTTTTAGATGCTGGTCTGATCCGCAAGTCAATTTTCAGTAAGAGAATAGCACGTCCAATAATCTCTTTCGGTTTTAAGGTGATGAAAGGTAATCGCGGTTTTCGGGTCATCCTGACCCATTTGGAACATATCTGTGTGATAATCCTTACAGTCTATCTTCTGTATTCCTAAAATATACCGAGTCCACAATCCAAGACAGACATCCGCACACCAGTGGGGAGGACGATATTCATAGGGTATACTTCGGAACATTCTCTGTAGATAGCGATATACCGATCGCGACAGCACGGTTCCTGCGCCTCCTGAGTGATACGTTCCCCATTCGGTCCCTTCCAAATGGGTCAGAACATTTCCCTCCATATACATGGACAATGGATCCAATAAAGCCAGACGACGAAGGAGACGATCCACGTACACATATGTATCGTCATCAATGAGAACATACCAGTCATAATCCAGCTCGCTGGAACGGAAAAAGTCCGAAAATTTGTAAGGGAGTGATATATAGTCATCACCTGCTCCCCATGAAAAAAGACGTTCATCGGGTTTCATTCTATGTCCTAAATAATAGACATCCTCTAAGGGGACATTCTTAAAGACGGTTTCTTTCTGCCAGATCGCACGTGTCTCCCAATAGGCCTTACAGGTTAATACAATGTAGGCAACGTGCATTCATACGATATGAAATAAATGCATTCAAATGCCTTTATATCATTCCGTGTAAAAATAAATAATAAGTTATAAATGATATGGATGATTCATGAATGTCGTAAATTAGTTGGAAGAATCGTCATTTACATCTTGAGCCGACTTAGAAGCCAAATAGGCACGACGCAGATCCTCTAGCGTGACCGTCTGTCCATCACGAGCCAATACGCACAACTTCCATGGAGCAATGGTAAAGGATCGCTTCAGATGACCAGCCGCCTTCAAGGCATCAATGAACTGATAAAGAATTTCACCAGGCTTAGCGGACTGAACATCTACCATCTGTGGAACAAGTTCACTTGCTACCACACGAAGAACGGATCCATCAAATATGGTCGTCATTGTTGTATAGACAGGCTGACCTTCTTCGTCTTTTTTAATAATGACACGAAGAGTCACCTCTTCATTGGGCTGGAGAACCGAAGAAAGTGTAACCGTTTCATAAGGAGCATCCGACTTGTAAGGAGCATCCGACTTCTCTTCATGACGAGGTGGACGAGCTTGACGAGGCTGTCTAACCTGACGGGGCTCTTGTCGTGAATAAGAGTGACGTGGAGCGCGGTTATCACGGTTACTACGAGAAAGAGGAGCACGGGGAAGAGGCAAGTCAGACTCTTCAGTGGCACGTTGGGGACGCGAAATACGCGCGGGAGTATGAACGGATTGTGATGCATGTTGTAGACGAATGGATGTATGTGGCACCGCTGGTTCTACAAAAGGAGCGCGTTGACTAGTACCGCGATCATAGGAATAAGAAATACGACCACGTGGTACATTTCCACCATTCTCTCGCTGAAGTTGGGCGGCCAACTGTTGCTGCATCTCCAAAAGACGAGACTGCATATCGGTGATATTAGCGAGGAGAACGGAAGTGGTCTTGTTCATGATGATAAAAGTAAGATAGAATGGGTCGCACACGTGCTGTGACAAGAATAACTGTCAGTGTTTAAGTCGTTGGAAAGCGGCTTATGACTCTTCCTTTCATAAACCACTGTTATTCAATTTTTACCCTAAAAGATCGTCTAAGAATAAAAAAACCGCTGACGCTCTTTGGATCCAAGTAATCCGCCATCGATCCAGATTTCCACATGATCTACCGAATTACGATAGCTATCCATCAATAAATGCTGATAGAGAAAGACAAGACCATCGCGCTGAACCGCACTCTTTTTGACCTCCATGTGTTCCAGTCGCTCATTGGATTTTGCGGGTAGACGAAAATCGGAATCCATTGGATGTTGGATATGAATTCTCGTAAGTTCTGGAAGACTCAACACGTCTTCCGCAATCATGGACACCATTTCCATCACATGAGGGTGTGTTCCCAGAAGCCAGATCTCGGATACATCACGAGTCGCATAGAGCCATGAACGAATACGAGAAATACTCTCTTTAACCAAGAAACGAAAATCCAATATACGCTTCACCATAGTAGCCCATTGTCCATTCCGTTTATTCCATTCCTCTGTCTCTTTCTCTACCAAGTAGCGCTGTGGGACCGCTTGACTCCACCATACATCCATCGCCTGATTAGGGGATGAGCGACCATAAGGTTCTTCTTTTCCTTCATGTACCAAAATCAATAGATTACGATGTTCATCCAGTAATTTATGGAGACGCATCTCGTCAGGTAGGGGATAAGGACAGGCTTGACTGATCACTACTGTCATCTCATCCAAATATCGTTCCATTCGTTCTCCCATATATTCTTTCAATGAATAGACCGTATCTTCATTGGAAGCCCATACTTGAATAGGATAACGATAAACAGAAGAACGGATCATGATGGTAAAATCACCATCGTCGGGGATCTCCTGAATATCGCGAACCATCTTCTACAATCACTGTTTTTTACTCGAACCATGGCCAAAGTCCTTATACGCTGTTTTAACACAATCTACAGTATTCCAAGTATAATGTGTATTGGGCCAACAAAAAACAGGGGAATGATGCGCACGAGGAGCGGGCGGGCATGCGCGTTTTTTGATCGGAATGCTTTCCTGTTCTTTTAGAGTTAATTGAGTAAATCGTCGTAGGAGATCTTTTTGTGTTTGGGACATTTTTTGCCTATCCAATAGAATAGATTGTTTTATTCAATAAATGTTTAGGCGTATTCTTGAACATGAAACACCGCAATAAAGGACCGTTTGTAAGTGGAATGAGAATGGATCGCGAGAATGCGAAACTTGCGAGCCATGCTAGAAAGAGTTCCACCGATCATCATGAAGGGGCCACCGTCTGGATCTACAGCAGACAATGCCCCTTTTTTATCCTGAGTAAAACTGGTGTAGAGGACATCTTTACAGGTGACGGTTATTTGATCAGTCCCATCAAATACAAAATGACGAGGAGCGCCGTAGCGCGACGATTCTGTCCATTCATATGCCATTCTATGTTTACAGTAATTCACTACTTCATTATATCATATCAATTTTATATCATATCAATTTTATATCAAAAAAGATAGAATATATTTTATTTATTAAGACAATAGACACAATAGACACAAAAGACACAAAAGACAGATTAGCGACGATAGGCTGGTTTATCTAGAAAGAGTTGGAAGAATGCCGACATGCGTTGATAGCGATTCAATGAATTGAATCGCTCTACATCATTCCGACCACGGTTTGCCGTCCATTCACGATAGGCTGTATAATAAATAGGATTCCAACGGATCTTGTGAGGAAGAAAGAATTGGATCAGTAATAAGATACGACGTTGTACATCATCGGGAATTCTAACAATGTAATAAAATTTATTCCAGCCTACGCATTCCATGTAGAGAACCATGAGATCTTCCGTGTTACAATAGCTATATTGGGTCTCTCTCTGTGTATAAAACTCAGAAGCATAAAAGGCCTCAATCTGGAATTCAGGCAAGTCCTTCTTAGATTCAAATGGGTATTGAGCAAAGACAGATTTCCATAGCAAACGATGCCATAGATCCTGTTGTTTCTCAATCGTATTCACAGGATGAGCCCATGAGAATTTCAACGGAGCTTCTTCGTATTCATATACCACTTCTTCCTTCTTCTCTTCTACCACAGCAGGTCTCTGTTTCAGAGGAGCGGACGGAGCAACTTTCGGTGCCTTTGAGGGGGGTGTATGCGGAACGGGATCAGGGAGTTGAATGCGAAGACCGTGAATGGTTACATTGCGATGGCCATCTTCCTGAACAGGTCCCATAGAGATGTTGAGCTGAATGCTAAAATCGGATGAATTGTCGAATGACATGATGTCTTGTAGTCGTTAGAGAATGAGTTCTGACTTGATGTTTTTATCAAGTATTCAATGTATTCAATTTTACACCTTTGAACATTTAAAACGCTAACCGAAGCCGATTCTCTTATCCTACCTGTTTCTTGCCGACCCACCCGCCGAACCAAAAAAATTGAAATAAGATGGCCTTAGAAGAATCGGTCAGGAACCAACGTGTTATCCTCCAAGCGACAAGCGACTACAAGCGACAAGCGACTACAAGCGACTTACAAGCAACATGCCTTCTCATATGACTTACAGTATCAATCCCCTCTCTTCGCATTACGATGTGGAATTTCCTCCACTCCCTGTGAAATGGAAGAAGATCACTGCCTCGATGATCCTGCCTTCAGGTGAATCTCTCCATCTGCGTCTTGATTCGCGAATCACGCAGAGCGAATTCTATGAACTGGTCAAACGTTATCTCCACCGCACTCCTGAGAATCTGTATATCACGGTGGATCACCTTATGATCTGCCGTGACGCGGACCAAAAGAGTCTACATCCATATGGTCTACCCCTCTCTCCTGTAACCGATGAAATCTTTCATTTACGGGTAGAGCCCTATCAACCTCCTAGATACAGCGTCCACTTCTCGTGGGAGGCGGATCTGATGGACACGGAAAAAGTAGATTCTTATATTTCATCTGAACTGGCTATCTATGAATCCTATCCATCCGTTCATGACATTTTCCCTACAGAGAAATGTATCTATTCCAAAAGTTATGCGATTCGTCGTCCATTTCAGGATGATAATCCGTCTGTCTTTACCGTCTACCGAATGGAGGATATTGAGATTCTGCGGATGTATTTTACAAAATCATGTGATTGGGGATACATTCGTATCCCTGACCAAACGCGTGCGATGATCCGAATGGAGGATCTGTTTGCGGATATGACCAAGTGTATCCAAGCATCTCCCTCTTTGTTAGAAAAGATGAACAAAGCCTACCAAGAACTTATTAATAATTAATTTCTCCAACTCCACGGCTTATATATAGTAAAAATACAAATAACTATTTTCTCAAACTCCACGGCTTATATATAGTAAAAAATACAAATAACTATTTTCTCAAACTCCACGGCTTATATATAGTAAAAATACAAATAACTATTTTTAATGATACAAAGAGATACGATTTATTTTAGCGCCACATTTCACTATCATCTACATAGTATTCAATATCATCTAGGACATCATGGATTCGTTCTTCTTCGCTCTCTTCGCCCTCTTCGCTCTCTTCGCTCTCTTCGCTCTCTTCACCGCCATCCTCTTCACCCTCTTCACCCTCTTCATCGCCATCCTCTTTGAGAGGCAGAGAAGCGCGTTGCTGGGTCCATTGTTTCACTATAGAGTGATAGAGTTGAATCTGGGACAGAGGTGCCGTTTGAATCCCAAAGACAGAGGAGGTACCTGTGATTCCAAAGTCGCGTTGGAGTCGGTCATACATCCATGCCATGGGTTCAGTAGCGGGACAGTTTAACAAAGCTGGCTGGAAGCGACTCCAATCCACGTAAACAACACAGTGACCAATGCGTAGACGTGGATGAGGAGACAGGATCGCACCGTGTTTTTGATCGAGTAAGTAGGTGATGTGTTGGTGATAGAAGGCAAAGTAGATAGGAAGAGGTTTGATAGGTTTTGATACAATTTCAACCGATGGATCGATGTAGACTTCGGAGTCAAAATGGACAGATTTTTCAGCAAGGGGTAAGACAGGAGGATGAAGAGAAGTTCCTTTGGGAACCTCAATCTGGACATGATACGTATAACGATCCACAATGCGTTGTTTTTCAGACAGTTTCATTCCATTGTGATAAATGACAAAGGCCTCAAGAGGCAGTGAATGATGGTGACTGAGTTCTTCGCAGAGTGTTTTGACCGTGCTGGGGGAGAAGAGTAAGAAGTCCTGTTTCGTGAAACGCTGTGTTCCATGAAACGGGGCAAAGGGAGTTAAAGAGTGGAGGTATTCCACATGAATGTTCAAATGATCGCAAGCCATAATGGTGAGGGAGGTGATTTCTCTAATACATTCAATTGAAATGTCCTACAATCAATTTTTACCGAGTCATTAAAAAAGATAAAATATATATAGTGATTTTATGTGAATTTTTAATGATAAACAGAGAATGGATTACATAACATGGGCTTGAGTGAGAAATTCAACGGTGGAATTGGTTTCTTGAAAGGGAACAAAGGACCATTGGTCGTTCGGTCGTTGAGTAGTATTTGCGCCAATAGAGAGAATGGGTCTCCAATGAAGGAGGATCTCACAGCAGTCTTCTTCATAGGCTTCTAGATTCCTATCAATGACCACACGTGCTCCTTCACCAAAGAGATAAGAGACGTGTTCAATGGCACGATGAATGCGCTGTAAGGCATGTTCGGTAAAGGCGTCAGGATTCATGAGCCCCTCGCCCTCGGAGCCCTCTTGATCCTCTAGGCCTTCGTAGGGGAAGGTAAGAAGGTAATGGAGTTCGGTGACGAGAATGTGACGCATTTGTTCGATAGTCTCCACGTCCAATGGAGAGTCCAAATGAACGTTGAAGAGCCCGAGAATCTGCTCATTGTCGAGATTCATAAAGTTGATGCTAAATTCGGAAGAAGTCATGTTCGGTAGGGTCTGTCAAGTGTAACCTATCCTTTCCTAGGGACCCAACGCTATTTCAATTTTTCCTTTAAATCCCCCTGTTTGTACATAAGACCTCTTAGGAGGTGTGATGGATTCGGATGGGGTTATACCATTCATTAAAAAATACATAACTATTTATTTTTTGTTTTATTTTTTCATATACTCAAATGATTATATTTATGTATATTACGCCTCTTACGCTTCAGAGGCCTCTTCGCTACAGGGAACGAGATGAGCATACAGAACCATTCCATCCTTGTAATAAAGATTGGGTTCGGCCTTTTCATCCTTCTGTCTGTCTTCGGGACAGACCACGACAGAGAAGATGGTAGGGAATGTCTGATGATGTTTGAGAACCAGGGCTTGGATACGTTTTTCGTGCGTGATGGTACGAACCATACCATTTCGGGCTCCATGGCAATTGTATTCTACCATGTGTGTATTGTCCAGACGAATGAAGAGCTTCAGCATGTTTGCTAGGGGATGAATGATCGTTAATTCTCAATTCACAGCCATTCACTAGCTGATTCCTCTGTATCAATTTTATGATTCAAACCGCTCCCCTATTACTCCAGACAATCCCTTAAAAAAAGACATATTTCTTTTTCTTATTAGCATATTTTCCTATCCAGAGAATATTGAATTTCTGTTAAAAGCGTGACTCCCACAATGCGTACATTTCAGGGTGTGTCTTCTTGTATTGAAGAGCGAGCGACAGGGCATCACGCATACTGAGTGGGATACCTGCCTCAAGACGTTTATTGAATGATCCTGTATAGATATAGACACCGTTACGTAATTCCGAAGCGGGCATTTCAATTACATGAGTTTTTCCTTGATGAATGGTTTCAATAGTAAAAGCCTCCCATCCGTGAGCGAGAGAATGTTGATAAACAAACTCGGCCCATTTGCGAGACTTTTGGAGACCAGATAGTGCGGAACGGCGTGAAACGCTTGACATTATGAATGAATTCAATGGCAAACTTCTCCGAGTCATTGGCCTTCATCAATTTTTTAACAATTTCATGAAATAAAAATAGGTTTCTCTTATCCCAAGAGACTAGACCCTTCTATTGCCTGTATTTCTCTATCCCTAAATAGGTGTAAAAAATCTTCTAACAAATGAGATAGGAATGGGCCGCCAAACACGTAAAATTAAGAAAAAGACAGAGACAAATAAAAAGACAGAGACAAAGAAAAAGACAGAAAAGAAAACGAGAAAATCTCTGAAGGATGAGATGTATCGTAAAATGGATGGTGAATTACAGATCGCGACAGAGAAAAAGGAAGAGCATGGAGAAGTGTTTACACCCATGAGACTAGTGGATGAATTATGCGATGCGTTTCCAAAAGAGGTATGGAAGAATAAAACGGCAAAATGGCTAGATCCCTCGGTGGGAATGGGAACCTTTATGGTGGCCATTTTTTTCCGTTATATGGATGGACTAAAAACAGCCATTCCATCGGACGAATCCCGCGCGAAGCATATTATTGAAAACATGCTGTACATGGTAGAGATTGATAAAGAGAATGCGAAAAAATGTAAAAAGACGTTTGAAGCCCTCTGTCCTACCGCCACACTCCGCCTCCATACAGGTGATTTTCTAACAAGCACCTTTCCAACAAATTGGCCAAAACAGTTTGATGTCATAATCGGTAATCCTCCGTATAATGTGGGAGGAACAAAGCGTGAAGGAACAAAACGTGCGCATGTCCCTTTTACCGAAAAGGGTCTGTCTCTATTGACAGAAAAGGGATATCTTGGTTATATTTGTCCACCATCTTATCGTGAAACCGGTTCAAGAATGAATGAGTTGTTTAAAAAAGAAAAGGGGTTGGGACATTTCGTTTTTATCCATATTTTGGGGCCGAATGAGACGCACAAAATCTTCAAGGTTCAAGGGCGAGTGGATCTGTTTCTGTATCAAAAAGGGAAAACAGGAACAACGCACTATATAGATGAATATGGGAACAAGGAGGTAACCCGCCTGTCATTGGATCAACATATTCCAAATTTTGGACTAACGATATTTGAAAAGCTCTATAAGGCAGTAGAAGTACATGGTAAGGTGGAAGGAATCCGAACAAGTGAGATGACGACGGTTACCCAGAAAGAATACAGTTGTAAGGGATCGCATCGGTTACTCCATTTGATCGTGGAAGAAGGTCGTCGTGTATATCGCACCAAAACGGCCCATTCGCTGGAATCCATGCCAAAATGTTTTATTAATGGTCTTGGTCTGCCTTATGTGTATTATGACAAAAAAGGTGAATATGGTCCAACACAAACGCCGATTGTTATTCTTCGTCCATCGGCTTCCACTGTTCGGTTTCTAGAGAGTCCTCTGTTTGTATTTGTGGCATGGGGTCTTCGTATTACAGGAAATAACAATTTACCCTACATATTGGATGCAGTTCCAAATCTGTCTTCCGCTTCTATCAAGGATTTATATCATAAACTTCATTTGACAGCATTAGAGATCAAGTGGATGACAGATAAGTTTCCAAGATATGTATACAAAGACAAGGATATCATGGAGGACTGTTAAAAAAAAATAACACAGAATAAATAACACAGAATAAATAACACAGAATAAATAACACAGAATAAAACGTTTTATTTCTTTGTAGTAATGCCTAATTCATGAAGTGCTTGACGGCGGGCAAGTTGAATACGTTCTACAATTTCAGGAGGGAATGAGTGTTTTTTGAGGAGAGAATAGGCGACATTATTGGCTTTATTGCTCTTTTCATTCTGCTTGATCTGTCTGTCACATGAAGAGGGAATCCACATATCAATGGAGAGACCATGTTTGGTACAACGTTTACGAATGGAATATAACCAGCGTTCTTCAATGTAAGTCGTTTTGTGACAATGAGAGCAATAGAGATGAGAGTATCCTGTAATGCGTTTGAATTCTGAAAGGAGTTGTTCATCTGTCAGGGTTTCAATCTCATGAGGATAATAACATGTAGGGGCAAGGCTCTCTTCCACATCAGGCTTCTTCAGTGGGCGTTTTACTTTGATGGATGTTACCACCTCGGATGTTACCACCTCGGATGTTTCCACTTCAGGTTTTTTTGGGGTGCGTTTTGCCTTGGTGGGAGGGGGAAGAGATGACAGGAGTTCAAATTGAATGAATTGAATTCCAAGTTGAGGATCAACACGGATGGTCAGATACGTAGCAAGTTCGGGCGATGGATCAATGAATTGAATTGTGCTCATGATACAGAGAATCAATGGGATATCTTGATGCCGTATTATCGTTACGATTCATTTTTCAATTTTAATGAAAAAAGATATTTTTATTGATTTTATCATTTTTCTTACAGATAGGAGAGGAGACATGATAGGTGCTTAGACAAATAAGATATCACGAAGGGGTTCCATCTTATCCCATAGGCTATCCGCATGTTTTTGGAGTCGTCGAGGTTCTTGCTTCCAGTGTTCGATCTTGGCATGAATGACAATATCGTTTTCGTCAAGGAGTTCGGAACGAAATTCGGCAAGGAGTTCAAATAACTGCTTGCCGAATTTCATGTGTAACTTGGAACATTCTTTCTTGGAGTTCTGTAAACCACAATCACATTTGTGATTGATTTTCTTGAACCCAGCATTGTACACGCCCATTTCCATCATGATACAACAACCAATGGTTTCTTTGTAGAGATTGATTTTATCAAGCATTTGATGAACAAAGAGACAGTCAGGATCGTTATCCAAAAGGGTTCGCAATTCAGCCTTATGGGCTTCATGGGTCTCCATTTGTAGAGGGGTGAAGTGGGCGATCTTGTTCATATACTCACGTGTATGATGTTGCATGACAAGAACATTATCGTAGATCTGAATGTGATCGTTCGTAAATTTATATAAGCGTTGAGTTTCATCGTATTCGCGTTTGAGTATATCAAACTTCTCCTGATATTCTTGAATCTCCTCAAGAGAGTAGACAGGAAAGAGTTCAGGAGACGCATGAACAAAGTCGGACAACGTGATATAACGATTGGTCTTACCTGATGGACAATAGGTCAAATACCACTGCTGATAATGAGAAGTGATTTCCTCATCAGAAGGAAGAAACTTACATCGTTGTTTCTTGGCAATGGAGTGAATGAGCGCAATCTTGGCAGGAAGATCTTTGTCATTGTCCGATTGGATGAGGAGATGAATGAGAGGGATATCATCCACAGTGGAGAAGCGTTGAAGCCATGTTTTTTCGGACGCATCAAGCAAACGAATCTGTTTGTGTTCGTGTTCATGTTCGTGTTCGTGTTCGTCGTTTTCCTCGGATTGAATGAGAAACTCAAAACGATGTGTGACCTTGGGATTGTAGCCAAATTTGTTGGCGTAATCCTTGGGAAACACATGAATGTATTGTTTGACATCAACGTCGATGGTCTGGATTTCTCCAGAGACGAGGCGAATATGAATGGGAGCAAATTGAGCGGTGCTGGACATGGCGGCGATGAGCGTTAATAAGCGCGTTGTGGGAATCGTATAAATGACTCTACATAACCAACCAGCCCATCAATATTTCAATTTTTTAGTGTATGTAGAGGGGAATAAAAAAGACATATCATACATAATATTTTGTATCGTTTTTAAATAAAGAAGAATGGATGTGGGGATTAGAAAGGAGCCAACCAGACACGATTGATCCATCCTGCCCTACCCGAAGAGATGATGGCAATTCCAACGGTCAGACCATATTCATCTTCATATTGACAGAAGGTATGATCCAAACGACGGAATGTGGCTCGGAATGATCCTCCATCTGTATGAGGGACAGAGACAGGAATAATATTACCATCTTGTCCATTATTCAAATAGGATTCTTCCAATTGAAAGAATGTCTGTAAAGCATGAAGATGATGTGGACGAGCAGGAATCCATCCATCGGATGAGGAATGACGATGAATATGACAAATGGGTGTATCCTGTGACATCTTGGCAGTGACTGTGACTGTGCGTGAATCTAGTAATGTGTGATTCTAATTTAAATGAATGGTCAAATAAGAATCAATTTTAATCTGTAAAGTATCTGTAAAAAAGAAAGACATATGAAAAAGGTTTTTATCTGTCCT
>Ga0078894_10002917_pt1 | contig 12955 bp, 12 predicted proteins | sample LauGreSu1BDMLBSD_2_FD_67506 | JGI IMG/M metagenome (GOLD analysis project Ga0078894, IMG submission 67506) | Freshwater lake microbial communities from Lake Michigan, USA - Su13.BD.MLB.SD (version 4) (version 4) | ecosystem: Environmental > Aquatic > Freshwater > Lake | place: Lake Michigan...
ATATGAACCTCTACCACCTGAACTATCGGATGTCGCTTCATTTATTTTACCTTTTCTATTGTCTTTCATAATAAAAATTCTTATATATAAATATCAAACAATATTAAAATGGAAGAACAAAAGTTATTTGGGAAATTATTCAACACAATACCTTTACACGATGAAAATCATTTGGAGACTATACTTGTCACCATGAATAAAGAAACCTCGATGTTTCTTATTATTGAGGCGATAAAATTTTCTCATAGAAACGGAGTGTTCTCAATCGGAGAAACTGAAGTTATTTCAAAGGCAATTAGAGTTATGACAAAGGAAGAACCTAAATCAACTGAAGATTAATTAGAATAAAATATTTAACACATATTTAAATAAACCGCAATCCCAAATTCGTTCATAACCCAATTCAGAGGTCAATTCTTTTTCAGTTTTATTAAAATCTAAATTTGGAAATCTTTTTTTCAAATTGTTTTTACCAAATCCAAATTTGTGAAATCTTTTATATCTATTAACTTTAGAATTATAATAATAGTATGTTGGTTTTGTCACGGATTCCAAATTAAAACCTAAGTTAGTATAAAAATTATTTAAAGGGTCTAAAGTCCATCTTCTATCGGCAAAACTAATAATTGATTTTGGTTTAAATTCAGTTATAAATTTTTTTAGAAATTTAGAACCCAATCCTCTGATTATATAATCAGATTTTGTCGAATACCTACTTAATTCAAATTCACCATTATTATTTTTAGTCATATTTCTACTTGAATTGAATGTCATTACACCAACCAGTTCATCCCCATAATAAGCACCGTATGATATTTTTGATTTATCTGGACCTTGTATGTGGTATTTCTTTAAAAAGAAATTTTTATCTTCAGTACTGATTTCTTTAATTACTAAATTTCTACCACCAATTTTAATCCCATCATTAACCTTTAGAATATGTTTTAATTTAGTTTTAACTAAGTCTTTATTGGTCATCCACTCGTCCTCAAATATATGGATTAATTTATAACCATTTTGATGACATTCAATTGTTTTATTTAAATGGTAATTTATATTTTTCCCCATAACTTCAGTATGATAATAAAGACCGTTGTATTCGATACAAACTTTAATGTCTTCTATAATTAAGTCTATTTCTTTACCATCTAAAAGTTTTCTATTTTTACCCTTAACAACATTAAATCCTAATGATTCTACAAATTCTTTAATCTCTGTTTCTCCTTTTGATGTCCAAGTTGGAGTTGACACTAAGTTTATTTTTTTCATATTATCACTTAGTTTATCTGAGGTCGAGTTTGAAATTATTTTAGAATTTGGAAATTTTAATTTATATTCCTCAACTGAAATATTGTGTTTTGATTTTAAGTGTTGATTGTTGATTGATTTCATTTTTTCTCCACATATAATACAACTAACGTGATTCTTCTTTTTAAGAAGTTCTATTTTGTTTAAATACTTTGAATGGTATTTAACATCTTCTGGAAACTTTTCTAAGTATTCATCTAAGTCAATATTGTGAATAATAATGTGTTGTTCAAAACATCCTGATTTATTTTCAATATCGGTAGTAGTCCAATCACATAATCCACATTTTCTAACCTTACTTTTTTCGATTTTAATTATTTCAAAATATTCTTCAAACCATTTTTTATTATTTAATTTTTCATATTTTTTTCTTTGATAATTATTTTCAGGTATCCAAACATCTCCGTAGTTTTCTATTATATGTTTAGTTAATTTACCTGATAAATTATTGGGGTCTTTAATCACAATATTTGTTTTTTTACATTTAGCAACTAAATCAAACTCATTATCACATTTATATAAATTAACTTTTGATGACTCTATTAAAGAACTATCACCTATTTTTATTTGTCCTCCTTTATTATTTAAAATAACATTATTATCTATTAAAATCTGACGAATTTTTTTATGTCCGACTTTATATTTTTCGGCTAATTTATGGGTACTAGGCATTGTAGTATTATATAATTCTATAATATTTACAATATCTTCTTTGGTCAAAATAGTTTTCATATATTATTAAATATAAAAATAATCCGTTTATTTTTAAACCATTCTAAAATAAAAAAGGTCAGATTTCTCTGACCTTTTTGTTATTTTATTTAAGATTTGATTATCTCAATTCTCTTAAATCAAATGTACGAACTCCATCAACAGTGATACGAGCGTAGAAACGGTTGTTTACCATCTTTTTCGCGTATCTTGTCATAATACCTTTAATAGGTGTGAAGTTAAATGGATTATACATTGTAGGCGTTAATTGTAAAGGTACGTACGGTGCGTAGATGTAACCTGTATCAAGTAACGATGTACCTTTATGTCCAATCAAAATTTGATTTGGTGGGAAATAAGGGTCACGGTACACTTGGTAACGTCCTGCTAAAGTACCTACTCTTTCGATACCCATGTTGTATTGGTCTTGCTCCGGTGAAGCGTTAGATACGTGGAAGTATTCTAAATCATCAAAGATAGCAGAAATCTCACTTGATACAACAATCCAGTTGGCTCCACCACGAAGAGTTGACTTGTGAATTTGAGCAGATAATTGGTTGATAGTTGTAATCAAAGTTTGATTCCAATCTTTTTGAGTGTAAGATGTAGTTTGTTTAATTCTTCTCCATCCGTTATAATCCCAACGTAAGTTCCAAGCCGCACCTTTACGTAAGTCACGTAAAATTTCACGGTCGATTTCTGCCGCAACTTGTTCAGACAATAAAGCTGTTAATTCAGCCTCAGCATCGATGTTATGGAACGCCGCAACGTCTTGAGCAAGTTCTGGTGACCATTGAGCTCTTAATTTTCTTTCAGTTACAGAAACTGTTACAGAATCAAGTTCAAAAGAAACCTCACCGATTTTGTCTTCGAATTCTAATTCTTCATAACGTTTATAAACCGCAGTAAATCCACCTTCAACAACTTCAGCGGCCATAGTAACTCCTGTGTAACCATCTAAAGATGTTGCGTCACACTCAGCACATACTGGACAAGAAAGGTCAACTTCTAAATAGATACAACCTGTTTCATCACAAATATTATTGAACGAACCTCCATTTCCAGCCGGATTAGGACCATCAGCTGCCGGGAAACTAGTTTGAACAGTATTACCATATTTTACAATACCTTTACCATATTGTTGTGTTACTACACGGAACAATAATGAGTTTGGTTTTGCATCAGTACCTAATACATTACCACATGAACCTGTTGTTACGATAAGACCCTCGATATCAGTCGCGTAAATACGTAAATCAGATAAGAAAGATTCAGTATCCATTTCGTTACCATCAGGACCAATTAATTTACCAGCACCTGAGCTAGCGAAATCACATAATGAAATGATAACTTTTCTAACACCAACTTGATTATTTAAAAGAGTACCATCTCCAACAAGACTCAAATTTCTTAATTCACCATTATCCCATAGCTGAATAATTGTTGAAGCGGTAACCGCTGAAAAACGACCTTTAGAATAATCAAATAATCCTGGAGGGTCTAACTCAGCCTCGTTTCCTTCATAGAATAAATCATAAAGATTTTTCTTGAATGTTCCTGCTCCTGTGTAACCTTGACTAGGGTTATTTTGAGCCGGACTCGCTGCGTAAGCTCCCGGTGAACCTACTGGTGAGTAATGTTCGTTTGGAGTAACTCCATCAACATAACCTTGAATCTTAGGTACGAAGTAGAATAATTTACCGATTGGTAAGTTCATCGCTTGTACTGATACTAAGTCATTCGCTAATAATTTAGAGAATACACGTCTAACGATAGGGAATACAACTGTTTCAAACGCTCCGTTTGAACCTTCACCTGTCGCTTCGTTAATCAAATGTGATGCTTGGTTTTCATATAACTGTGCAACATTTTCTTTTAGGTGGCCTTTAAGACCTTCAAGGAATCCTAATTTATCCCATTTTGTAATTGTATCTTCTTTGATAACTTTAAGGTGTTTTAAACCGATGTTACCAACAAGACCTGATTCTAATAATGCTCCCATTTTTTGTTTGTTTTTTTTTATTTATTTTTTATTTTATTTTTGCCATTAAATCTTTCATTCTCAAAAACTGAGGGTTCTCATATGTTTTTGATTCGATTAAATTAACAGACGAACCTGTAGCTTGTGATTTTTCAATAACTCTCTCAACTGACTCGTTAACATTAGATTTACCTTTAGATGTTGTTACTGATAACTCATCTTTAATGGTCTGATATAAATTTTTAGATTCTTTAATAGTTTCAACACCATCAAATCTTCTTAAAATATTAATCTTCTCTTGTTTTGATGTTGAATGTTCTGTAAACAATCTTGTCGCGTAAGCTAAGTTTGAATTGAAAACCGCAACCTCGTTAAGTTTATTTCTGAAAACATTAAGTGCTTTTCTGTACTCTTCGTTCTTTTCTCTAAGTAACTCAACTTCTTTGAAATCAAAGTTTTCTTTGATAGCAGTGTTTGCTTTTGAATGTGCTTTTGGTTTTGGTAAACCACCTTTTCTAAAGTTAGAACCATTTCCTAAAGTACGAGCCGCCTCTTTTGTTTCCATTTTTTTCGCTCCTTTTTTAACAGGTTTCATTTTGCCGTCCATGTTTTCACCTTCTTTGTATTCAAATTTTGCTTTACCAGTACCAACTGATTTAGGACCTTGTTTCATTTTTTCTTTAAATCCTCCAGCCATGTTAGGTTTTGCATTATATTTGAATTTTGGTGAACCCATTCCAACGCCTTTTGCTTTTATTTTCATTTTTTTGGACTCCATAAGAGATTCATCTTCCTCAAAGAATTCTTCCTCTTCTTCTTCCTCGTCTTCAGAACCGAAGTCGATTTCGTACATGATTTCATCTTCTTCCTCTTCTTCAAAATCGGCATCTCCCATAAGGTCAGATTCCTCATCCATTTCTAATTCATAAAGATTTTCATCATCTCCGAATATATCAGAAGAAATATCTTCCATCTCATCGGCAGAAATTTGTTCGTCCATTTCCATTTCCATGTCTTCTTCTTCGTCCATTTCCATTTCCATGTCTTCTTCTTCGTCCATTTCTTCAACCCCTTCACCAACAATCATATATTCTTTGTCAGCATCTTTAATGTTAATATTACCTGATTCATCCTTTGTTACAACGATATTATCATCAGGACCCATTAATTTAAAAACACGAAGAACTTCTTCATCTGATTTGTTAGTTAAATCGATTGCATCTTCTTCGTCTTCCATGTCTTCTTCTTCCTCTTCTTCATCTTCATCTTCCATGTCGTCACCTTCGGTGTCACCCATGTCCATTGTTGCGATGTCTCCAGCTCCTAATTCAGAGTCTTCCATGTCAACGTTTTCTTCATCTTCAACCTCTTCTTCTTCTTGTTCAGAAAGAGATTCTTTTACCAATTCTTTGATTTCTTCCTTCATTGTTGAAGCAAGTATTCCTTTTGCGTTTTCAGCTACCGCCTCTTCAAGATTTTTCATCTGAATGATAGCTTCTTCTACGATTGATTTTTCTTTTGCCATTACTTTTTGTTTGGTTTTATTTGTATATAAATATATCCAATTGTTAAAAAGTTTTTATTTTAACACTTGATGAATATAAATATTTTAATTAAAGGTCTAATTTTCCTTGACCTATTGATTCTAATTTCTTTTTTTCTTTCTGAATAAGTTTCTCTAACGCTTCTTTTTTAAACTCCAAATCTTTAAGTTTTCTCATGTTAACTTTAAATAAATCTTTAACATAATCTTTTTTGGTTTGTTTATTTTTAGATTGTTTTCTTTTTTTGTATTGAGTATTAAACTCGATATTTGTTAATAAATACGGTTCGTAAAATGCTACAGAAGTTGTTGATTTAGCAACTATATATGATTTATTATTGGCAAACAATATATATTTTTGAGTGTTAAAGTTTATGAAAAATATAATATCCACATTTTTTTCGGAATATTTGGAAGGGTTATAATATGTTTTTAATTGGAAATAAGTTTCGGCGTTTTCCTCATCTATATAGCTTTTAATTTCCTCAAAAGGTTTTACTTGGATGTGAAATATGTTACCTCCAACCTCAACAGATAAATCCATACCTTTTAAAGTATCTCTTAAATCTCCAGAACAAAATCTTTTCACTATCGCTCTATCACCAAAATATTTTTTTAATACATCGATTGCGAATATTTCATTTCTATTACCGGATTCAATTGTAACCCTATTAAGTTCAACTAATTCATCAGTGTAATCACCATTAAATAGTTCTTTTTTATTATTCTCAATAAAATCTATTAAACTACTTGATGTTAATTCCTGTCCAGGATTTTTTTCTAAAAAAATTTGTTTTATTCTGTCTCTGACTTTTGTGTTTGTGTCAAATCTATTTAATATTGACCATTCGTCTTCTCCCGCTAAATGTGGGTAAGCTCTAATAACTCCTTCTCCGGTTTCACAGTTATTATCAGGATTTTGAATTGACCCCCAAAATCCTAAAGGTTTGTATACATCTTTAAGACATTTTCTAATATGTGTTGCAATAGGGTCTTCTTCCTTTTTTTTCCAAGATTCTTCTATTACTTTAAATTGTTTTTCAGATAGAAAATATTTCATATTAATATAAATATGTTAAAAACAAAAAAGGAGAAATTTTATTTTCTCCTTTTAGATTTTATATGTTCTCAATATCTTGAGATGTTTCAGTTTCTCCTCCTCCTGATGGTTTTTCAGTGGTTGTTGATTGTTGAGGTTCAGGGGGTTTGGCGGCTCCATAATTTACTTGATATGCCGATACGTTATCGCAAGCGGTTTTTAAATCGTTGGATAATTTTAAAATGTTATTTATTGTTGTTTGAAATTCTGTTTGTTCTTCCCCATATCCCGCTCCGTACGCATCGGGGTTTGTTAGTTTTTGAGACATCTCATACATTGCCTTATATCCTGAATTAACTGAATTTGCCAAATCAGAACATCTTGATTTAAACGCGGTTAAATCTTGTTCTAATCCTGCCGATTTTTGTTTTGCATTACCTCCAGTTGTTGAGAAAGCACTTTTCACATTTTGAGCTCCTGTTTTAAGTCTTTGACCAAAACCTTTAACTCCCGCCTTTATACCTGAAAGAACATTTTGTTCATTTATTAATTCTTTTCTTGTTTGGTGCATTTCAAGAATTCTTTGTTTTTCTTCCTCACCAATATTGTTGTACATATTTTTCATATTTGTATTTTATATTATAAATATGCTGAAAATAAAAAAGGAGGGATTTATTTCCCTCCTTTTAAAACTATTGAAAATTTTGATTATTCTATCACTTCATCAATTTTGCTTTCAACAATCGCAGTGATTCTCCAATCTTGGGTGTATGCTTCAAAAATCTTTGTAACTTTCGCTTCAACATCTGTCGGGGAGTATCCTCTGACCAATTTTTCTTCTTTTTGTTTTTTTACTTTTCCTGACTCGGCATCTACCATATCGATGGTTATTTTTGCCACAAAATACTTTTCATCCATTTCGTTCATAATTATTTGGTGTTAATATCCCAAATAATCGTTTAATTTTTTCATTAAGTCAATACTTTTGTCGTTAACCCCCAAAGATTTTGTATCTCTCATTTTCTTTTCTTCTTCAATATTCTCTTCAAAGTTATTTCTTTCTTCAGGATTTGTGAAAAGATATGCCCCCGGTGTTGATGGAGAAGATACGAGGTCAAAACAAATTAATTCAAAATCATCTTGAACTTCATTTTGTTCTCCAACTTTTTTAAGCGAACCAACTCCTCTTGAGGAAATTCCTAGTGTAACTCCTTGTCTTAAATAGTTTGCCGCCATATCTCCTTTTGTTGATACAATTCCTCTTTCGTGAAATCCTGGTGATGTTAACAATTTAAGTTTTCCCATTAGAATAGGTCCATCCCACCAAACCTCGGTTATGATATGAGATACTCTATCCAAATCAATTAACGATGATTCAGGGTGATTTAATTCAGAAAGAGAAGTTCCCTTCTCAATCATCTTTTTATAATTTTGAGCCTCTCTTTTTAAAATGTTTTCAGGATAAATTCTACCATTTCTATTTGGCGTATTGTATTTCTGTAATACGGCATAAAACTCAAATGGTTTTGAATGGTCTAACATATTTTTAGACTCTTTAATAACATCAAGGTTTCTCGTATCTGTTGGTGAAATAAACCCAGCATCTTCCTCAATAAGGATTCCCTTACCTGATTGGCCGGGTTTTAAAATCTTTAATTCCATAAGTTTTTTTAATATAAATATTAAAGTTTATCGGTTTGTGCGATTTTTTCTTTTGGTTGTTTTTTTAAACTAAAGGTAAAATATTCATTCTTGCTAAAAATATGTGTTGAAATTTCTTTTGAAATTGTTTTCATATAAGATTTTAATTTCTCTGATTTAAAATCCATTTCTTCTTTTAGGTAAAAATTTATCTCCAAATTTAAAAATGATTTTTTTGCAGCTACAATTCCGCTAGCCCTTAAATCTAAATCAACAATAAAATTTTCTTTAACCATATTGTTATCTAATGTTTCATAAATTAAATGTTTAATTTCTCTACTCATATTTAAAACGACCCTTGACCAATTTAGAGAATGTTTAATGGGTAAAACCCAAGTTTGTATGTTTAGATATACTGATTTAAAGTCAACCGAATCCACGGTACCATACACCGCTTTCATTTTTTTAAAACCCTGAATTTTACAGGTTTTTCCTTTTTTCATTATTTTTCATTTGTTAAAAAGTTTATTTTAAAAAAAATTAATCATAAATGACAGTAATGTCAAAAAAAATCATATATTCGCGATATTTGTATTATATGATTATTGTAAAATTGGATAAAAATATGTCGCTTGAAAAAGCGCTGAAGATTTACAAAAGTAAGATTATTAAGACAAGACAACAGTCTGAATTAAATGAGAGAAAAGAGTATACCAAAAAATCCGTAAAGGAAAGGGATACTCTAAAGAAAGCTATCTACGTTCAAAAAAAGTTTAAATCTAATTAAAGATTATCGTTTAAATTCTTTAACTTGAAATAAGTTAACTTGTTGTATTTCTCTGAAGAAACTTTTGTTAATGTTTCATCTATTCTTGATTGAACCGATTTATCGGATTCAGAGGATTTCATTTTCTCTAATCTGGTTAACAGACTTTCTTTTAAAAAGTTAAATTTTTGTTTTAACTCATTATCATCTTCCTTTAACAACTTAGATAATTCTTCTTTTTCAGATTCATTTAACCCTTCAATGTGGTTTGCAATTGTTTTATTTGCAACTTTAACCATTGTACTTATTGGAATATTAACGGGCTCTTCTTTTTTAATTGGTGTTTTCTTTAAAGATTCAACAACATTTTTTTTAGATTTAATGTTTGATTCAATGTTTAAAACATCAACATTAAAAATATTATCAATGTGTTCGTAAATATTTTCACATTTAACATCTGATAACCAAATGTTTAATTTTCTAATATCAGATTCTGTAATTCTATTTAAAGTATTTTCATAAATCTTAATGGATTCATTGATATAGTCATTTGCAATTGATTCATTTAATCCCTTATTAGAGTTTAATTCCTCGTACAAATAATACATCTTACTTAAATTTTTATTGTCAAGAACAATATAATTAAAAGTTTTAACTACGTCTTTGAATGTGTTGTTAGCATAAGACTCCAATAACACTTTTTCTATTTTTGATTTTATAATACCGAATTTCATTTTATATATTTTTCTATATAAATATTAATCTTTTAGAATATTTCTTAATTGTTTTTCAATTTCTCCTAATGAATTTCTTGCTTTGGATAAATCGATGTATGAATCTTCCCCTAACAAACCTTCAGATTCCAATAAAATATTTAAGTTATCTTTTTTAAATGATTCGGGTGTTACCGCTGCAGGTTCTTCAGCCGGTGGTGGAGGTGGCGGTGCTCCTCCTCCCATATCTCCTCCTCCCATATCTCCTCCTCCCGGAGGTGGTGGTGGAGTGGCACTTGATGACGTTGCTCCTGTTACTACTTTATATAATTTATCAACATTGTCAAAAATTCCGGTGTGAGTAATAATTGTTGGTGTTCCGGTTAATTCGGCACCAACAGCTTTTTCAATTCTTTGTTGTTGTAAATCAAGTTTAATTTCGTCATCAGAAAATCCAAGAATATGTTTTTTAGCCCAAGATACTGATGTAGGTGCAATACCTTCAATTGCGGTAACCGAATCTTTATATGCCAATATTTTTTCTTTCCAAACATCGATTTTAAGTAAATCCGCTTGTGAAGACGGATTTGTTAAAGTTAAAGTAAAATTACTTAACTCATCTTCAAATCCTAATAAGAATAAATGAATGATTGCGATTTTATTTAATTCAGCAATCATGGATTTTTGTATTTTATTAATTGTTCTCGCAAAACGAATATCTAACAATGATAAATCTTTACCAGCACCAACAGGTTCTTCAAAACCTAAAAACGCTTTTGGTACACGAAGGGCGGTTAATAATTTCTTTTGAATATATTCAATATCCGCAATTTCTCCTAAATTTTGAGCTCCCGCCAATGTTTCAATCGGACTTGGTGTTGCTGGGTCACGTACAGGAATAAAATAATCTTGGTCAACCGCCATCTGATTAAATCTCATATCAACGTTCCCTGTGTTTTTATCAACAACTTGGTCTCTTTTAAATTTATTTGCAACACGTTGTACGTATGCCTCAACATCTTTATCGTCCATATTTCCAACGAATACTTTAAACACACGTCTTTCAGGGGCTCTTGATGTTCTATATATCAACATAGCGTCTTCAGATAACAATAACTGTTTCCAAATACGTCTTGCCTTTTCTAACATTGAGGTACCATAAGGAAGTTTTCTATCGTCACCCAGTAATCTAAAATGTGCAATTTCCCAAGAATTGAATTCCATATCTTTGGTCTTCCATTTAAATCTTAAACCTTTATTTTCTTCGGGTTCTTCAATTCTAGATGTTTTTGCCGCCATACCTCTCTCCAAACGTTCAATTTCAATATTTGGTAGTTGCATACAACCAACAATTCCTTTTTCAGAATCTAATTTAAGATAAACAAAATTATCACCATATTTACAAGCGTTTCTTGTCCACATTGGTAGGTTAATATTAATATCTAAGACATTGTTAAAAAGGTCGGCTAATATTGATTTAATTCGTTTTGACTCAGAATAAATTTGTAACATATAACCATTTTGATTAACTGTTGTAGATTCTTCGGCGTAAATGTCTAATGCGGTCGAAATTTCGGGGGTGTACTCCATACTTTCGTAATCATAAAATGATGCCAATCTTGTCGGTTCATAATACACCGCTTGAGTATAAAGATTACCTTCAATTTTTGCCCATTGATTTGATAAATAAAATGTTTGCTGAGCCTGTAATTTCTCTCTTTCGTAATCTTGTTTAGATGTTGTTTTAAGTAACTGTTCTTTATCAAACTTATATGTTGGGTAATCCTGATTTAACAAAGCGTTAGGACCCATCGCCCTTTGTAACCTTTGCCAAACCGTTAAATTTTTTTCATTTTTATTATTTTCCATATTATAATAATTTTAATGTTATATCTACATAATTAAATAGTTGGGAATTTAATTATGGTACTAAACAATCAGGACAAGTCGCATAAATACTACCTCCATTCCAAGTTAATGTTGTAGGAGAACCTCCAACTGATATGACTTCGTAACAAACACCTCCTGTTGTTTTTACAACGTTACCAACAACAACTGATTGAGGTAAAGACATAACACCCAATAATTCTTGGGTTTCACAATCACGAATATTATAATTTCTAAATGTAGGTGTTTTAGTCGGGGTTGGGGTTACGGTTCTAGTTGGTGTTCTAGTTGGTGTTATTGTGTTAGTAGGTGTTATACTTGGTGTTACAGTTGGTGTTCTAGTTGGTGTTATTGTGTTAGTAGGTGTTATACTTGGTGTTACAGTTGGTGTTATACTTGGTGTTATTGTGTTAGTAGGAGTTATACTTGGTGTTACGGTTGGTGTTCTAGTTGGGGTGATTGTATTTGTAGGTGTTATGCTTGGTGTTACGGTTGGTGTTCTAGTTGGTGTTATTGTGTTAGTAGGAGTATTAGTTGGAGTTACTGTTGGGGTGATTGTATTTGTGGGGGTATTAGTAGGTGTATTAGTTGGTGTTGCGGTTGGTGTTGGAGTAGGACACGTTCCAAAACTAGAGTTAGTCATTACATCAACCTCAATATTTCCTTCCCATAAACTAGGTTTGGTGCCATCTGGCACCGGATAAGAGAATGTTGTAGTCAATGTCGATATTGGAGTACCACCACCCAAAGATGTGGAATATGTCCAATTTGTTCCATCAGTTGTCCAAACGTAACCAATTATTGTAACACCAACCATTACAATATAGTAAGGGTATCCTGAATAACTAAATGAAGGACTTGTTGTTGATTGATAAGATGTAAAAGTCCCACTTGGTCTGGTACTACCAAATTGGAAACAAATTACCGGTGCTGGTGTTGTAGTTGGCGTTATTGTGTTAGTAGGAGATATACTTGGTGTTACGGTATTAGTAGGTGTGATAGTATTTGTAGGAGTTATGGTATTAGTAGGAGTATTAGTAGGGGTTACAGTTCTAGTTGGAGTGACCGAATTAGTCGGAGTATTTGTAGGAGTAATAGTATTAGTAGGTGTGACTGAATTAGTAGGAGTATTAGTAGGGGTTATGGTATTAGTAGGAGTAATAGTATTTGTAGGTGTTATACTTGGTGTTACAGTATTAGTTGGTGTAATAGTATTTGTTGGGGTATTTGTAGGAGTAATAGTATTAGTTGGTGTAACCGAATTAGTAGGAGTAATTGTATTTGTTGGTGTTATACTTGGTGTAACGGTATTAGTAGGGGTTATGGTATTAGTAGGTGTAACCGAATTAGTAGGAGTAATTGTATT
>Ga0078894_10002920_pt1 | contig 12951 bp, 19 predicted proteins | sample LauGreSu1BDMLBSD_2_FD_67506 | JGI IMG/M metagenome (GOLD analysis project Ga0078894, IMG submission 67506) | Freshwater lake microbial communities from Lake Michigan, USA - Su13.BD.MLB.SD (version 4) (version 4) | ecosystem: Environmental > Aquatic > Freshwater > Lake | place: Lake Michigan...
GTGGACCGCGTAAGCGCCATCCTGAACTGGGTGCCTTGCGAGGTATCCCTGACCCGACCCACCCATGCAGACGACATCGAGCGCAGAATGCTCATGCTCCAGATGATGATGCAGGGTGTTGCAGCGGAGCAGGACGTGCTCAACCTGTTCGGCCTCGACTGGAAGGACACCTTCAAGAAGCGTCAGGCGGAACAGGAGTTCAAGATGAAGGAGGAGAAGTCCTACATGGACCGCATGCGCAAGGCGGAGGAGAACGAGCAGATCATGGCTGCTCCTCCAGGGGCTGGAATCGCCCCTCCGGGCATGCCCATGGGTGGACCAGCCCCAATGCCAGGCGGAGTACCTCCTATGCCTATGAACGGAGTGGCTGGAGCAGGCGTAGGAGGCATGGCAAAGGACCTGGAGACCTTCTATGCCGATGCCCAGGCCCGGGTCAACGAGATCATGGCTACTGCTCCGCTGGGATCCTCAATGCGCAGGCAGATCCTGGAGCAGATCAAGGGCCAGGATCCCAATCTGCATGCTGTGGTCAAGAGCATGCTCGACCAGGCTACCCAGCAGGCGGAAGGCCAGGCTCGGGAACAGCTTCGACAGCCTCCTCCACCAGGGGTCTGAATACCCTCCAAATACCCCTAAAAAGGCCCCTAAAAAAGGGGCCTTTTTGTGTTATTATACTATGTAGGTCCTATATTAGTAATGTAAAATACCGCCCCAAATGCGGTATATATACATAGAGGCTGTATAGGTGTTCTGCAGGATGTTCCTGTAGACCTAGGCCTACCGAGAAGGTGCAAGGCCTTCCTCCATACATTGACCTGCCTAGGTGTATGGCTGACTATTAAGTTAGCGAAAGCCGGAATACCACCGGTACGGGATGGGTCCCGAGGCAGCCTCCCCAAATGGGAAAGCAGAAACCCCCGAAAGGGTGTTTCTTTTAGCTATGGCTCCCAGGGCTAAAATAGGGGGGTATTTGCGGTATTAATATATAGAGCCTGTATAGGTATTCGCTCGGGAGGGTTTCCTGAGGTTTGACCTGTACTCTCTTGAGGCCCGGCCAAAAGCCGGGACTACCGATGCGCAACATCATCGCAATCATCGTCGCCTCCATGTTCTGCTGCAGCACCTGGGCTTCCCAGCCCCAGCCGCCGATCATCATGGGTTCTTCGGTCAAGCAGGATCTGCTGACCAAGGTCCAGGCGGACATCAGCAAGGTCGAGGACGCGCTGGCCAAGGCCAGCAGCTTGACCGACAAGGTCAAGCTTTCCGCGCAGCTCGCGGAGTTCAAGGAAGTCGCAGCTCTGCTGCGAGAGCCGGGAAGCACCATCGATCCCGCCCGGGATGTCGACATCGAGATCTCCCGCGATGTGGACGCCCTCACCAACGAGAAGCCCAAGACCTACACCCAGTACGCTGGGGAAAGCTTCGACAAGCTCGTTCCGGTCTACGCCGGAAATGAGGTCGAGAAGCCGGTTGGGTTCGGCCGGGTCTACAGCCAGGCCATGAGCCTGGCTGAGGCCGAGAAGGCTGAGATTGCCACCGTGAAGGTGGCGGTTGTACAGCGCCTGCAAGAGGCCCACACCCGGGCCGTACTGGGGCAGGACAAGCTCCACATCCCCGAATACGCGGCGCTGCTCAAGGCAGCCCCGCGGTCGGAGGAAGTGATCGAGGTCATTCAGGCCGAGCGCCTGAAGGACGAGAAGACCGTTGAAGCCCTGGAGAACCCAGGGTTCTTCGGACGGTTGTGGTGGTGGTGGCATAGCTAACCACCACACCCCCCTTCAATGCGCCATGAGCGCAGGGGGGTTTTTTTAGCTATCAGCCATGGCTAAAAATAAAACAATACCGAGCTATTATACATGTAGGGTCTTTCCGATTCGATCTAGGGGGTGCCTAGATGAATACGGCTAGGACTACGACGGAGGGCCTCCGATGGCTCCTGTTAATCCTTCCCTCGATATGTACTATCGAGGTCCGCAGCCGACTCCCGCCGAGTCGGCTAGGTGGTTCCCTGACGCGCCTGCCGGGGCGTCAGTGGAGCTATGGTACACCCGGATCTCGTTTCCGGGACCCGACCACTCCCTTGCCATCCTTCGGGATGAGCAAGGCAAGGAGCTTCAGCGCCTGGAAATCCCAGGTTACTGAGGCTCAACCCCTTCAATACGCCATGAGCGTAGGGGTTTTTTTAGCTAGCTCCCACCGCCTAAAATACCCCTTGTTTTGCGGTATATATACATATGAGCACTCTCACTGTTGAGAATGCTCCGTCACTGACCCTGACCTCGGGGTTGAACGTGGTGAACTTCAGTTCACCGCATCCGTTCAACTTCGAGTCGGGACAGGTCCTTGAGGCTTGCTCTTCGGAGCGGGCCAAGGCCCTGTCCATGGGGTCGGACGACGTCATCACTCCCACGACCCTGCCGAACGGCAAGGTCATGGACGTGGTGACCAAGAAGTTCACCATGACGGACACCATCCGTCATGAGCTGGACATCTTGCAGGATAACGTCGACGTCGACGTCATCCTGGTTCCCTTCCCCACCCTGCAGTGCCTGCAGGAGTCGGGGGAGATTGCCCGATACACCAAGGTTGCCACGATCTTCGTGGTGGACCGTGTGTCGAAGGCAATCTCGGTCAAGCGGTTCTGCCGCTGACCAAGGTACCCTGGACCAGCTTCGAATTCCCCGAAGCCCCAGGGTAGTCCAAGACGGAGCATTGGGATGCCAGGGATGCTGTCCCTGGCACGGCTACGGCCAAAGTCTCCGGCACCTGTAAGCCTGCGGGCCCAGGGCGAGTCCAAGATAACTCTTGGCCGGAAGCAGCAATTAAGGAAGATCGGCCTTGTCCTGCACTCGGGGTGCCAGGACGTGGTCGATCAACTGATCCTTACCTTGGGTAAGTAGGGATCTTTTTTAGCTATTCAACAGGGGATTAAAATAGCCGGTGTTTTGCGGTATTTATATCTAATGCAGTTTAGCTGAAGGCTGCATCCGTACTCATGCGGTCCATGAGCCCTTGCCGCTAACTTGCGGCAGAAAGGAGTGGGCACATGCCAATCGTGCTCACTAAGTCAGTAAGCTGGGCCTCGATCGTGAGGCTCGGCTGTAACCTTTCCGACCACTGTGGGCCTGAGCCCAAGTGGGACGGAAAGCCGGTCGAGGAGCTGCACTTGGAAAAGTGGCAGTTTTCCCAGGCATTTCGATTGGGGCGGAGATGCCCCATGAATTGCCTGTCCTTCGGGGGTCGCGAAGCGGCTCTCAATGAACAGTTCGTTAGCGCTTCATCTTTTGCTTGGCTGGAAACCAAGCAAAAGCTGGATGCGGTGGAGGCTCGTCTCCACAACGAGATGTACTCGCTGAGAGGCGAGTACGAAAGCTGCTCCGTGGAGGAAATTGACGAGTTCCTCCACGGACTCTCCGCATACGCGGAGAGCGACGTGGACTACCTGGCGTGGCAGAGCGCCACATCAGGGGCCAAGATCGTTTGCGTCAGGACGACGCATCGGTCCGCGTCCAGGGGTACGACCTACTCCTGGATCGCCAAGTACCACGAGGGCCACAAGCCTTCGCGGTACGCCAGTCTTTGGGCCGAGATGTCGGAGGATCCCTCCGACGATCTCTACCCACCCGCCAAGGCTGAGGAGCAGTCCGCGGCGCCGGTCCAGGCGGCGCCTGATGCCGACTGGTAGTCGGGAGCCCCTTCAATACGCCATGAGCGTAGGGGCTTTTTTTAGCTATTGGCCTTGACTTGCACGATGCGCCGGCGTATAGAGTTGCCGGGCATGTCGCCTGCACAGGAGCATACATGAGCAGAGTACTCGTCATCGGAGACACGCACGCACCAGCCATGCACAAGAAGTACGTGCCTTTCCTGCGGCAGATGCAGAAGAAGCACCGCACCACGCACACGGTGCACATAGGGGACGTCATCGACCACCACTGCATAAGCTTCCACGACAAGCATCCGGACAACCCCGGTGCGCTTGAGGAGTTCAAGCAGGCCAAGCAGCAGGTCAATGCGCTGTACTCGGCGTTTCCCGACGCACAGGTATGCGTAGGCAACCATGACGCCAGGGTGCGCAGGCTCAACGCCAAGGCAGGCATTCCATCCATCTACCTGAAGGGGTTCAACGAGCTGTTCGACACGGACTGGGACTGGCGGGAGTTCGTGGAGCTGGACGGAGTGTACTACTACCATGGCGAAGGAGCGGGAGGCCAGCACCCTGCCTTCAATGCAGCCAAGATGCGCATGCAGAACACCGTCATGGGCCACTACCATTCGGCCTGCGGAATCTGGTTCCAGGCAGGACCCACCCAGAAGATATGGGGCATGAACGTCGGATGCGGCATCGACAGGAACCACTGGAGCATGCAGTACGGCGCCGCATACCTCAAGAAGCCCATAGTTGCGTGCGGAGTGGTCATCGACGGTGATCCAATCGTCGAGACAATGGCACTTTGATGCTGGTAAAATACGCCGCATTGCAGGTTAACATTACTTACAAAGCGTTCATACAGAGCACTTCACTTAGCTCGGACTGGATAAAGCATGGGCAGGCAACGCAAGGACCTCGGAGCCAACTACGTCAACATAGTCGCATCTACCTATGTGCCTCCTGCCCAGTACTCAAAGGCCCAGCAGGACTACTCCGCCAACCTGTCGGCCAGACGTCCGTCTGAAAACCGCAAGAAATCGCAGAATTTCGAGCTGCTGGTCAACGACGAAGCGCTCGAAGACGATGAAATCGAGTAGCTAAAATAAGGGGTATATGGGGTTAAGATACCTGATGGCCTTCACTCGCCATCAAGGAGCTCCATTGGAAACAGCAAAATCGCCGTGCAATGTACCGGAGGGCGTCGCAAACGCCCTCTGCAATTGGCTCGCCTATGGCATTCAGCCTGGGCGATTCACATCCTCGCTGCTGCAGGGTGACCTGTGGGCAGCATGGAGAGCGGCTGACTGGGACAGCCGCGACTCGTTCCAGGACATCGTGCAGTTCATCGGCTCTCAGTGCCCCGTGGATTCGTACGGATCCCGCATGAGCACTTCACGGTGGATTTCGGATAGGCTCTACGAGCTCCCGGAAAACAAAGAAATGACGATGAAGGTCGTCAACCTGCTCTTGCCCGACAGGGCAACGGCCTACGCCCAGAGGCTGCAGGACGCTGCAGCTGTCTGACGGCTGCAGGCAGTCAAGGGCAATCGTGAGGTCGGCAAAGCACCCCATGCCTGATCTCCGTTGAAGGCGTAGAAAGGCGCGCTTTCGTAAAACCAGTCGATGCTAGGGATTTTCAGCTTACCTGGTACGGCAAGCCAATAAGCCAAGGGCTAGCGCATGGCAGGCGCCGGGAGAGCAGGTCCGAATAGCGGACCGTTGCTTGTTCCTGCCGCTGGAGTGCAGCTGGTCTCATGCGGATCGGTTAGTGCATACTAATCGCCGCATCGGCGGGAGCAGGTTCAATAGCCCGCACGCAATCCGCAGCAACTCGTCAGCTGCGGATAAGATAAGAACGTAAGCACTTCGGTGCGAGACGAGTGATGCCCGTGCGGTTGCTGGCTGCTGCACGGGCTACGAAACAACCAGCGAGGGTGCCGGAGGGGGAACCTTCCGGCACTCCTTCGAAAGGAGGGTTCTTACAATGCGAACCCTGTTTGGTGCTATCGTTCTGGCCGTCATCATGTTCCTCAACACTGCGGTGTTCGGCCAGGGCATAGGAAAGGTCAGCGAAGAACAGCTCGACAAGCTGCTCGACGCTATCGTCGCCGTGGAGACCGGTGGCGAGTCAGACCCCGACAACGCCGTTGGAGACGGCGGAAAGGCCCTTGGGGCTTTTCAGGTCTGGAGATCCTACTGGGTTGACGCCGTCGAGCGCAACCCGCACCTCAAGAGCCGTGGCTACGCTGCTGTCAAGGACAGGGCGTATGCACGGCAGATCGTCATCGCGTACTTCAAGCGCTATGCGCCCAAGAACGCGACGATGGAGGATCTGGCCCGCATCCACAATGGCGGGCCCAAGGGGCACAAGAAGGACTCGACCCAGGACTACTGGGTCAAGGTCCAGCGCGCCCTCGAAGAGTGATTTGCAGTCCGGTATAGAAAAGGCGTATCGGATTGAGAGTTCAGTGATTCCTGGCCGGCCGGCATGGACGAGTCCAGGGGAGCAAGCCTAATTAATCCATGCCACGGGCTGGTAGCTCAGCGGTCCAGAGCCATCGACTCATAATCGATCCGACGTGGGTTCGAATCCCACCCGGCCCATTGCGACCTAGGCACGTCGTTAAAAGGCCATGCAGCTCCTTACGGATAGCTGCGCTTCGATTCCAGGTTCGATTCCTGGCGTGTAACAACGAAGAAGTGGATAAACTCCGGATAGTACCTGTGCTGGAAATGGCTGCAACCATTGCCAGCAGGGGAACCGGATACCTCTTGCAGGAGGTCGTCGAAGCGCCGCTATCCGCAAGGAGGTGGCATGCAGATAGTGAATCAGACGGGGCGTCTAATACGCATTCGGAACACAGACGGACGGATCATCGTCTGGACTCCGAATCCAAAGGTACCCACTGCCAAGGCCGTGCCCAGGTACCTGGGCGGCGAGGTGGTGGACGGCATCTCGTTCGTGATCGATGCGCTCTCAAGCGTCTACATCGAGCACCTGATGCCAATGACAAAGGACACGCTGCTGATCGTCGAGGACGAGGTGCGGCGCGAGTGCCTTGACAGGCCTGACCTGATCAGCCCAATGCCGGTCGTGAAGGATGAACGCGGGATACCTGTCTACTCCCACGGATTCATCTGCAACCGACAGGTTACGCTTGGTCCGTCGAAGGTTCAGCAGAATCTCCGGCCACGCAGAAAATGACATCTTCGGCCTGCAATCCTAGGTGGGGTTGTGGGCCTTTCCACCACCCGCCTTCCGCCCGCACAGTAAAACCCATGTGCGGGCGGAGGCGGTTATACACGGAATCTTTTCCCCCATGGGGGGTCTTCGGGTAAAACCGAAGGCCCTCTTTTTTTCAGAGGAGCCAAATGAAAAAACACATCTAGTGGGAAGGGTCCTCGGCGAAGAGCCCGAGGACCTTGGAGACGGCCCCATCGGCAGGCTGGCGGTGTGGACCCTTTACGGGTTGGTATGCGCCGCGATAGGCGTCCTTATCATCGGCGCCGCAGGGCTGCTGATGTACGGCGTCTGGACCGCAGTCTCCGCCATGGGGCTGTGGTCCGTACTTGTGATTCCGGCCTGCGTATGGACCGGGCACAAGTTCATGACTGAACTCTAGCTCATCTTCTCTCATGTTCCCGGTGCGGAGCCTTTTCGCACCTGGGAATTTAGAGAGCAATAACAATCATTCCGCACATCTCATCCCATTCCCAGATGAGGTGTGCCTGTACGTGGGAATACCTGTGCGCATTTTCTTTAAATATGAGGTGGACATGGACAAGGAAAGCATCAGCGGACTGGTGAAGGATCAGTGGACTCCAGTCAAGTTCCCGCACCAGGTGGCGAGGGCGAGGCTCTGCGAGGACGACAAGGTGGAGGTGGAGGGTGAGGACGTCTTCTCCAGGAAGCAGGTCACCCTGAAGGTGCCGCTCAAGGACTGGTGCGGCTTTCTCCACGTCGACGGCTGCATTCAGGCTATAATGCCGGATACTCCGGTCGATGTCCGAGAATGGTTCATCTCCGGAATAGGAGACGAATCATGGAAGACAACGATAAACCTGCGGGACTGAAGCCTGGCACCAAGACAACCGAATTCTGGATTGCCATTGCGCCGGTAGCACTTGGCATCATCGAGGGGTCAAAGGACGATCCCGAGATCAAGAAGTACGTGATCATCTGCGGCTCCGCCCTAGGGGCCGTATACATACTATGCAGGACGCTGATAAAGTGGAAGGCTTGCCCGTAGACCAGGAACGGATCCGCAAGGAGCAACGGGCAATAAGAAGGATCCTGGTCAAGTACAGTTCGAACGATAGCGAGCTCGACGAGTGGACCCAGGAAGTCGTGGTCCACTGCTGGACTCGCCGTATCCCGGTGCAGTACTGGCGCAAAAAGGCCCACTGGCTTGGCATAGAGCTGATGCGCAACAAGACGGGCTTTCGCAGGAAGACAGGCATAAAGTTCCTGCTTACCAACTGCTCGCAGCTGGAGCAGCAGGAGGCAAAGGCCGATCTCTCTGCACGTGATTTCAAAGAACTCCTCGCAAGCCTGCACCTGTTCCCAAGGGAACGCGAGCTTGTCGAGGCGCTCTTTGTGCACGATATGCCGCAGAAGCAGCTGAGCAGGCGCTGGGGTGTCGCCGAGAGCAACGTGTCGACTGCAATCACTCAGTTAAAACAACACATAAAGGGACTGCTGCAACATGAGCGCGGACAAAGACCGACCTCCCGCCAGAGGGGTCATACGGTACGACCTTCAAAGAAAGGTCTACTGGCTTGCACCGCTGACAGTGGAACGGCCCCCTAAGGCAGTTCCCCAGGATCGCAAGCCAGAGGAGATCCCGCAGGATCCCTTCAATGGGGACGACCCCTACTGGTACGACTACCAGATCCCAAAATAGCTTCGCTGCAGGTGCTTGAGAGCCAAAAACTCAAGGATTTGCACAGCTAAAATACAAATCTTTAATGGTTAAAATACATATGGCGTCAAATACCATTGCAACCTGCACTAAAAATCGTATTAGAGCAGGTGTAAAAAGCAAGGTATTGCTTTCAACTGACTGGCTGCAGACGCACAGCCGGCGCCTAGAGGAGTAATGGCATGAGCCGTTACGAGAAAATCGTCAGGAAGATCGTCGCAATCGAGGCCCTGGAGCGTGAGCTGCAGGAGGAACTGCGTCAGCTGATCGACGCACCCAAGAACAGCATGGCTGCCGTGGCCATGCCTCCTGCCCTTCGCACGGAGCCGACCAAGCGCAACCCCCAGTTGACCGTCTGGCAGTACTTCGTCGCCCACGCCCAGGGCGGCAAGATGGCCAAGAAGGACCTCATCAAGGGGTACCGCAAGGCTTCGGGCCGATCCGGCCAGTCTGCCGGACAGCAGCTCCGCTACCTGGAGCAGGACCGCAAGATCACGATCGACACGGTGAGCGGCATCGTGTCCAGGAGATGACATGTCATGTTCAGCATCCCCGAGGAAATCCGCGGGGTCATCATGCTGGCCAAGAGCCTCATGATCGACCACCTGACGGACAGGAAACTGAAAGTGCCGGAACCAGCATCCGAACCGGACCAGCTGATCATCCGGTGCCTGCAGTTGTCGGTTGACAGCATTCGAGCACCCTGGCTCGGCACCGAGCCATCCGCCAGGCTGCTCATCGTGATCTTCTACCTGCAGAAGATCATGCAGGCTGAATGGTCGAACATTAGAGAGGAGGTCCTGAGCAATCAGGGCCTCCTTACTCAAATCCAGAACAATCCGGACGAACACCTCAGGAAGCGCATGGATGAACTGGCGCTGAGCGTGGTCGTCAAGATGCAGAATCTCGAGACTCTCGATGCTGTGCAGACGAGCCTGCTGCGCAGCATAATAAATCAGTCCAACATCGAGCAGCAAGTTGGCCTGACGGAAATGGAAATCAAGAAGGAACTGCTGATAGGCCTGAAGGACGCCCTCCAGAGCCACAACGTTCCGGTTAATTGCGGTGTGAAGATTTGATCGATCAAAAGCAAGCAAGGACGCAAGAGAACATGAACGAGCTCAACTTCAAGAACTCGGAGGGCGGCAAGCTCTCCATCACGGCCCCCATGGGGGCTAACATCGAGACCGTCGCAGCGGAGCTGAACCGCTACGTCATGGACAACAAGCCTTCCAAGACGACGTACGTCAAGCTCGACGGCGTCTACTGGGAGGATGCCCTCCTCGCCGCCTTCAAGGAGGCCAAGGCGCAGTATCCGCTCCTGTCGGTGCGCCCCGGCGGGACCAACATCGGCATCAAGACCAAGGGGACTACGGAGTACGTGCCGCTCCGCACCAACTGCCGCCTGCAGGCCGTGAGCCCGCTGGACGGCGTCGCCTACCCGGTGGACCTGAGCTTCTACATCGAGCAGGCAGAGGACTGCGACGAGCCGTACGTCCAGATGGCCTTCGTGGCCTCGGGATTCGCGGCAAACGCCGTGGCAAAGCTGGAGCAGGACATCCGCGCTGCCTGCGCCAGCAAGAAGCACTCCAAGGTTGCCGGCAACGCCGTCACCATGGAGTTCCCCTACCGCCGGGGAGACGGCTGCTTCAACCAGAACCGGCACACGGCGCAGTACATCGACTGCACCATGCAGTTCGAGGATCTCGTGTTCAATCCCGACACGCTCCGGGACATCCACACGCACATCATGAGCCGGCTCCGCAACCGGCAGCTGCTGGAGAACCGTGGAGTGCGGTTCCAGTCGAATCACCTGCTCGTGGGCAACTACGGCACGGGCAAGTCGGCGCTGATCAACAGCGTCATGAACGATGCGTGCAGGATGGGGTACACCTGCATCCTCGTCAAGGACGCACGTGACCTGGAGTTCGCGAACGAATGGGCCGAGCAGTACGAGCCCGCTCTCCTGATCTGCGAGGACGTGAACCGGATAATGGAAGGTGCACGCGACGTCGAGGCTGACAACCTCACCAACGTGCTCGACGGCATCGGCACGAAGAACCGGAATCTCATGACGTTGTTCACTGCGAACGACGTCGATCAGATCCATCCGGTCTTCATGCGCCCGGGCCGCATGGCCAGTGTGATCCTGATGCGCAACCTGCTCCCGGCGCAGGTCTACACCCTGCTGGCCAAGACCAGCCGGCTGTGCCGCGACATCGACCGTGGCACCTGGAACATGACCCTGGAGCAGGTTGGAGACCAGTCTCCTTCCACCGTGGTCGAAATCGGCAAGGCAGCCACCACGGCTGCCCAGCTCAACGGCCGGGATGAGATCCTCCCCGAGGACATCCTGTCTGCATTCCGCGGCATGGAGCTTCAGTTGGCGCTGACCAACAAGAAGCCTGAGCGTACGCTCTCCGAACGGGAGCGTGCAGCCCAGATCCTGGTCCAGGGCCAGGCCGATGCAGTGAGAATCAAGGCCGAGCTCGACCGGCTCAACCTCCCGGACCTGGCCGAGGTGTACGGCCGGACCCAATAAACTCCTCTAGTTGAGCAGGGTTTACGATTTTTTCCTGCTCAACGTAACACAGTGGCTACCCGCCACTGTGTTATTTTTAGCTATCAAGGTGGATAGCTAAAAATACCGTTAAATCGGGCTACTATACATGTAGGTCCTATATAGGTGTCTGTCTGAGGGGTTCTCAGGATGCATGCTATATCCTACGGAGGCCGGTCGTAAAAGACCGGAAAATCGAATGAAGTTGTTTAATATCTCGATCATCGCTGCCGCCATCGTGGCGGTGGCAATCACGATCCTGGGCCGACCGGCCCAGATCAACACGACGGCGCCACGGCTGGCACCCGTCGCCCCGATCATCGACACCGGGGAGTCGTGGTTCAACCCCGCCACATGGGGGTTGGACGAAGCCGCCACGATGGCGGTGGCTGCGGCAAACGCCGCAGTCGAGTCTGCTCAGTCTGGTCTGGACACCCAGGCCGGACAACTCACCGCCATTGCGGCGGGAAGCTCCTGGGCCCACACCACGACGGTGATGGCTCTGGGTCTTCTGGCTGCTTTGGCAGTCTACGGGATCTTGGCCAAGTCCAAAGCTCCGGCTGCTGCTCCGGCCAAGGCTCCGGCTGCTGCTCCGGCACAGGCTCCGGCTGCGGCCCAGCCCACGGCATCGCCAATGCCGCCGCCGACCGAGGAGCAGATCGAAGAGTCCTTTGCCGCCCAGGCGGCGAATGGGCAGGGAGTGGGTCGGCCCACCCCCGTCAACACGTGAGCCGTAGCCCCTTGAATACGCCATGAGCGTAGGGGCTTTTTTTAGCTATTGCACGATACTATCAGGTGAGGCCTTCAAGCTTCTTGTTGATGTCCTCAATGGCCTTTGCAGGATCTCCATGCGGAGCCCGCTCATATGCCGCACGAGCCCTTGCAATCTGGTCGATGGCCTCGTCGGTAAGGGCAGTGGCTCCGGCTCCTGTACCAGCGCCTAGCAGGCTTGCCAGCAGGTAGTCCTTGAGCTTCATGTCGTCCTTGAACATCCGTACAGCTAGCGGCGCTCCTACGGCGCCTACGAGGCCTCCCAGGGCGGCTCTATTGCCCCTGCTGCTCAGCAGGTCGGTCAGGTTGGATCGCTTCAGCATCAGGTTTTGCAGGCTGCTGGACAACTTTATCATCTTGAGGTTCCTTGCTGGAAGGGATTATATCAGGATCCGCTTCTATGCACTTTCTCAAGAACAGATGCTTGACAGCCCACATCAGGGAGATGATCGCAACAGGGGCGTACCACCAAAGCCAGTTCTTGTTGTCAACAGGATTGCCTATCTGCTTCAACTCCTCCTTCAGCCGTATCATTGCCACGCTGTCGTCGGTGAGTGGAATGACCTCGGGAGCCGTGCTGCAGGAGCACAGCACAAATAGCATCAGCAGCATCATGTATATAGCATTTCGTTTCATTTTAGCTCTTCTTTGCTGCAGCGGCTGATCCGAAGTAGAAGCCGACTATGGCAACCAGGATCTGCCGGTTCTCGCTGGTGTACAGGAATCCGTTTATCTCGACGAAGTACTTCTTCGTGGTGGACTCTACCAGGCCCAGCAGGGCACCAGGCTGATCGGCATCCACCTCTACGAAAGTAGGTATGCCGAAGAACGGCAGGATGAACGGGGCTATCAGGGTACCAAAGAGAATGGTCAGGACGATCAGCTGCCGCACGCCCTTGCCGACGTCTAGGGGGACCCTCTGCGCAGCTTTGTCTTGGTTCTCGGTGGTCCGCTGATTGGCCACTATGAGCCGCTCGAACAGCTCCTTGTCGGCCTGCCGCTTCTCAGCCAGATATCTAAAAAGGAATCCCGTGAGGGATCCTGCA
>Ga0078894_10002926_pt1 | contig 12938 bp, 10 predicted proteins | sample LauGreSu1BDMLBSD_2_FD_67506 | JGI IMG/M metagenome (GOLD analysis project Ga0078894, IMG submission 67506) | Freshwater lake microbial communities from Lake Michigan, USA - Su13.BD.MLB.SD (version 4) (version 4) | ecosystem: Environmental > Aquatic > Freshwater > Lake | place: Lake Michigan...
GCCAATTGTCACTAAGTTTTAAAAGGAAAGAATTACCATATGCTTTTTCAATATGACTTGTAAGTTCTTTTAGAATATTTTGGTGCTCAGCTTGTTCGCTAGAGTATATGTATTTTCTATATAATCTATCTAATGTGAACCATTGTTTATGATATTTTTCAAAACCATCTTGGGGACTTTTAACGCTTAGGTCTGATTTGATAAGCTCATCCAGGAAGTTAGAGGCAAAACCAAGGGCATTGTACAAATGAGCATAATCATTAAAGAAGAACTTAACCCTACGTTTATTGATCCAATCTTGAACAATATGATTTGAAATAGTTTTATTTAAAATCTGGTCTTTTAATGAAGCTATGATTTTCTTGTCAAGGATAGAATAGGTATCAGAATCGAGCAATATTTCTGGCTCAATGCTACCTATTTGGTGCTGAATATTGAGTTCAATTTCTAATAATTTGCTCCACTCTTCGAATATATCGGCTGATTTTTTGTTTTCCTTCCAAGTGTTAACAAAAAGAAAAGCGTCTTTATTTAATTTTGACTTACCATCAATAGATCTATCAAAATTGTCTTTAAATAGCTGAAGAATAAAGTCTTTGATAGTCGGGTTGGCTGATTTATAATTGTATTTTCTTTCGACAACCTCCCATAAAAAAGCAGTTAAATTGAATTTTTCAATGGATTTATATTTGTCATATTTAGACTTTATGGTTTCTGTAAATAATGAATATAAAACCTTATCCCACTCTGGATCACAATTACAAATCACCGAAAGCATCTTTAATCTGATTTTACTTTCGGTGTCATCCTTTTCTAATATTGATTTTAATTGTTCAATTCGGGTTTGACTAATAAAAAACTCTTCGTGAGACTGTACCAGATTTTTATATTCTATTGGAAGATCTAAATCCTGCAAATAGAGTGATGATGCTTCTGTTTGGAATTCGTAGTTAGATAGCAAAAGGTCAAGCAACCAGTTCTCATTATCTTCTGGCTTAGCTTTAGCTTGATAGATTAAAAATTTAGTTGTTGGTTCGTCAACAAGTAATCGGTGTTTAACTGAAAACTCATTATTTTCTAGCGTTAAATTAACCACACCAGAAATTTGAGTACTAGTGAATAAGTCACTAAATTCCGCGTTGGTATCATACCAGAATACGAGTCGGTGTTGTTGGAAAATTTTCTCCAACGACTCTCTTAACTTGGTGTTTATGGTGAATATATCTGGCATTAATCTTCTTCTTTTTCTAATCCTTTAATTGGTACTAATACTTCTTTAAACTTGAGATAATTAACCTTAACACCATCATCTAAATCTATATTTATCTTCTGGGTTGCAATGGTAAATAAAGATCTTTCGTAGTTTTTACAATCTCGAATCATCAACTCTAAGCGATCTATTTCTTTTAATGCAATTGTCTTTTCACGAGCGGTAACGTCCAATCTAAGTGCGAGAAGAGTGTTAGTTTGTTTGGCAGCTTCAAGCTTGTTAATGAATGGTTGAAGGTAGTCGTTAAGCATTTTACTGCATAAATCAGGTTGATAGCGGTGCATGTAGATTAATGCTTTGAAGTGGCCCTTAGGCGAAGAAAACATCCAGTAAATTGGGCGTTTTTTGTATCGTTTTATATGATCGTTATAAAAATCTTTGACAAAGTATTTTCTTATATCTTTATCAATAGCGGTTTCAATTATTTTCAAATTTTCAGCAAGAAAATGCTCTCCAAGACATGCTTTTAAAAAGGATTTAAACCTACCAACAATATCATCTTCAAACCACTCATCATCTAGTAGAGGAAGTATATTATCTTCATCTGGGATAAAAGTATGGTCTTTAACTAAACTAAAATAATGTGATAAATCTTCTCCCTGACTTGAAATAATTAAACCATTTGTCTTTAGATTATAACGACCAAACAAGTTGCCTACAGAATATGAAATAAAATTGGTAAAAAATATACCCCAATTAACCACTAATTTTTCGTTTGAGAACGAAATATATTCTTTAAATAGTGGTATGTTACTATATGGAACTTTAATTGAAATGCTTGAAAGATTATATAACTCTGAGAAGATCGAGTTTAACCTTTCTTCGTTCCTTTTAACCAAATTGAAAACATTTTCGAAGTATGAAAAAAGTCTTTCTTGATTATTTTTAATACTATTTTCTGCACCTGAAAAAATCACATGATTTGTAAAGTTCCATGATAATTCATTTTTATTCCATTCGTCCTCAAAAATTTGAATTAATTCATTAACAATCTCAACAACTTCTTTTTTAATACTATTATCAATTTTTAAAGGATAGCTAGAAACTTGACCAACTTCATAGTTCATAGTTGGACTCAATGAAATTAAAAGTGGAAAATTGATTGAAGAATTTAATGCACCTAAAATATACTTCAATAAATCAGATTCTGCAAAAATGCTACAACCGGCGACATCATAAATAAATCCAGGTGGGTAATAACGCAAGGACAATTCACCGGCTGAAATTTTAGACCAACTAGCTGATTCTTTGAAGTACGTATCTTGATTTCTTATTACAGATTTAGGTTTGATTGATTTTATTTGTTCCCCATCGTTCTCCCAATTAACTACATAGGTTTGATTCCCAAACCATTTTCTGTAATCTCCGCCACTATTATATGGCACCCATTTTTTTTGTTCTGCTTCTGTTCTTATTTTATTCCTACTTACCTCAAACCATGATCTTCTGAATCTATTATTGTCACCAGTCTGTAACCCAACTTTAACTTTAGAATAATTTCCTAATTCATTTTTATTCTTGAACAATGAAATAACATCATCACTAAGCCAATATCCAAACTGGCAAGTAGGAATTGAGCTGAAATTCTTTTGATTAACATTCTGATATGACAATAATACACCATCATCGTCACTTAAGTTACTTATTGTGGAATCGTTGCCCTGTTCTCTATATTTTTGAAAATTATATTTGAAAGAATTATTTTTGTTTGCATTAAAAAATAATTTTTCAATATCGTTTGAATATATATGTTGAAAATTACGTTCAAATAATTTAAAATATTTACCTGTTCTTGAATTAGGTTTAGAGTTATGAATTGTGAAAGCAACAGAACCGAAATCAATACCAAAAATTCCTCTTCCAAAATGTAGCAAATCTTTCACATATATATTATCAATATAAAATTTCCTCAGTTCTTTAAATGAAGTAAGAAATAACCATGATGGTAGGTTTATCATACCAACAAAACCATTCTGTAAGCATAAAGTTAAACCTCTTAACATAAATGATGTCATCAGATCTGCTTTACCGTCTTGATATTTTTGTTCGACAAATTCACGCAGGGTATCATTCATTCCCTTTTGTCCCATATAAGGTGAGTTTGTCACTACACAATGATATTGTTTACTTAAAAAAGTTGCTTGATTTTTAAGTTTCTGTTCTTGAACTTGCCAAATACTACCTTTTTGTATTTGCAAAGCTTTTAATTCTTCTGGATCAATTTGAATTAACGATCCGAAATTAATAGCCTGGTTTAGATTAAATAGAGTTAAATCTTTATGTTCATAGACTAATTTTCCGTCAACAGCAATTGGAATTTTGATTACTTGTCTAATTATATCTTCATTAATATTTTCTAACGCAATCACATTAGGGATAACCGGCTTTCGTAAATAACGAGTGTAATAGCTTCGAGCCTTCATTGTTAATGCGAATGCAGCCAACTGTGCTGCACGTTCATCGATATCAATCCCAAATAAATTATTTTCTAAGATTAAAGCAGGGATTTCATTGCTGTTATAACCTTCCTCTTCGTATATTTTAGTAAGTAACTCAAAAGCATAAACCAAAATGTGTCCACTTCCTTGACAAGGATCTAAAAAAGTAATATCGGTTATCCCTTTTATTCCTTCAGGCAATAGTGCTGGAATAGTGCTGTCTTGTGATTCTATAAAATAGGGCATATGCTGCCTAATTTTACTATCCGGTTTAAAAGTTAACCATAACTTGCCAAGAGTATTTTCTACCAAATAACGAACAATCCATCTTGGGGTAAATAATTGTGTAGCAGCCGGTATGTTTTCTGGAGTGATTTTAATATTCTTCTTTAGCCCTTCAAAGACATCGTCTTTTTTTTCTGAGATGTAAAATTGATATAACCATCCTATCAACTCTTCTTGTTGACAATCTTCGTCAGTCATTCCATTTCTGATATCAGAAACAATACTAAAATCACTTAATAAGTCATCAGGAAGAAGTAGCTCGGTATAATCGCTAATTCTTTCAAACATAAAGGGCATGGCTGAATGCCATTTGTTGCAAGATGCTACCAATAACAATTTAAATGCTTCTGTTTGAGCATCAGAACTAGATGTTCGTCCATCTATTAAATCGTTTAATCTCTGGCGATCTAGTTTTAATTCTTCCTCTATGTTTCCTGCTAGAGCATTTTGAAGAATCTCTGGATTACTCATACCCGGAAGTGGTGTAACAACCTTTGGGGTATTATATCCATTTGCATCCATAAACCTAAGTGCCATAAGACGATTGAACCAGGTGTATGCAACAGTCTCAATTAGCTGCTCACGACCAAGTTCACTTAGCTTAGCTCTAATTTGCCCCAACTCATTTGATTTACCACGTAATTCTGCACTGTCTTGAGTTAATACAAAATCAAGCTTAACGCCGATTTGTGTAATCAGCTTAATCCTTGCCTCTTTTGCGAATTTCTTTAATTGGTTAGTATTCATTACAATGAAATTCGTTTTTGTTCGTCAATAATTCTATCTAACTCAGTCTTAAGAGCATTAATGTAATCTTCAACATCTTGTTTGGTCTCAAGAGATGGCTTGTTATAATTCACTTTGATGGAATTTTTAATTACATAAACGATTTTTGGTTTACTCGGTGCTTCCTCGCCAACTACTGGTGCTGTAGGTGCTGGCGTTGCCAGCTTTGTCATCAACTCTAGTTGTTTTTGGTAAAGATCGGTGCTGGCATAGTTAGACTTGGTTCTTATGTTGCCAATAAACCTCTCGGAATTAATCTCTGTAATTAATTTATCTAATGGTTCTAATACCAATGCTTGGTTGCTTGCATCTAATCCTTTAAAATCATAAAATGATTTAAGTTTATCGATCGCAGCATTAATAGCAACAGTAGCTTTATCTCTTTCGATTTGTTGTTGATCTATTACTTCTTTTTTAATAGCCTCTATTGCCACTTTGGCCTCTTGCATCAAATTACCATCAAACGGTCTAGGATTATTTGCTACTGTTTTAAGAAGGTCTAGGTTAGAGGTACCGATATAATCAAAATTGGCATGATTGGTTTCGAGGTACAAAAGCACATCTTCAAAAATGTTCTTTTGCTGGCCGTTCATGAACTTCTTTACTTTTTCAAGTACACTTTCTTTGTCATCGAACAGATTATCTTCAAAATCATCCAATGCATTAAAAAAGTATGGGTGTTCTTTTTCGGCTAATAACTTTAATCTACTTAATGGTTCACCAATAAGTTCTAAGAACTTAAATCTTGACCTATAGGTATTGATTTCATTAAAATCACGTACCTCTTTTTCTAATCTCTGCTTAAATATTCTAGATATTTCTTTTGGCTCATTACCAAGATTTGGTTCATTGAAATACTCTTGGAATAATGTTTTTAATTTTTGGACTTGTGTACCCTGAATCTCTTCCTCAAGTTCAATGATGGTATTAGAATACTGGTTATTTCTTAATAATGATTCTAAAGTAAGTCTGTCATCAAGATTAGTTCCATCTTGCTTAAGACTTAATTTATTCCGCTTGTATAGTTTAGCAATAAGACACAGAACAGCGGTTTGATACCATCCATATGGCCTAGCACTGAAGAAGTCAATTAAACTCTTGATGGTGGTTCTTTCGTGATTTGCTTTATTTCGTTGAATCTTGCTTAAGACCTCAATCTCAACTTCATGTAAGGTGTCTTTAAACAGTAAATCATCTTGACTTTGTATAATCTTAGTTAAGTGTGCCTCAGTAAAATCTACATTTAGCATCTTTAACTTAGTGTATAATGTTTTGATTAAGACCTGAACACCTTGTGTGATTTTTGTTTTGGGATCACTTGTGGTGATATCAATTAACTCAGTACCATTTTGATACATTTTAGCGTCACCAATTGCAACTTTAAGTTGACTCCCGACACTTCTTTTCCTATCAGCATTTTGCTGTGCTTTTTCTGACAGAATTCTTTGCTTAGTAGCATCTAGTGATGGAGAATTAGTTGTCTGAATATATCTTTCAGTCTTTTTGATTAATCTTAGTTCATCAAATAATCGTTTATCCTCAGGAAGTGAAATAATAAGATCAGCGGGGCGACCAGCAGACCACATAGGTATATTTCCGGCACCAACTGTGTTTAAATTTAAAGGAGTGATGAAGTTTACATAGAAATCTTTTTCTCTACCAAGTACTGCGTCATCTAATTTCCTACCGAATTCATAGGGCTGATTGTTAGTATCGAGTTTAACTTTAGAATCACGAAGTATCTCATCAAATAAAATGGTTGATAACAACTCGTTAGGAGATGATGGATCTATATCGATACTCTTGATTTCATTTTCTATGTCTTTTTCTTGGTTAGTTAAATACTCATAGAAATCACCAGCAATTCTTTGGATGTAGGTTTGACTTTCAAGTAAGTTTAATGTCTCTTGAACCTCTTTAGTAAATTTGGCAAGATCAACATCAAATTTTGGAAGTAATAGCGTGGTTATATTCTTGGTACTGGCTGCAAAACCTTTAACATATTTAACTAGAAATAATGCTTTAAGAACATCTACCGCTAACTGAGACCCAATTGAACGCTCTGCTTGTAAGATATCCGCTTGTATATTACTTTGAAGAACATCTTTGATACCCTCATACATGTGGCCAAAAGTTACTATCTCACTTACATCTCTATCAGCATAAGTCTTAGCTACTTGTTGAAACACACCAAGCATTGATCTTTCACCAACAGATTGCTGTGAACCAATAAATGCATTGTGATCAGATAGTGATTTGATTGCTGCTTGGAACAGATCAAATTGGTAAGGTATGAATGGATAGGTGATTACGAAATGCTCTGGATCTTTATAAGATTGGTATTGTCTAGAACCGTCAGAGAATTGTAAAATTGTCTTTATGTTATTTTGTTCTTTTGCGTAGATATCTGTCAGTAATTTTTCTGATGAATCATTTTTACGCAATAATCTCTTTTGGATAACCTCATCAGCGTTAGCAGATGTCAATGGTATCTTAATGGCAAATCTACCCTGTATTCGAGAGAAATCATGTGCTTGACGTGCTGTTAAATCACCAATTGTTGCTCCAAGATCATTCTGTGAAGTAACAATCAAAAATGAATGTCCCTTGGTCTTGGTTGAAAGTGTTTCTGCAATAGTTTGCAGGCTTAACATCAATCTTACATTCTCCGCAATAAACTGACCGACCTCATCCACGCAGAAAACTAACCTAAATGATGGTTGTTGGCTGCTTACATAACCAGCCACTAAGTCACCAAAACCCTCAATGTCTAATCGGAAGTTATCTAATTGGTTTTGTATAGACTGGTTTGCCTCTTCAACTGAAATTGCTTTGATCTCTGCAAACAGTTCAGCCAATTCATGTTGGTTGAGGAATATGGCCTCACGTCCTTTTTCCCACGATTTATTAAATCTCTTTTGATATTCTTGCTTGAAGTAATCAAACTTTCCTAAACTGTCTAAATGGCGCTCAATTTCGGCGATCTCCGGGTTAAGAGGGTCATACCCAAGCATTTCGTTAAATACCTTTAAAAAGATGCTTAAAACGGGGTCTATTGACGATCCTATACTAGTTATACCATCAGACTTTGCAGCAATATTAAATAAGATAGATTTTGTAGGTATTTTAGCTACCTTTTTGATATTGTTTTCTAGCTCAAAATCAGCTGCTGCTTTTTTTGCGAACACTTCAGAGCATAAAACACCATTGATATCCTTATTTTCTAGGACAAGAGAGATCATTTTAAGTAGATGGGATTTACCAGAGCCAAAATAACCAGAAATCCAGATACTTGAGCTAAAGTTTGTTTTAGATAGTTCTTCAAACAATCCTGGAAGCATTTTATTTCTATTGGAAATACCAAGAAGTTCATTGGTTAGAACATATTCTTCTAACTCAAGCAATAAATGCCTATCATCATTAGCTTTGATTACACCGTCGATTGGACGTTTTATGTCTTTAAGATATAGTTGATGTTGTAACATGTTAGATTTTATATTCATTAAGGTTATGAGCTCGGTAATAGTTGTCATCTTTAAGTTTATCAAATAAAACTAAAGATTGGTTGTTGTAGGTGCCAGGGAAAAACATCACCAATGGTAGATCACCAACAAGTGTTTGAAGATTATTCAATATAGTATGTGATCTAATGATTGGGAAAACTGCACCAACACCTGTTAAAAACACAATTTTTGCGTTTATTTTGGCCAATCTTGAATGAATCTCTGGCAAGATAACATTATCAATATTGAGTGGGCCACTTAACACGCGAAGTAATCTTTGTTTTGGAAGTGACTTTTCTTGCTCAATGATTTTATCAAATAAACCCTCACGTTTAAGAATCTCTATACAAAGTGAATAAAGATTGATATTATAGACTTCAGTACCATCATTGCAGAGGCGCTTATTCAAAGATTCAATGTTTAATTCTACCTCAGACATCTTTTGTACTGGGTATGAATGTATGAAGAAAGGTAGTTCGCCACCAAGCCCTTCTTTATTTAGAAACCTTGGACTGGATAAAATTTGAAACAATCTATCAAAGTGTACCGCTGTGTTATATTTCGAGATTATGCTCATAGGGTTACACTTTTAATGTTTTTAATTTCTTCATGTGAGTATAGAAATCCTGAAAGCAAGTTGGGGTCATCATTTATAATCACCTCAATAGATTTAGCGCTTAACATCGGTTTTATGATCGTTCCGTTTTTTGCTGATGTAATAATCCCTAACTGTTCAAGAATCTTAAAAATTACCTGCTTAACCTTGGATGCAGTATCAGATGTTATTGTTAACAATTCAGGGTGATTAATATTTTTATAATTGACGAATCTGCTATAGTCTGAATCATCTAAAAAACGATCAAATAGTTGGAATTTATGACCGAGTACTTCAACCATAAAATCATTGAAGAAATCATATGACTTCAAAATTGATAGAAGTATCATTGATTTTGCTTCATCTAAATCACCAGACACCATTAGTTCAATTTGTTGACTAGATAGGTTGTTAATTCGTTTCTTTATTTCCGAGTATTCCCTGTTAAAGGTGGACTGTTTGATCTTATTAAGAAGATTATTGGTAATTAGGGACTCTTTTACCAAATCCCAATTAGAAAGTCGATGGTACTCTTCAGCAACCACCAAAGTTTCGGTGATCAAGGCTGAGGCGCCAGTCATTGAAAAATTATATCGTTTTACTTTATTCACCTTTCTGATCTACTAATTCATTTAATGTGATGTTTAATGCTTCACAAATCTTCAGAGTCATCTTTAACGACGGTTCTGATTTGTTTTGTGCCCATAAATTTACTGTCACTGGATTTACAGATAATAGGACGGAAAGAGTGCGTTGGGACATCTTCTTCTTTTCCAAATTTTCTTTGAGTTTCAGCATACAACAAATTAAGGTAATCTTTTAATTTTTTCCTAGAGAAATTCTATTAAGTTATTAACAATCAAAGTATTAGAAATTCAGATAGTTTTATATAAAATACACATTTAATTCTTTGGTATTCAGTTAGTTATATTTGAAATATTAATGCCGCCTGATTTCTTTTTCTTCTTTTTTTTAGTTATATTAAAACAAACCAATAATGGTATAACTTAAAAAAATAAAAAATGGAAAAAAAGACTAAAACACCTGGCTACTTTCTAAAACAAGAATGGGGTTTGGTATTTGACAGATTATCGAATGACGAAATCGGATCGATTATCCGAAACATGTATTTACTTGATGATGAAGAAGAATTAATAGAGATGACAAAAGCAGCTGAAATCTTTTTCATTGGGACTGTTAAATCAACTCAAGAATTTAACAGAGAAAAATATGATAGAAAAATTGCTGCAAACAAGGCTAATGGTGCAAAGGGTGGCGCTCCCAATGGGAATCAAAATGCCAGAAAAAATGATAAAATAACCCAAAATAACCCAAATCAACATAAAGAAAGAGTTATAGTAAAAGAAATAGTAAAAGAAAAAGAAATAGTAAAAGAAACAGAAAATGATATAGTAAATGAAATAGAAACAGTAAATACTGTTAATTTAGTTGATGAACATTTAAATAATATTAATGTTCTTGAAACAATTGATTCTTTTACTTTTAATCAAAAAAGGAATGAAGCTAATCAAGAACTTGATTCTTATAATAAAAGAGATAATTCTTTACCCAAAGGTGCAATGCTAGTAGGTGAGTACTTACGTATTAAAAATGGAAATTAATTCTCCTCAACCTGCGAAGCAGAATGGTAATGTAGCCCCTTCAACAATTGCCTCATCACCCCGAATTCCGCTCGACCCCTCTTCTCCAAATAACGAAAAAGAGACTAAATAGTAGAAATAAGTTACCCAACATAAAATAGGTAAACTTTAAATAATAGATTATCTTTGCAAAATGGTAGTTAGTTCTGGGTTAGTAATAAAGTCATCAATTGTGCTGTTCAAAACAGTCCAAGCCTTTTTTTTCTTCTTTGGTGTTCCTGCACCGGAAGATAATTTAAAGGCTTGGCTTGATGATGATGGGTTCAAGAAATCTATAATTACAAATCAATCTAAATCACACCTTTTTGATGAACTAAACTTCGTAAAAAATGAATTTATTGATTTTTTAGATTCCAATGATAAGATGGCAGAAGTTACTTCAAAGATGGGTGGAGCAGGGCTAGTTAATCAATATATCCAAGCATATATCATAAGAATTAAGAAGGTACGAATGATGCTTGATTTCAAGGTTTATCTCAATACATCAAAAAATGCATATGGTACGAAATACCTTATAGCAAAATCTTGTTGGATCTCTAACTCAAATGGCAAAGTGATTAAAAAGTTCTCACGTATTATTGGTCAAGATGATATTGTTAGAGTTAAAGGCAAATTACCTTCCAAATTGCTTTATGATACAGAAAAAGAACTAGAAAAAGCAATGTGGGATGAATATTACACAGAATACTATTCCTTCATTAATTTAAAATAAAACTATTTCATTATGGTAACAGATATGATCTTCGAGTACCTTAAAGCACGTTCTGAATTTCTTAATGAAGAATTTGATATAGACCAGATTAACGATTTAGAAGTACCATTTGTTGCTGGCTTTAGGTCGCTACATGGAATTCAGGTCAATGAGAAATGCTTTCCATTATGGGATGATAGGGAACCAAAAGAACAAAGAGGACTTCTAAATGCATTTATAAATTATTATGTATCTAAAAACTATGTTCTCATAGAACAATAAATCATAAATAAAATAAAAGTAACCATATGACTAAAACCTATTATGATAATGAGTTTGTAACTATTCATTCTGTGCTAAAGATTGAATTTGTTGGGAACAAAATAGTAATGGAGCACCAAGTTGACGCAACTGAGTTTGATGATGACGATTCATCAATATTTCTTTGTTTCAATCCTAAAGAGTCTAGGAATCTTTTCCAATACTACAAAACCGATAGTGTTGAAGATCTAATTGACCACATCCACGATCACTTCACCACCTATAACTCTTTGAGACGTTATCAAGATTTCCTGGAGAAAAGAGATATCTACAGCACCATATCATCCAGCTGTGCTCTTTCGGATTAGGTCTTCAATTTTGTAATTTTTAGCCAGAAATTTTAAAATCGATTTTGACCTTTTTTTCTCGGCCAGAGTATTACACCCAAAGCTTTTGAACTCGGACTGTGATAGTTGAAAACCTCTGAGAGCCACTATTAATTGATTTATGGGGTGTTGGCAATAGCGGGTACCGCCAGGGTTTCCTCCAGCCTATCCTGCACCCCGGTGTTAACCAAGAGCCCTGAGCAAATGCGAAGGGCGATCTAAACACCAAGTGTTATTATTAAAGATTGTAGACTAAAGCCGGGGCAATATTAATAACATAGCAAAGCCATTTTAAGCCATTTAAGGCGTTATTATCTCTTCATCCTAAAATGATACATAATGAAACAGAAACAGCCCTACGATGCATACTACATGCGTACCAGTCACTTCCTCCAAAACATCATAACCCAGGTTGAACAAATACCAGAAGGTGCAGTCGTTTTTAAAGATGAAGGTGTCTCTGGAAGAATAGAGTTCCAACAACGCAAAGCCGGCGGTAAACTCATTGAAGAAATTAAAGCTGGTAGAGTTAGATCCATATCCGTGTTATCATCTGACAGGCTTGGGAGATCTACATCAGATATCTTGGCTACCATTAATATAGCTCATGAGCATAAGACCCCAATCAAACTAATCCGTGAAGGAATAACCACATTGGATGAAAAAGGTAATGTCACCCCAATGACCATGCTTATGACGAATTTGTTATCAACCCTAGCAGAGTTTGCTTATTTAACCCAGCGTGAAAAGATAATGTCCGGAGTGGCAGCAGCCAAAGCTCTTGGAAAGTACACAGGAAGAAAACCAGGTTCAGTTGAAGACCTATCCAAGTTCTTATCCAAACCCAAGGTAGCCAAAATCAAGACCCTACTTAAAGAAGGTGTTGGTGTAAGAAAGATATGTAGAGTAACAGAATCTTCACCCAATTATGTCTACAAGGTTAAGACCAGATTGCTAGAGACCGCCTAGCGACCGAGCCAATGGCGAGGGAGCATTATACCTAGCTAATAGGACGCGCGCCTCATGGTCTGGTGTAACCAGCGAGCAATCGAAAGATTGCGA
>Ga0078894_10002928_pt1 | contig 12929 bp, 10 predicted proteins | sample LauGreSu1BDMLBSD_2_FD_67506 | JGI IMG/M metagenome (GOLD analysis project Ga0078894, IMG submission 67506) | Freshwater lake microbial communities from Lake Michigan, USA - Su13.BD.MLB.SD (version 4) (version 4) | ecosystem: Environmental > Aquatic > Freshwater > Lake | place: Lake Michigan...
GGTTGGGTATCGCGGGGAAAGTCAGGCTTTTAAAGAAACTGGCGGCTCTATCATGCTGGTATTCTTACTAACTATCCTTCTCGTGTATCTCGTGCTCGCTGCGCAATTTGAAAGTTTTGTGCACCCCGTCACCATTATTATGACGGTGCCATTGGCGGTTGGTGGCGGCATCATTGGCCTTGCGCTGACAGGTATGACGTTGAACCTCTATAGCCAGATTGGCATTGTGATGCTTGTCGGTCTAGCCGCGAAGAACGGAATCTTAATCGTCGAATTTGCCAACCAGTTGCGTGACGAAGGCATGGAGATATTGGAGGCCGTTCAACAAGCCGCGACCCGTCGCTTACGACCCATTTTGATGACATCTATTGCGACTGTATTCGGCGCTATTCCCCTTGCTATTGCAAGTGGTGCAGGTGGCGCCGCGCGGTCCGCCATTGGTGTGGTGATTGTTTTCGGCGTGACACTTGCGACGTTCATAACACTCATACTCATCCCAATCATTTATGCACGGCTTGCCAAATATACAGGCTCGCCCAAGGCGGTATCGCGCCGCTTGGAACAGGAAATGAAAATGCAAGAAGAACCGCTGCCTTAACGCACGTTAGCCTGAACAATTTTTGTAAAAAAATTCGTTATTTTTTAATATGTTATTTTTATCCATGTTTCTGGTCCAGACCGAGGATTCAGGAACCGTGGATGTACAAGAATATGGTCATTTTCGGCACGCGGCCTGAGGCCATTAAGCTGTTTCCGGTCATAAACGCACTGTCGCAATATCCGGACATGCACACCGAAGTCCTGGTCAGCGGGCAACATCGGCAGATGCTGGACCAAGTGCTGTCGATTAGCGGCATTATGCCAGATTATGATCTAGACCTCATGCGTCAGGGACAATCACTCGATACGATCACGGCGCGCCTGCTGCAAACAATTGGCATGGTGCTGGACCGCGCGAAACCTGACCGTGTCATCGTACAGGGCGATACCGTAACGGCAATGGTCGGCGCGCTGGCCGCATATTATCGCAAAATTCCGGTAAGCCATGTCGAAGCGGGGTTGCGCAGCCATGATATCTATCAACCCTGGCCCGAAGAGCTAAATCGCAAGATTATAGGCAATATTGCTCATCAGCATTTCGCCGCGACCGAGATGTCGGCAGCGGCATTACGAGCAGAATCTATTCCCGCCGATCGTATATTTGTAACGGGCAATACCGTAATTGACGCGTTGCATTGGGCCTTAAAGCGAATTGCCCAAGATCCGTCGCTCATTCATGACCTTGCGCCGTTGGAGGCCCGGTTTCGTGGTCGAAAAATTATCAGCATCACGGCCCACCGCCGAGAGAATTTTGGTGATGGCATGGTTAACATAGCTGCAGCCATAAAAGCCATCGCCGCGCGCGACGATGTCGCCTGTATTTTTCCTGTCCACATGAACCCGCATGTCCGTGCGGTCATGCATGCTGCTTTGTCAGAGTTACCCAATGTCGCAATGATTGAACCGCTGGATTACCCAAGCTTTGCATGGCTCCTATCGATAAGCTACCTCATTCTCACCGACAGCGGCGGGGTTCAGGAGGAGGCGCCCGCCCTCGGCAAACCGGTATTGGTACTGCGCGAGACCACCGAACGCCCCGAAAGCGTTACAACGGGAATAGCAAAGCTAATCGGGACAGATACCCAGCGGATCATTTACGAGATTTCGACGCTTTTGGACGATGACGCCGCTTATGCTGCGATGGCCCGTGGGCGATATTCCTTTGGCGATGGGCATGCGGGCCAGAGAATAGCCAAGATAATCTCCAACGCGCGGTAACATTATTACCATAATATAGCGTCAACGCGGGGCTTAGATTGCGTGTCTCAGCTTTGCTTGGTTACCGATTGTCCCAAGACTTGTTCCTGCGCGGATAACATCATATGGCGCACAAATCGGGATACCGCCTTTAAGAGGGAAAGTTCATGAAAATTGCGATGATCGGCTCGGGCTATGTCGGCCTTGTGTCTGGCGCGTGCTTTGCAGATTTTGGCCATGACGTTGTCTGCGTGGACAAGGATGAGTCCAAAATTGCCCGCCTACATGCGAATATCATGCCGATTTACGAGCCTGGCCTTGACGCGCTTGTCAAAACCAATGTCGATGCGGGCCGGTTAAGCTTTTCAACCAATGTGACCGAGGCGGTCAAAGGGTGCGATGCGGTTTTCATCGCCGTGGGCACGCCGTCGCGCCGTGGTGATGGCCATGCAGACTTAAGCTATGTCTATGCCGCTGCCGAGGAACTGGCGCGCGCAATCGACCCGCGCACGGTTGTTGTTACCAAATCGACTGTTCCAGTAGGTACGGGCGACGAGGTCGAACGGATCATCCGCGAAACCAACCCTGATTTGGACTTTGCGGTGGTTTCCAACCCCGAATTCTTGCGCGAAGGCGCTGCCATTGGTGACTTTAAGCGGCCCGACCGCATTGTCGTGGGCAGCGATGTCGAATGGGCCCGCGATGTCATGCGCGCTGTCTACCGTCCGCTCTTCCTCAACGAATCCCCCTTATTGTTCACCAGCCGCCGGTCGTCGGAATTGATCAAATATGCGGCCAATGCATTTTTGGCGACGAAGATTACCTTCATCAATGAAATGGCCGATCTCTGTGAGAAACTGGGTGCAAATGTGCAAGACGTGTCGCGCGGCATTGGCCTTGATAACCGCATCGGTTCGAAGTTTCTTCATGCAGGCCCAGGCTATGGCGGCAGTTGCTTCCCAAAGGACACTCTCGCGCTCCTTAAGACCGCGCAGGACCACGAAACACCTGTTCGGGTGGTTGAGGCCGTGGTGCAAGCAAATGACCTTAGAAAGCGCGCTATGGGCCGCAAAATCATCACGGCGCTGGGCGGCGATGTCCGTGGCCTCAAGATCGGCCTGCTTGGCCTGACATTTAAGCCCAACACCGACGATATGCGCGATGCGCCATCGATTGCGATCGTACAGACCCTGTTGGACGCTGGCGCAATCGTGCACGCGCATGACCCCGAAGGCATGGAAGAAGCCGCAAAGATCCTGCCCGATGTCATCATGGCCGACAGCGCATATGATGCCGCAAAAGGCGCGCACGCTGTGGCGTTGGTCACCGAATGGGACGCCTATCGCGCACTTGACCTAAAGAAACTGCACGCGGCAATGGCAGGCGATGTGCTAGTAGATTTGCGCAACATCTACCGCCCTGAAGATACAGCCGCAGCAGGGTTTAATTATGTCAGCGTCGGGCGCTGAATTCCATTGTCAGCGGCGTTAGTTTACCTGCCTCTCATAGCCAGCCCAATATGGCGCGCGTAAATCTTTGCGTAGGATTTTGCCCGACGCATTGCGCGGCAAAGCCGCGATGATGTCAACCGAGCGCGGCACCTTAAAACCTGCGATGCGTTCGCGCGCCCAGCCAATGACGCTTTCAGCATCAATATCCGCACCGGGTTTGGGAACGCATATCGCCTTCACCGCTTCCCCCCATTTTGCGTCCGGTACGCCAATCACTGCGACCTCCAATATGTCTGGATGCCCGTAAATCGCGCTTTCGACTTCAGCGGGATAGACATTTTCCCCGCCCGTGATGATCATGTCTTTCACGCGGTCGTGGATATACATATATCCATCTTCATCCAGATATCCGGCATCACCGGTTTTAATCCAGCCGCCATCCGCAACGGTGCCTTTCGTAGCGTCGGGTAAGTTCCAATAGCCAATCATATTGTTCGACGACCGCGTCCAAATCTCTCCGACTTCGCCCACCGGAACATCGTTGCCAGCGCTATCCACCACGCGTAATTCGACACCGGGAAGTGGCTTACCAGCCGAACGCATACGTGAGTTGCCATTGGGATCATGATCCTCGGGCGGCAACATGCAAATCGTGCCAGTCGTTTCCGTCATACCATAGACCTGGATAAATTCTGCACTGAACACGTCCATGCATTGGCGCAGCAGTTCCAGCGGGATTGGCGCCGCACCATAGAGGATATATTTCAGTCGGCTATAATCTACGCTACGGCAACGCGGATGGTTGACCATCATCTGCAAAGCGGCAGGAACGATAAAAAGCCGAGTTGCCCCGCCCTTCTCAATCGCATCAAAGACGGAATCTGGCGAAAACTCGGCCTGTACAAGCGCGGGCAGACCGGACGCCATTGCCATGATGCCAAGTCCAGTTCCGCCGATATGCGCGCAAGGCATAGCGATGAGGACGACCTCATCATCGTCCCATTTGCTATAGGCATGCTCCGCCTCAGCCGCGTTTTTACGCAGCGCGAACAGGTTCCGGTTGGAAAGCACCGCGCCTTTGGGATTACCCGTCGTGCCGGACGTGTAAAGTTGCAGCACAGCGTCATCAGGGCCTGCAGGATCAAAAGCAATGCGCGCTGAGGCGTCAATCATTACGCGGGCTTCTTCTTCGGCTATGACCCTATCAACACCCGATACATCGCTAGCCAAAGCGTGCACGCCCGCCTCAAACCCCTGCCCTGCAAAGAGCAAACGTGCGCCCGTGTCCTTGGCGATATAGGCCCATTCCGCTGGCGCAAGACGCCATCCGACGGGCACCATCACCACACCGATCCGCGCCGCGCCGTAAAAAAGGGCAAAATAAAGATCGCTGTTTTTGCCAATCCAGGCAATCCGGTCGCCTTTTTTCAGGCCTAACCCAACAAGCATCGCAACGATCTTCGCGGTCCGCTCCTCCAGCTGGCCATAAGTGAAATGGCGGTCATCCTGCGAAAGCGCGACCCAGTCGGGCCGTTCCGCCGCCCAGTGCGTCAAAAAACCATCAAAGCTTACTATGTCGTAGCTGGCAACGGCCATGTCATTCTCTCCTAACACTGGCCATTTTTTCGCAAAGGCCTGATGCAATGTGTTGAGAGATTATAGCGGCATGTCAATATTGTGATTTACTGACGACTAAGCGCGGAAAATCAGCGACAGATTGTTCGCGGGCATGTCGATGACTTGATCAAGGTGTAACCCGAGTTTGTGCGCTTCTTCTGCAATGTCCTCGACAAAACGAAGGCCCCAGGCGGCATTTTGTTGCCGCAACGATGCATCGAACGCCGCATTGCTGTCGGCCAGCGGGACGTCGCGTTGGTTGTAGGGTCCGTAAATGAAAAGCACGGAAGACGGCGGCATTACACGCGCGGCGTTGCGTAGTAGACCCAAGGTGGCCGACCATGGACTGATATGCGTCATGTTGATGCAGATGACCGCATCCGCTTGCGATATCGGCCAATCTGCCGACGCGTCGAGTTGCATGGCGGGCCGCAGGTTGGCCATTTTGGAGTCCGCGCGCCACGCGTTAATCGATGCAATGGCGATAGGATCCGGGTCGCTAGGTTGCCAGATCAGTCCCGGAAAGCACTTTGCAAAGTGGACGGCATGTTCGCCGGTCCCGCTCGCCACTTCGAGCACAAGTCCCTCCGCCGGAAGCACCCGCGCTAATGTTTCAGCAATCACATCGCGGTTGCGCTCAGTCGCCGGCGCGTAACGTTTTACGTCCGGGCCGCTTTCGAAGATGAACGGTTGCGGTCCGTTCATTCTGCCGCAACCGCTTGTTCGGGTTCGCGCCAGACCAACACCGGCTTACGCGCAGCTTGGGTTTCATCAAGGCGGCGGCGCGGCGCATGATGCGGCGCGGACTTTAAAGCGGGATCACCTGACTTGGCCCGTTCTGCGACTGACCGCATCGCGCCGATGAACTGGTCGAGTGTGGCCTTGCTCTCCGTCTCAGTCGGTTCCACCAACATCGCGCCATGGACGACGAGCGGGAAATATACCGTCATCGGGTGATAGCCTTCGTCGATTAGGCCCTTGGCAATGTCGAGCGTGGAGAAGCCTTCGGCCAAGCCGTTATCGCTGAACAATGCCTCATGCATGCAAGGACCGCTATGGGCGAAAGGTGCTTCAAGGACGTCCTCTAAGCTGCGCAGGAGGTAGTTGGCGTTCAGCACCGCATCTTCGGCGACTTGGCGCAGGCCATCTGCCCCATGCGACATAATGTAAGCCAAAGCGCGCGTAAACATGCCCATCTGGCCGTGGAAGGCGACCATGCGGCCAAAGCTGGCCCCGTGATGCGTGCCAGTCGTTTCCTCCTCGACCAGCCGATAATGGTCACCATCCTTGTCGACGAAAGGCAAAGGCGCATAAGGGGCCAATGCTTCAGACAGGACAACGGGGCCGGAACCCGGACCACCACCACCATGCGGCGTCGAGAATGTCTTGTGCAGGTTGATGTGCATGGCATCGACGCCCAAATCGCCGGGGCGCACACGGCCAACAATCGCGTTGAAATTCGCGCCGTCGCAATAGACATAGCCACCCGCCGCATGCACCGCGTCGGAAATTTCGCGCATATCCCGCTCGAACAGGCCGCAGGTGTTGGGGTTGGTGATCATCACGCCTGCAACATCGGGGCCAAGCCGCGCCTTTAGCGCCGCCAAATCAACACGGCCTTCCGAAGTGGCAGGAATATTCTCCACCGCATAGCCTGCAAATGCCGCCGTCGCCGGATTGGTGCCATGCGCACTTTCGGGGCAAAGGATAACCGAACGGGCATCGCCGCGCGCGGTCAGCGCCGCACGAATGGCAAGGATACCACACAATTCACCATGCGCCCCTGCCTTGGGCGACATCGCCACAGCCTTCATCCCGGTCAGCGTAACCAACCAATGCGCCAGATCGTGAATGACCGCTAGGGCACCTTGCACGGTCTCTACAGGCTGCAGCGGGTGGACATCGGCAAAGCCCTCCATCCGCGCGACTTTTTCGTTAAGCCGCGGATTATGCTTCATGGTGCAGCTGCCCAACGGGAAGAAGCCCAGGTCGATGGCGTAATTCTGACGGCTAAGGCGGGTGTAATGGCGCACCGTTTCGGGTTCAGACAGGCCGGGAAGGCCGATGTCGCGATGGCGGGCCAAATTGCCAAGGCGCGACGTGACCTTCGGTGCATCGGCCAGATCAACGCCCGTTGTACCGCTCGTGCCAATCTCGAAAATCAACGCCTCTTCCAGCATCAGCGCCTTGTTGCCGGTATATGTCGCGGGGCCGGTATCGCCCGCACTGCCCATTTCGGGCTTCCAACCGCTTTGATTGATCGTGCTCATGCCAACACCTCCTGCAATGCGGCGGCAAATGTTTCCACATCCTCCTTGGTCGCGACTTCGGTCACCGCGACAACCAGACCATTGGCGAGCGCGTCTGCCTCCGGATATAAGCGGCCTAAGGAGACCCCGCCCAAGACTTTCCGGTCGGCCAATGCCCGTACGACGGGGCGCGCTTCCTTTGGCAGCTTCAACGTAAACTCGTTGAAAAATGCGTCATTGACGAGCTCAACGCCAGCGATTTGCGAAAGCCGGTCGGCGGCTTGAACCGCTAGACCGTGATTGAGTTCCGCCAATCCGCGCAGCCCTTTTTCACCCAATAACGTCAGATGAATGCTGAAGGCCAATGCACAAAGACCTGAATTTGTGCAGATATTTGACGTCGCCTTTTCCCGGCGAATATGCTGTTCGCGTGTAGACAGGGTCAGGACAAAACCGCGCTTGCCTTGCGCGTCCACCGTCTCACCGCATAAGCGACCGGGCATTTGGCGAACGAATTTTTCCTTGCACGCAAACAGGCCAACATACGGTCCGCCGAATTGCAGGCCGACGCCCAGCGACTGCCCCTCACCGACCACGATGTCCGCGCCCATGTCTCCGGGCGCTTTAATCGCGCCCAAGGCAACAGGTTCGGTCACGACGGCGATCAACAACGCGCCATGTTCATGCGCTTTCGCGGCGATGGCGGACATATCCTCGATGCGCCCCAATATGTCAGGATATTGGACCACGACGCAGCTTGTCTCGCCATCGATAGCGGCGAGCAAACGCGCGCTGTCCGTCTGGGCCGAAAGCTCCGGCAATTTTATGTCCAGCGTATCGCCTGTATATTGCGCCATCGTCTTGGCCACGCTGACATAATGCGGGTGCAGTCCAGATGACAGCAGCGCCTTAGTCCGCTTGGTAATGCGGCCAGCCATGCCAATGGCCTCCCAACACGCCGTTGAGCCATCATACATCGACGCATTGGCCACATCGCAACCGAACAGGCGTGCCACCTGCGTCTGAAATTCAAAGAGCATCTGCAACGTGCCCTGTGCGATTTCCGGCTGATAGGGCGTGTAGGCGGTCAGAAACTCCCCGCGCTGGATGATATGATCCACGCTGGCGGGCACATGATGCTTATATGCGCCAGCACCCAAGAAAAACGGGTTATGCGACGCGGTCATATTTTGGCGTGCAAGCTCGGAGAAATGCCGTTCAACCGCCATTTCGCTGGCATGGTTGGGAAGGCCGGGGATCGGCCCATCCAACTGCGCATGTGCGGGCACATCAACGAACAAATCATCAATCGATTGTGCCCCGATGACACCGAGCATCGCTTGCCGGTCGGATGGTGTTAAAGGTAAATAACGCATTTCAATCTCCATGGCCCTGACGGCGAACGGATGAACTTAAAGCCCGTCGACAAATGCCTGATAAGCCGCGGCATTCATGAGGCTGTCGAGCTCGCTACTGTCGCTTAAGGTTAGTTTGAAGAACCAGCCTTCGCCTTCGGGATCGCTGTTGACGAGCGCCGGGTCGCCCTCAAGGGCGGCATTGCCCTCAATGACTGTGCCGCTTACGGGTGCATAAACGTCCGATGCGGCCTTCACCGATTCCACAACCGCGGCATCACCGCCTTTTTTGAGCGTCGCGCCTGCCGCCGGAACTTCGGCAAATACGATGTCGCCCAATTGGCTTTGCGCATAATGGGTAATGCCGACTGTTGCGCTGTCGCCGTCAACTTCGATCCACTCATGATCTTCGGTGAAATAACGGGTCATTTATTCGCTCCTTTGCGATGATAATGATGTGGAACAAAAGGTAGGCTTGCGACCGTCACAGGAACGCGCTTTCCGCGCACTTCGGCCTCAAGCCGGGTGTCAACGGCGTTGTGGTCTGCATCGACATAGCCCATGGCAATGGGTGCACCGACGCTTGGGCCAAAGCCGCCCGAGGTAATCACGCCCACTTGCGCGTCGCCTGCAAAAATCGGCGCGCCTTCGCGGACGGGCAGTTTCCCTTCTACCGACAGGCCAACCAGCTTGCGTGCGGGGCCGTTGGCGAGCGCGTTCAGAATGCGCTCGGCACCAGCGAACCCACCTTCAGCACGGCGGCGTTTGGAAATGGCAAAGGCAGCATTGGCCTCAACGGGCTCCACATCAGGCGTCATATCATGACCGTAAAGCGGAAGCCCCGCCTCAAGCCGGAGCGAATCGCGTGCGCCAAGGCCAATCGGCTTGACCTCTGGCTGCGCACAAAGCTGATCCGCCAATGCCTTCGCGTGCGTGCCGGGCACAGAGATTTCAAAGCCATCCTCGCCTGTATAGCCCGAACGGCTAATCCAGAGCGGCTCAGGGTCTGTTTTGGGGCCCCAGAAGAAGGAACCTGCCTCCATGAAATATAGCGCGTCCGCGCCCGGCACGACGCGCTTCAGCGCATCAACCGCCTTTGGCCCTTGCAGCGCCAACAATGCGCGGTCTTCCATATTGTTGATGGTGATTTCGTCAGGCAAATATTCGCGCAAATAGACCATATCGTCCCACTTCACGGCGCCATTGACGACGATATAAAGGCCCATGGGTACGGCCGTAATCATCATATCATCCAGCACGCCGCCGTCTTCGGCCAGCAAAAGCGAATAGCGCATCTTGCCTTCGTTCAGCGCGGAAATGTCGCCGGGGACCAGCGCCTCAAGCGCCTCTGCAGCACCGTCGCCAGTCAGCATCAACTGCCCCATATGGCTTACATCAAACAGCCCGGCATTTTCCCGCGTCCAGATATGCTCAGCCATGATGCCTTCATATTGGATAGGCATGTGATAGCCCGCAAACTCGACCATGCGCGCGCCTTTGTCACGATGCCAAGCATCGAGCGGCAATTCCAATATTTCGATGGGTTCGAGTTCGAATTCGTCTTCTTCGCTCATATCAGTCCGTTCAAAAGTTGCAGCAACCGACGCTGGATAGCGCCAAGTCTGCTGCCCCCTCTGTCACGGGTACCTGAGAGCTTTATCCGCAATATTTGCCGTGCATGGCAAATATAGCAGGTTACACCTTCGGTGGCGGATCTTGGTAAATGACCAAGAAGCGCGCTTTCCAGAGTGTCGCAAAAGCCGAAGCGGTCCTTTTGCCTGAGAGATTCCGGGGCGGTTGCTCCTTCGGCGGCCCCATTAAGGGACGCTCTCCCGCTTCGTCAGCGACGCTTCTCCATTGGCGTTAGCATTTTGCAGAGTCAACCGGCCAGCGCGCGGATGGAATCATTTTCGTGGATAAATACACCCTCGTCGGGTCTATCTGCCAACGCCGCTATAGCCTGTGCCAACACATCAGACGGCGTGGAAGCAAATCTTCGCATCGGTCCGATCATCAGCCTATCGACCAGCGGCGACAACAAAATTCCAAATGCCTCGCCCGGACGATGCGCCTCGCGTTTGCCACCCGTGAGCAGGCTCGGCCGCATGATATCAACACGTTGAAAGCCAATGTTAAGAAGTCCTCGTTCCATCTCGGCCTTCGTTCTGAGATAGAAATTACCGCTGGCGGGCATCGTGCCTACGGACGAGACAGTAATGAAATGCTGGGCGCCGGCATTATGGCTGGCCGTGGCAAAGGCAAGCACGAGGTCTTGGTCAATGGCGCGAAAAGCATCTCGCGAGCCTGCGGTGCGAATTGTGGTTCCTAAGCACGAAATGGCGACGGCTGGCTTGATTCGCGCGACTATCGCTGGCCAGTCATCGCTTGAAGCAACATGCTCATGCAAATTAGGTGTCGATGGTGCGGAAGGTCGACGCGACACCAAATGGACCTCAAATCCGTTGTGCGCCATTAGGCCCGCCAACTGCTTCCCGACCAAGCCCGAGCCACCGGCGATGACTATCTTCCGCTTCACGTTGCGTTCCCGCAGTGTTCGCGGTGCCTATCGGTAGCGTAACGATCGGTCATCCCGGCCAAAAAGTCACCGATATGGCGGCTACGCGCGGGGTCTTGGTCCGGCAAATTCTCGCGCCATTCGGGTGGCAGCAGGCGGACATCGTTGCGATAGGCCACAAACAGTTCGCGCACGATCTTTGATGCTTCCACCGCTGCTGCAGTCTGCGTGGGGTGATGGTAGAGCTTTTGATACATGATTTTTTTGAGTTGCCTTTCGCGCGCCGCCATTTCGAGGGAAAATCCGCCGATCATAACGCCCGCATTGCGCACATCATGAGCGTCCTTGATACCCAAAGCGTTGATTCTCCCGCGTGTGGATTCAATCACATCATTGACCATCACACCAATCTGTTCCCGCGTTAGCTCACCAATCAGGCGGCGCGGGCGTACGTCAGGATAGCGGGCCAATATCGCCTGCCAACGCTCCGCCACGAACGGCAATTCCAGCAATTGTTCGATGTCGAGCAGCCCTGCCCTGATGCCATCGTCAATATCGTGGTTATCATAGGCGATATCGTCGCTGATCGCAGCGACCTGCGCCTCCAACGATGGCCAATTGGTCAAATTTAGGTCAAACCCTGCATGCACCTCGGCCAAGGCCCAACCGGGGTTGGCAACCGGACCATTATGCTTAGCCAGCCCTTCCAGAAGTTCCCAGCTTAAGTTCAAACCCGGCCATGACGGATAAGGCGATTCAAGTTGCGTTAGCGTACGCAGCGTCTGCGCATTATGGTCGAACCCGCCAAAGGGCTTCATCGCCTCTTCAAGCGCATCCTCGCCCGCATGGCCGAAGGGCGGATGGCCAATATCATGGGCAAGACACAAGGCCTCGGTCAGATCCTCGTTTAGGCCCAGCGCACGCGCTATCGTCCGGCCAATTTGCGCCACCTCAAGACTATGTGTCAGGCGGACACGGAAATGATCCCCATCGGGCGAGATGAAAACCTGCGTTTTGTGGCGCAGGCGGCGAAACGCAATCGAGTGGATGATGCGGTCACGGTCGCGCTGAAAAATGTCGCGTGGTCCGCGCATATCGTTCGACGGTTCGGCATGCAGCCGACCGCGGCTACGGTCAGGAAAGGAAGCATAAGGGGCAAGATGCGACATGACGCGCTTATGCCGCCAAGTGCCGCGAACCGGAAGCCGCTATTTTGTTTTCAACGGATTAACGACTTCGCCCATCTCGCTTTTCCACATAAAGGCGTCGCCACCGGCCTTTTTAAAGTCGCCTTCCCACTTTTTCGCGGCCTTTTGGTCTGCAAAAGGCCCAACCAATAGCCGGTCCGTTCTGCCCCATTCGGCGGTGAAGGCGTTCCGGGATTTTAGCAGCACCGCATAAGTCTTCGAAAGTTTGCGATAATCAAAAGCAAGGGCGTTGGCGTTTCCGGTCGCGATCTGTACCCAAAAGCGCGCAGGATGATCCTTTTCGGCTTTGGCCTTTGCCGCAAGCTTCGGATCAACCTTAACGACCGGTTTAAGCTTTTTCAAATCCACTGGAATTTGCGAGGGTCGTTGTTCGCTTTCCGGAATATCAATTGCCGCCACAATGGCGCTAAGGTTAAAGCTGGGCGACGCAACGCGCTCCGCAGGCGCGGGTTCTGGCGCTTGTGCAGCAACCGTAAGGGTCGGCGCTTTAGGAAGTGGCTCGGCCGTTGATCCGCTGCTTGGCGTTGGTTGTGGCGCAATAACGGCAGGCACAGAGGCCGTTGTCGCCGCTACTGGTGTTACAGCAGCGGGCGGCAGAGCGCTTGCCGGCTTGGGTAATGGCGCACTGACAAGTGGGCGAGCCGTTTCTGGGACCGGCAGCGCATTATTGCTTACGCTGGCAATCCGAGCGGTTTGCGGTTCCTCAACTTTGCCACGCGTGGTGGCGGTTCCAAGCC
>Ga0078894_10002929_pt1 | contig 12927 bp, 11 predicted proteins | sample LauGreSu1BDMLBSD_2_FD_67506 | JGI IMG/M metagenome (GOLD analysis project Ga0078894, IMG submission 67506) | Freshwater lake microbial communities from Lake Michigan, USA - Su13.BD.MLB.SD (version 4) (version 4) | ecosystem: Environmental > Aquatic > Freshwater > Lake | place: Lake Michigan...
CTCGGCCCCTGGCTCGATTGGGCTTATGCCCAAATGAAGGCCGCCTGACGTTCTCATTAAATGTCGTCATGCTGAACTTGTTTCAGCATCCATTCGCACCTGCGTGACGATGGACCCTGAAACAAGTTCAGGGTGACGGTCGAAAAGGATTAGTGACATGACCAAACCTAAAGTTCTCATTTCCGACAAAATGGATCCCAATGCCGCCGCCATCTTCCGGGAGCGCGGCTGTGAGGTGGATGAAATTACCGGCCTCTCACCCGAAGAGTTGATCAAGATCATCGGTAAATATGATGGTCTTGCCATTCGCTCCTCGACCAAGGTGACGCCGGCAATTCTCGATGCATGTGACAATCTCAAGGTCATCGGCCGCGCCGGCATTGGCGTTGATAATGTCGACATTCCGGCGGCCTCGGCCAAGGGCGTTGTCGTCATGAACACGCCGTTCGGCAATTCGATCACAACCGCAGAACATGCCATTGCGCTGATGTTCGCCCTCGCCCGCCAAATCCCAGAAGCCAATGTGCAGACGCAAGCAGGCCTGTGGCCGAAAAATGGCTTTATGGGCGTTGAAGTCACGGGCAAGACTTTGGGCTTGATTGGAGCAGGCAATATCGGCTCCATCGTCGCCACGCGTGCCTTGGGCCTGCGGATGAAGGTTGTCGCCTTTGATCCCTTTTTGACGCCAGAGCGCGCCATTGAAATGGGCGTTGAAAAAGCAGACCTAAACACGCTTTTGGCCAAGGCAGATTTCATCACGCTGCACACGCCGCTGACCGATCAGACCCGCAATATCCTCAGCCGGGAAAATCTGGCCAAGGCCAAAAAGGGCGTGCGGATCATCAACTGCGCGCGCGGTGGCCTGATTGATGAAGCCGCCTTGAAAGACGCGCTCGACAGCGGGCAAGTCGCTGGGGCCGCGCTGGATGTGTTCGCCGTTGAACCGGCAAAAGACTCGCCCCTCTTTGGCACGCCCAATTTCATCTGCACGCCGCATCTGGGGGCCTCGACCACCGAAGCACAGGTCAATGTCGCGCTTCAGGTTGCGGAACAAATGGCCGATTATCTGGTCAATGGCGGCGTCACCAATGCGCTCAACATGCCCTCACTTTCGGCCGAAGAAGCGCCAAAGCTGAAACCCTATATGGCGCTTGCTGAAAAGCTCGGCTCGCTGGTTGGCCAGCTTGCGCATGACAATCTTACGCAGATTTCTATCGAGGTCGAAGGCGCGGCAGCGCAGCTGAATATCAAGCCCATTACAGGCGCGGTCCTTGCAGGCCTGATGCGTCGCTATTCCGACACGGTGAACATGGTCAACGCACCCTTCCTAGCGAAGGAACGGGGCCTTGATGTGCGCGAAATCCGGCATGACCGCGAAGGCGTGTATCATACGCTCATCCGCGTGACAGTGGCCACCAGCCAGGGGGACCGCTCGGTCGCAGGCACGTTGTTCAACAACACAACGCCGCGTCTGGTCGATATGTTCGGGATTAACATCGAGGCTGATCTGGATGGGCACATGCTCTACATCGTCAATGAAGATGCGCCTGGCTTTATCGGGTCGATTGGGACGTTGTTGGGCCAAAACGGCCTCAACATCGGCACCTTCCATCTTGGCCGCCGCACAGCGGGTGGGGAGGCGGTTCTGCTGCTCTCCATGGATCACGCTATCCCAGAGCCCGTTTTGTGGGATGCCTGTAAGCTTGCCGGTGTGAAAACTGTTAAGGCATTAAAATTCTGATCTGCTAAGGCGCGCTCATGACCAAAGCTTTGCTCCCAACCGGATTTCGTGATCGCTTGCCGCCAGAGGCAGACGCCTCTGCGCGTCTGGTGCGCAGCGTTCTCGATACAGTCGCCTCTTATGGTTATGAGCGCGTTCAGACCCCCTTGGCGGAATATGAGGCCAGCCTGACGGCTGCTCTGGGGACGTCCTCGCGGGATTTGTTGCGCTTTGTTGACCCTGTTTCGGGGGAAACAATGGCCATCCGATCCGACATTACGGGTCAGATTGGTCGCATCGCACGTGGGCGGATGGGCCATCACCCCCGTCCCTTGCGGTTGAGCTATGGCGGCCCAGTGGTGACGTTGCGCGCAACTCAGCTTCGGCCAGAGCGGGAGTTGATGCAGGTCGGTGCAGAGCTGATCGGCCTCGATAGCGTGGCGGCCGTGGCCGAAGTGGTGACGGTTGCGATTGAGTCGCTCAAAAATGCTGGCGCACGCGACCTGACGTTGGATCTGACCATGCCAGACTTGATCGACACCCTGCTCCCCGGTGCTGACACGGCAGACTTAAAGGCGCGGCTGGATGCCAAGGATGCAGCCGCTGTGTCGGAAGCGTTCCGGCCTCTAATTGCAGCCGCTGGGCCCTATGCCGAGGCGTCGGCAAGGCTGCGGACTTTTGATGAAAAGGGTGTGCTCACGGCCCGGCTCGATGCGCTTGATGCGCTGGTGGCTATTTTGCCCGGCGATGTGCGCGTGACCCTTGATCCGACTGAGCGGCATGGCTTTGAATATCAAAGCTGGTTCGGCTTTTCCCTTTTCTCGGCGCAATGCTCTGGAGAAATCGCGCGGGGCGGCAGCTATCGGCTGGGCGAAGAACCAGCAATTGGCTTTTCAGCCTATATTGATCCTCTGATCGATGCAGGATTGGCGCAAGGAGAGCGGAGGCGCTTGTTCCTGCCCCTGGGCACGCTGCCGTCGAAAGCCGCTGCGTTGCGCGCTGAAGGCTGGGTGACTGTCGCCGCGCTTAGCGAAGACGATACGGCAGAGGCTCAGATTTGTTCGCATATTCTGTCCAACGGCAGAGCCGTTCCAACGGACTAGGGCGCCTTCCTGCTTGCGGGACTGCTCTTAGGGGTGGACGCGCTGGCTTGAGCACAATAACGCACGCAATAGGCACAGCCGTTTAAACATGGAGACTATCCCTTGGCCAATGTCACAGTGATCGGCGCCCAATGGGGTGATGAGGGCAAGGGAAAGATTGTCGACTGGCTCGCCAGCCGTGCGGACGTCGTTGTCCGTTTTCAAGGCGGGCATAATGCGGGCCACACATTGGTTGTTGGCGATCAGACATATAAACTCTCGCTCCTTCCCTCGGGCATTGTTCGCGGCACATTGTCAGTCATTGGCAATGGCGTTGTGCTGGATCCTTGGCATTTCCGCGATGAAGTGGCGAAGCTTCAGGGCCAAGGTGTCACCATTTCACCCGCCAATTTGCACATTGCCGAAAACGCGCCGCTCATCTTGCCGTTCCACCGCGATCTGGATGGCCTGCGCGAAGATGCCAGCGGGAGTGGAAAGATCGGCACCACCCGGCGGGGCATCGGCCCTGCTTATGAGGACAAGGTTGGCAGGCGTGCCATCCGCGTGTGCGATCTGGCCCATCTCGATGATTTGGATGCACAGCTTGACCGCATCTGCGCGCACCATGATGCGCTGCGTGCGGGCTTTGGCCAGCCGCCCATTGATCGGGCGCGGTTGATCAATGATCTTAAAGAGATTGCGGATTTCATCCTACCCTTTGCCAAGCCCGTCTGGGTCACGCTCAACCAAGCCAAGAAGCGCGGCGACCGCGTTTTGTTTGAAGGTGCACAGGGCGTGTTGCTGGATGTTGATCACGGCACTTATCCGTTCGTCACCTCATCAAACACCATTGCCGGCACGGCGTCGGGCGGATCGGGCCTTGGCCCGTCGTCGGTCGGCTTTGTGCTCGGGATTGTGAAGGCTTATACCACGCGTGTCGGCTCCGGCCCCTTCCCGACCGAGTTGGAAAATGAAATTGGCCAGCGGCTGGGCGAGCGCGGGCATGAATTTGGCACGGTCACAGGGCGGAAGCGGCGCTGTGGCTGGTTTGATTCCGTGCTGGTACGTCAATCGGCGGCCGTGTCCGGCATCACCGGTATTGCGCTGACCAAACTCGATGTGCTGGATGGGTTTGAAAAACTCAAAATCTGCACCGGCTATCGGATTGGCGATGCGGTTTATGACTATTTGCCGCCCCATGCCGCTGATCAGGCACGGGCAGAGCCGATTTACGAAGAAATGGATGGTTGGGCCGAAACAACCGCCGGCGCGCGCAGCTGGGCAGAGCTTCCAGCGCAAGCGATCAAATATGTCCGCCGCATTGAAGAGCTGATCCAATGCCCGGTCGCTTTGGTCTCCACCAGCCCAGAGCGGGAAGACACCATATTGGTGCGCGATCCCTTTAGCGATTAAGCGGCTGCTCAACGTGTCGCCTCGTTCGGTGGCGTGTCCCGGAATTGAAATTATCTCACTTTATGCGGGGTGTGCCTGGCTTTTTTGGCCTGCGCGCGCAAGGAGGCATCCCGTTCATGACGTCCAGAAACGCAACGTCCGTTCGCGCAAGAGATATTGAAGTGGCTGTCACGCGCGCACCGTCTGACTGGGCGAGACTGCTCGCTTTTGGAGCGGTTCAATGGCCCTGGCTTTTGAAAAGCCTCTATGGTGGCCCCAAGGCAGATCGCGCCGCGTTGCTCGCGCGTTTGGCCCTTCCGGATGAAGCCTTGCCGCATTTGGGGAGTTGGAAAGCAGATGCCGGGCTTCTGCATCGGATTGTCGATGCCATCAACACACATCAACCTGAAACAATAGTGGAGCTGGGCGCAGGGGCGTCGACTCTTGTCACGGCACGCGCGCTTCGGATGATCGGTGGAACCCGGCGGCTGGTGAGCTTTGATCAGCACAAGGATTTTGTCACCGCCGTACGCTGTTGGTTGGCGGACCATGATCTGAATGCGGATGTGCGCTATGCCCCCCTCACGGCAGAAAACGGCCTCTGGTCAGGCCTTTGGTATGATCTTTATGGCGTGCCCGATCGCATTGATATGTTGCTGATCGACGGTCCGCCATGGGCCCTCGGCCCCACGATCAGAGAAGGGGCGTCTTGCCTGTTTTCCCGCGTGCCTGTGGGCGGTGTGGTGATACTAGATGATGCTGCTCGGCCAGGTGAGCGTCTCGTCGCCCGGCGTTGGCGGGAAGATTGGCCTGAATTTGATTGGGTGTTTACGCCCGGGATCAAAGGAATGTTAAAGGGCGTGCGGCGAAGCAACTAAGCGGGCAAGTCTTGGCTCAACCGCTTGGACGCGCGCCAGAAAAACCATGCCGGCAACAGCCCGAGCCAGGCCGCGCCATACAGCACCCAGCGTACGCTTTCTGTGCCCGCCATGGGCTTGAAGGCATCAGACAAAATGCCGAAGAAGAGCGGCCCTAAGCCAAGGCCAATCAAATTCTGCCCAAAAATCACCAGCGACGTCGCGACCGCCCGTTGATTGGGCTTCACCAATTGCTGGGCCAGCGCATAGCTTGGCCCATAATAAAAATAGTTGAGCGCCGTCGGGATAATGAGGAGCACCAGCGCCAGCCGCCAATCACTCACATAATAAGCCGCAAAAAGAATAGGTGCGGCGATCGTCATGCCAACCGCCGGCGCAGTGAGAAAATGCCGCTTGTCCTTCTTGCCAAATCGATCGGCCAGATACCCGCCAGCCCAAGTGCCCAGCATCCCTGCAAGGCCCGTGACGACCCCCAGCCAAAGCCCTGTCTGTCCTGCGCTCAGGCCAAAATCGCGCTGAAATAAAATCACGACCCAAACGGCTTTCCCGTAAGCGAGAAAGGCGGTGAAACTGGCCCCCAGCAAAACGAGCAGGAAACTTTTATTGGTCAGAATTTCGGCCATTGTTGGAACAAAGGCCTGTTGCGGTTTGGCGGCTGCCACCGCCTGATGCCGCCCCGGATCGCGCAGCAGTACGGGCAGAATAAAGGCAAAGAGGATGCCCGGAATACTCACCGCCAAAAAGGCATTCCGCCACCCATAAAGATCGTTGAGCGTGCCGCCGATGACCATGCCGATCAGCCCGCCAATCGAAATGCCCATGCCATAAAAGGCCATGGCGGAGGAACGTTTATCCGCCGGAACTGCATCGGTGATCAGGGAATGTGCAGCGGGCGTGCAGCCGGCCTCTCCCACGCCAACGCCAATGCGCGCTAACAGCAGTTGAGCGAAATTCTGCGCCAGCCCACAAGCGGCCGTCATCACGGACCAGACGCCGAGGGAAATGGAAATCACATGCGCCCTATTCGTCTTGGGCAAGTCAATATATCGGGCGATGGGGATGCCAAGAATGGTGTAGAATAACGCAAAGGCCAGCCCCGTCATCAGGCCAATTTGCGCGTCCGACAATTGGAGATCGCGGCTGATTTCTTCCGCCAAAATGTTGACGATCTGACGGTCCAGAAAGTTGAAAATATAGACGATCAAGAGCGTCCACATCAGCATTCGAACGCTACGGGGGGTTCCGGCTGTGGATGCGCTCATGCCTTTTACTCTCCTGACGGCCTGTTTTTACACGCCTTGTCAGCCTTGTGCGGAAAAGCAGGAGAGAGGGCAAGTCTCAGTTGGGTAAGTCACCCGCACTGGGCGCGGTGGAGCAGTTTCTGATCGGCCAATACCAGCGCCATCATGGCCTCCACCACGGGCGCACCCCTTATGCCGACACAGGGGTCATGGCGACCCTTGGTCACAATCTCAGCGGCGGCCCCTTCGCGCGTTACCGTTTCAACCGGGGTTAGAATGGAAGAGGTAGGCTTAAAGGCCACGCGCACAACAACAGGCTGGCCGGTGGAGATTCCCCCGGCAATGCCGCCTGCATTATTCGCCAAAAACTCTGGCGCGTTGCTGCCCGGGCGCATGGGGTCGGCATTTTCTTCCCCGCGCAGGCGCGCGGCCGCAAAGCCGGCGCCAATTTCCACTGCCTTGACGGCATTAATGCTCATCATCGCAGCGGCCAGCTCACTGTCGAGCTTGGCATAAAGCGGCGCACCCCAGCCAGCGGGGACGCCCGTTGCCACACATTCCACAACCGCGCCCAACGAGGAGCCGGATTTGCGCGCTTCATCCACCATCTTTTCCCAGCGGCCTGCCGCGGCCTCATCGGGGCAGAAGAACGGGTTCTTGTCGATCTGGCTCGCTTCAAAATTGTCGCGATTAATGGCGTCGCCGCCAATCTCAACCACATAGGCAAGAAGCTCAACTTCGGGGATGATCGCGCGTGCGACACCTGCAGCGGCAACCCGCGCTGCCGTTTCGCGTGCCGAGGATCGTCCACCACCGCGATAATCGCGAAAGCCATATTTGGCGTCATAGCTATAATCGGCATGGCCGGGCCGATAGGCCTTGGCGACATCCGAATAATCCTTGGATCGTTGATCCACATTCTCGATCATCAGGCTGATCGGCGTACCCGTCGTCCGCCCTTCAAACACGCCAGACAGGATGCGCACGGCGTCCGGCTCTTGCCGCTGCGTGGTAAAGCGCGAACTGCCGGGGCGGCGTTTATCGAGAAAGGGCTGAATATCCGCTTCTGACAGGGCAAGGCCCGGCGGGCAGCCATCCACCACAGCACCCAAAGCGGGCCCGTGGCTTTCGCCCCAGGTGGTAAAGCGGAACACGCGGCCAAAGGTATTGAAGCTCATGGCCTAAGCGATGCCGCGATTTGCCCCTTATTGCAAGGCGGGTCGCTCAGTCAGCATGATCCCGCCTTGCCAAGGCACCTTTAGGCCAGCGCAATATCGGGCGCGTCTTCGGCTTTCATGCCCACGACATGATAGCCACAATCGACGTGATGCGTTTCGCCCGTCACACCCGCTGACAGGTCGGACAGCAGGTAGAAACCAGCCCCGCCGACATCCTCAATCGTCGTGTTACGCTTGAGTGGACTGTTCAGCTCATTCCATTTCATAATGTAGCGGAAATCGCCGATGCCAGAGGCGGCGAGCGTCTTGATCGGCCCGGCAGAGATGGCATTGACGCGAATATTGTCATGGCCAAGATCAACCGCCAGATATTTGACCGAAGTCTCCAGCGCAGACTTGGCAACGCCCATCACATTATAATGCGGAACAACTTTTTCCGCGCCATAATAGCTGAGCGTCAGCAGCGATCCGCCATTGGGCATCATCGCGGCGGCCCGTGTGGCAACGGCGGTGAAGCTGTAGACGCTGATGTTCATCGTCATCAGGAAGTTATCGAGGCTGGTGTCGCAATAGCGGCCCCGCAATTCATTCTTGTCGGAAAAGCCAATGGCGTGAACGACAAAGTCAATTGTTGGCCAGCGGGCCGCCAGCGTTGCAAAGGCTTTATCCAGATCGTCCATATTGGCGACATCGCAATCGATCAGGAAATCGCTGCCCAATTCTGCAGCCAGCGGGCGAACGCGCTTTTCCAGAGCGTCTCCCTGATAGGAAAAGGCGAGTTCAGCACCCTCTTCTTTCAGCTTTTTGGCGATGCCCCATGCAAGGCTCCGGTCATTCGCCAGCCCCATGATGAGCCCCCTTTTGCCCGCCATATACCCTGCCATCATGTCTTCCCTTCATTCTTACTCTTTGATTTTCGCGGTTCTTTTCGGGCCGGATTGGCCAGCGCCGCGTTGAGATGTGCCCCAATAACAAGCCCGAATCCGACGATCCAGAAAAAGAGTAAAGCGATAATCACGCCGGCCAGGCTGCCATAGGTCAGCGCATAGCCGCCAAAAAGAGAAAGTGCAGGCGGCAAAAGGGCCAATGCCCCTGTCCACCAGAGGGTCGTCACCAGCGCGCCCGGCCATTTCGGATAGTCTCTGGCTCGATAGGCGGACGGAGCCAGCGTCCAAAAAATCACGAACAATCCGCAAAACACGGCAAAGGATGTGGAGAGCCAGCCGATCTGGAGCGGCATGAGCCCGACGCTTTGCGGAATGAAGCGCACCGCCAACTCCTCTATGGCGGTCACCGCAATCTGGGCGGCGAGTGCCGCTAGCAGAAGGAAAACCGAAGCAAAGGAAAGGAGAATAGAGCCCAGTCGAGAATGCCAGAACGCGCGGCCAGGGCGCGTGCCATAGGCCCGGCGCAATATGTCTCTAATGGTCTCAATAAAACCGCTGACTGTCCACAGACCCACCACCGCCCCAAACCAGAGCAGCGGGCCCGTGCGCGCCAAAAGAACCTCGCGCGCTGCACCCTCCAATAAAGCGGCAACCGCGGGCGGAAGTGTCGCCAGTGTTGAGTGCACGAGCGCCAGATTTTCATCGGGCCGCCCAATCATCTGCGTGGCGGCGGCCATCAGAATGAAAAAGGGAAAGACTGTGAGCAATGTCAGATAGGCAAAATTACCCGCATGAAGGACCCCGTCATTTGAAACCCCAATCACCACGCGGCGGGCAATTTGAAGGGCGATAGATGCGGCGCCGTGCCTGTCGACACGCGCATCCTTTTGCCCCTCTTCAACAGCAAGCCGCCGCCGTGCTTCGGGCGTCTGCGGTGAATGCGGGAGGATGCCGGTCAAATGCCGAGCTTTTCCCGCGGATTTCGGCTGTCCTGCCATCCTTCAACAAAGGCCTCAAGCGCGGCATCTGCGGCGGGCAGATCGACAATCAAAGTCACCAATTGGTCGCCCCGCGCGCCACCCTTTGCGGTAAAGCCCCGGCCCTTCAGCCGCAGCGTCTTGCCCGACGAAGACCCTTTGGGAATGTTGAGCATCACCGGCCCCTCAACGGTCGGGACCTTAACCGGCCCGCCCTTCACCGCCTCAACCAAGGTGATGGGCAGGTCAATCCGGATATGGTCGCCATCACGCGTGAAATAGGGGTGGGGGCCGATATCAATGGTGATGAGGGCATCGCCAGAGCCGCCGGGGCCAACATGGCCTTTGCCAGCAAGCTTCATCTGCATGCCCGACTCAAGGCCTTGGGGGAGCTTGAGCTCGATCGTTTTGCCATCGGTGAGCGTCACCCGTTGCGGGGCGAGTGTCGCCGCATCTGGAAGCGATACGGTCAGACGAAAAGCAGCATTGGCCCCTTTTGGGGGAGGCGCTTGGCGACCAAATGGCCCACCCCCTCTGCCGCGTCCGCCGAACAGGCCGTCGAAAATATCGCCAAAGTCCATACTGTCGGTGCTGAACTCCGCACCCCCCGGCCCTGGGCGAAAGCCACCGCGTCCGCCGCCAAAGCGGTTGCCTCCGGCAAAGGGATTGCGCGGTTGGCCATTTTCATCAATTTCGCCGCGATCAAATTGGCCGCGCTTGTCCTTGTCTGACAAAAAGTCATAGGCCGCCGTCACCCGCGCAAATCGCTCCGTGGCCTTGGGGTTGTCGCGGTTGGTATCGGGGTGCAGCTCTTTGGCGAGTTTGCGATAGGCCTTTTTGATATCGGCCTCGCTCGCCCCTTTGGCCACACCAAGAATGTTATAGGGATCTGCCATAAGTCTTAGCTAGGACGATCAAGCGCAACCGACAATGGGGTCATGCCCCTGCTATGTGGCCTAGGCCGTTTAGAAGGCATTCTTAATCTTCTGGTGGTGGCGAATGACTTCATCAATGATGAAGCGCAGGAATTTCTCCGAAAACTCAGGGTCAAGGTTCGCATCGGTCGCAAGGCGACGTAGCCGTTCAATCTGCCGCTGTTCCCGCCCCGAATCAGCTGCCGGAAGACCGGATTTGGCTTTAAATTCGCCCACTTGCTGGGTCACCTTAAACCGTTCGGCGAGCATATAAATGATTGCTGCATCAATGTTATCGATGCTTTCGCGGTAACGCTGAAGAGTTTCATCGGTCATGATTTGCCCTGTTTCGTCAAATGCGTTGCTTTGCAACTCTCTTCCCCTTGCCTTTGCAGCGAAGCGCCGCCAAGGCCCTTTTTCATGACTGCGACCATACACAGGTTATCAAATTCCGCAGCCCCTTCGCTCGATCCCATGATCGCGCTTGTGGCCTCCGGCATGAATCAGGTCAACGCCGTGATTCTTGATCGGATGCAGTCGCAGATTCCGCTGATCCCAGAATTGTCGGGCCATTTGATTGCAAGCGGTGGAAAGCGGATGCGCCCGATGCTCACGCTCGCGACCTGTGCGTTGCTCGATTATCCGGGCACGCGCCAATATCGGCTCGCCGCCTCGGTTGAATTTATTCACACCGCAACGCTGCTGCATGATGATGTTGTCGATCATTCCGATCTGCGGCGGGGTCGCAAGACCGCCAATGTTATCTGGGGCAATTCTGCCAGCGTGCTGGTCGGGGATTTCCTCTTCAGCCGCGCGTTTGAACTGATGGTGGAAGACGGCAGTCTGAAGATTTTGAAAATCCTCTCTGGCGCAAGTGCGGTAATCTCCGAGGGCGAAGTCAATCAGCTCAGCGCCCAACGCCAAGTCGCGACGCACGAAGACCAATATCTGGATATCATAGGCGCCAAAACAGCAGCGCTCTTTGCAGCGGCCTGTCGCATCTCGGCTGTCATTGCGGAGCGGGATGAGTCGGTGGAGCTCGCGCTCGATGCCTATGGCCGCAATCTCGGCATTGCTTTCCAGCTTGTCGACGATGCGATTGACTATACGTCGGATGCAGCGACTATGGGTAAGGGTGTGGGCGATGATTTCCGCGATGGCAAAATGACTCTGCCTGTCATTCTGGCGATGGCGCGCGGCAGCGATGCCGACCGCGCCTTTTGGACGGATGCTATGGAAGGGCGGCGCGTGTCAGATGAAGATCTGGCCCATGCTCAAAGCCTCGTCACCCAAACGGGGGCGATTGCAGACACATTTGAGAAAGCCCGGCTCTATGGCCGCCGTGCCATTGATGCGCTGGGGCCTTTTCCGCAAAGCAAGGCAAAGGCGGCGCTGATTGAGGCGGTCGAATTTGCCATTGCCCGCGCCTATTAAGGCGCTGTGACGCTTCCAATTCATGCCGTGCTGCCGGATTTATTGGCAACGCTTGGCGTTGGGCCAAATGCCGTGCTCGTTGCTCCGCCAGGGGCTGGCAAGACAACTGCTGTGGCCCCCGCTCTTCTCGATCAGCCTTGGTGCACCGGGCAGATCCTGTTGCTCTCCCCCCGCCGCCTTGCCGCGCGCGCGGCGGCAGAGCGCATAGCAGACCAATTGAACACGCCCATTGGGGCGCTGGTGGGCTATGCAACCCGCATGGAAAGCCGACACTCGGCGGGCACGCGCATCCTTGTCTTAACCGAAGGCATTTTCCGCAACCGGATACAGGCGGACCCGGAGCTGGCGGGTGTCTCGGCGGTCTTGTTTGACGAAGTGCATGAACGCAGCCTCGATAGCGATTTTGGCCTTGCCCTTGCGCTTGACGCCCAAGCAGGATTGCGCCCCGATTTGCGGCTGGTCGCCATGTCGGCCACGCTGGATGGCGCGCGCTTCGCGCGGCTTCTCTCCGCCCCCGTGATTGAGAGCCAAGGGCGTATCTTCCCGCTTGAACTGCGCCATATTGGCCGGCGAGCCGAAGCCCGGATTGAGGATGAAATGGCCGCCGCCATCCGTCGCGCGCTGTCAGAAGAACAGGGAGACATCCTCGCCTTTCTGCCAGGCGTAGGGGAGATTGAGCGCACGGCCGAAAGGCTGGACGGGATCCCGGCTCAGCTTCACCGCCTGCATGGGAGCCTTGATCCGGCTGACCAACAGGCCGCGCTGCGCAAAAGCGGCAATCGCAAGGTGATTTTGGCCACCGCCATTGCCGAAACCAGCCTCACCATTGATGGGGTCCGGATCATTGTGGATTCGGGCCTTGCTCGTCGCGCCCGTTATGACCGGGCGGCGGGTGTGGCCCGACTGGTGACAGAACGCGTCAGCCAAGCCGCCGCCACCCAGCGCGCGGGCCGGGCTGCGCGACAACAGCCGGGCATTGCCTATCGCTTGTGGGAAGAGGCCGCGACGGCGGGCCTGCCGCCCTATGATCCCCCAGAGATATTAGAGGCCGATTTGTCTCCCCTGCTGCTCGATTGTGCCCTTTGGGGCGTGACCGACCCGATGCAGCTGGCCTGGCTTGATCCGCCGCCTGCTGCTGCCCTGGCAGAGGCGCGGGCCCGGCTGACCACGCTTGGCGCGCTTGATGGTGATGGGCGGCCAACCGCTCATGGCCGTGCGGTCGCG